>Ga0307374_10009091_pt1 | contig 14714 bp, 14 predicted proteins | sample OX3MG_FD_202532 | JGI IMG/M metagenome (GOLD analysis project Ga0307374, IMG submission 202532) | Soil microbial communities from Risofladan, Vaasa, Finland - OX-3 | ecosystem: Environmental > Terrestrial > Soil > Coastal area > Acid sulfate soil | place: Finland: Risofladan, Vaasa | collected... | reverse complement strand
GAGCGGTTCGCCGACGAGTGGGATCAGAACAGCTTCGACCCCGACTACCCCACCGAGCCGCTCTCGCACTTCGAGCCGAAGGTGCGGGCCGTCTTCGGCAACCCCCACGTCCTGTCGTGAGCCCTGCCTGGCGGCATCGCTGATCGAGGCGGCGGGTCAGTAGCGACCCACCACGGCCACGGCGCGGTCGTAGAGGTCCTGGATGGACGTGGCCAGCGCCTCGGTCAGCTGGTGGATCCGGCTCCTCGAGATCCGGCCGCCGCCGGTCCGGGCCGGAGGCGGGATGGGCTCGCCCACGATGAGATGGATGTGCCGGGGCCGGGGGACCCGCTTGCCCTTGGGCATCACCGACGCCGAACCGCCGATGCCCACCGGGACCACGGTGGCCCCGGTCCGGGCGGCGAGGAAGGCCACGCCCTCGTGGAGGTCCTCGACCACCGGCCCCGTCCGACGCTCCCCCTCTGGGAACAAGATGAGCACCTCACCGGCCTCGAGCACCCGTTGGGCCCGTCTCAGTGCCTCCCGATCGGCAGACTCCCGGTGGACCGGAAAGGCTCCCACCGCGGGGAGGATCCCGGCCAGCGCCCGGCTCTTCCACAGGCTGTCCTTGGCCATGTAGTGGAGCTTGCGCCCGGTGACCTCGGACGCCACGAAGAAGTCGATGAAGGACCGGTGCACCGGGGCGATGATCACCGGGCCCGAGGCCGGGACCTGGTCCGCCCCGACGACGCTGGTCCGGAACACGAGTCGGTTCAGTCCATGGACGAGAACCCGCAGGAAGCGGTAGATCGGGGTGAACCGGGTGTCCACCCGGACCTCGTCCCGCCCATCGCCGGCTGCGCCGGACCGGCCGTCTCCGACCCCGGCGTCACCCGCCCAGTGGTCCCCCGACCCGTCGCTCCCTCTCCCGGTGGCGCTCACAACCCGGCCACCACCTGGTCGACGATCTCTTGGACCGGCCGGTCGGTGGTGTCGATGACCATCGCCCCGTCGGCCACCTCCAGGGGGGACGCCGCCCGTGTGCTGTCGAGCCGGTCCCGGCGGGCCACCGCCTTCGCACCCTCCTCGGGCCTCCGGCGGGCGCGCTCGTCCGCCGAAGCGGTGAGATAGACCTTGACGTCGGCCTGGGGGAAGACCACCGACCCGATGTCGCGCCCTTCGACCACCCCCCCACCCCGCTCGAGTGCCCACCGGCGCTGGCGCCGGACCAGCACGCGGCGGACGTCGGGGTTGGCCGCCACCGCAGAGACGGCCCCGCTCACCCGGGGGCCGCGGATCGCCTCGGTGATGTCGGCCCCGTCGACCTCGACCCGCTCGCCGACGGTGATGTCCAGCCCCTGGGCCAACCGGCCCACAGCGGCCCGGTCCGAGGGCTCGATGCCCCGCTCGAGTGCCGCCCAGGCCACGGCGCGGTACATGGCCCCGGTATCCAGCCGGTCGACGCCGAGGCGGACGGCGACGGCGCGCGACACGGTGGACTTGCCGGATCCGGCGGGGCCGTCGATGGCGATGATCCGGCCCGGGGCGCGGCCGGTGCCTTCGCCTGCGCCCTCGCCGATGGCGGTCACCGGTCCACCGGAGAGGGTGATCGGAGGTGCTCGAGGTCGTCGGCAAACCCCGGGTAGCTGGTGGCCACCGAGTCCCACCCGGTGATGGTCGTCACCGCGCCCCGCTCCGGGCACGCCGCTCCGGCGATGGCTGCGGCCATGGCCAACCGGTGGTCCCCCCGGGCATCCACCCGGCCGGGCCGCAGGGGCCCGCCGCTCCCCTGCACGACCAGGTCGTCGCCCTCGGCCTCGGCCTGACCACCGAACGCCCGGACCAGGTCAACCGTCCCGTCCAGGCGGTCGGACTCCTTCACCCGCAGTTCGCTCACGTCCCGGAAACGGGTGGTGCCGTGGGCCACGGCGGCGGCCACCGCCAGGACGGGCACCTCGTCGAGCGAGGGGATCTCGTGGGACTCGACCACCGTGCCCTGGAGGAGACAGCTGTAGCTGGTCAACGACCCGGTCCCGTCGCCCGACTCCTCCATCTCGATGGTGGCGCCCATCCGGCGGAGGACACCCAGGAACCCGAGGCGCTCGGGCCCGAGGTGGATGCCGCTGACCGTGACCAAGCTCCCGGGGACGATCACCCCCCCGACCACCCAGAAGGCCGCCTGGGACGGATCGCCCGGAACGGTGAACGCTCCAGCGGACAGCTCGCTCCGCCGGACCCGGATCACCCGTCCCCCGCCGACCCGCTCGATGGCGATGTCCGCACCGGCGGTGGCCAGCATCTCCTCGGTGTGGGCCCGGGTGGCCACCGGCTCGCGCACCACCGTCTCGCCTTCGGCGGCGATTCCGGCGAGGAGGACGGCCGACTTCACCTGGGCACTGGCCATGGGCGGCGTGTAGTCGATGCCCCGGAGCGGGCCGCCGCTCACGTCGACCGGAGGCAGGCAGCGTTCGCCCTGACCGCTCATCCCGGCCCCCATCCGGACCAGGGGCTCGGCCACCCGGTCCATCGGCCGGCCCCGGAGCGAGCCATCGCCGGTCAGCACCGTGGTGCCGTCCAAGGTGGCGGCCACGCCGGCCAGGAGGCGCAGGCCGGTCCCCGAGTTTCCCATGTCGATCGGGTCGCTGGGCGCCCCGAGCCGCGACCGCCCTCCGGTGACCCGCACCACCGGGCCGTCGTGGTCGACCTCGGCTCCCAAGGCGGCGATGGCCTGCCGGGTGCGCGCCACGTCGTCGCCGGGGGACAGCCCGGTGATGGTCGACACCCCCTCGGCCAGGGCGGCCAGCAGCAGCGCCCGGTGGGAGATGGACTTGTCCCCCGGGACGGAGAGGGTGCCGGTGAGCGGCCCTCCGCCCGGCACCGAACGGTCCGACACGTCCCCCGACGGCAGGCCCGACCCGCCCCCGTCGGCGCTCACCCGGTGGGCCCCACCGGGGTGCTGGCCGAGCGGTACCCGCGGGCCGGGAGGGTGGCCAGCAGGGTGGGGGCCGCCAGGGCGTCCACCACCAGGACGAGGACCCCCCGGTCGCCCTCGACCGAATGGGCGATCTCGAGGTCGAAGAGGTTGACCCCGAGCTCGGCGGCCAGGGTGGTGACGTCAGCCAGCACCCCGGTGCGATCGGGAACCGGGATGCGCACCTCGACCAGGCCTTCGGGGCGTGGGGTGCTGTCCACCAGGGCCCGGCGGGCGTCGGCGGCCCGGCTGAGGACCTCGAGGAGCGAGGCGTGGTCGTGGTCGGCCACCCGGCGCCGCATGGCGCCCAGGGCCTCAATCAGGAGGTCGAGGGTCTCGACGATGGCGTCGGCATTGCCGTCGCAGATGTCCGGCCAGATCGACGGCTGGCCGGCGGCGATCCGGGTCATGTCGCGGAACCCGCCTGCCGCCAGCTGCAGGAGCGCTGCGTGCTCCTCCCCCATCCCGGCGGCCAGGTCCATCAGGGTGGCCGCGGTCAGATGGGGCACGTGGGACACCACCGCCACCAGGGCGTCGTGCCGGGCCGGGGCCAGCGCCACCACATTGGCGCCCAGGTCGGCCAGCACCCCGCGGACCAGGGCGTAGGCGGCCGGGTCGGTCGCCACGGTGGGCGTCAGGACCCAGGTGGCCCCCACGAAGAGGTCGGCCGAGGCCCCCTCCACCCCCACCTGTTCGGATCCGGCCATGGGATGGCCTCCCACAAAGGATGGATGGTCGACCGATGCCACCAGCGGCCCCTTGACGCTGCCGACGTCGGTGACCACCACGCCGGGTTCCCACTCGGTGGAGCCGACGAGGACCTCGGCGATGACCCCCGGCGCGGCATGGACCGGGGTGGCCACCACCACCAACTCGGCCTGGTGGTCGATGCCCTCGGCGGTGAGCGCCCCCAGTTCGACGGCCCGGGCCGCCACCCCCGCAGCCACGTCCACCCCGCTCACCTGCCAGCCCCGCTCCAAGAGGGCCATCCCCACCGAACCGCCGATGAGCCCGGTTCCGAAGATCATCGCCCGTCCGGGTCGCCGCATCCGCTCCCCGACCGCCTGGCCCTCGTCGGTGGGCCCGAAGCGGCCGTCCTCAGTCGGGGAGGTCGTCACGGAGTCCTTGGGCGCCCTCGAGGTAGAGGTGGTGGATCCCGTCCCTCGGGCGTTCGGTGTTGACGTGGAGCAGGACCCGGATGCAGCGGGGGACCGAATCGGTGATGGACAGCTCGCGGGCGCAGATGAGGGGGACGGCGCCGAGCCCCATCGAGCGGGCGGCGGTGGCGGGGAAGGTCGAGATGATGTCCTCGGTGGCGGTGAACAGGATCGAGATGATGTCCTCCTCGACCAGTCCGTTGCGCTCGAGGATCTGGCCGAGCAGGGACACCACCCGCTCGGTGATGGCCGCAGGTGTGTCCTCGTCGACGGTGGTGGCGCCGCGTACGGCCCGCACGGTGGGAGACATCAGCCAGGCATGTTAGTCAGCGCCATCCGGAGGTCCCACCGACCGGCCGGAGACCAATGGAGCCGCCGGGGAGTCGCCCGACTCGGCCGATGTCGTCGCCGCGGCCAGTCCCCTGACCTCGTCGAAGGTCAGGACCCGGTACGAGCCCGGCCCGAGCGACGGGTCGGCCAGCGGCCCGATGCGGGTCCTGACCAGGCGGAGCACCGGATGGCCGACGGCCTCGCACATCCGGCGCACCTGCCGGTTGCGTCCCTCGTGGATGACGATCCGGAGGAGCGAGGGGGAGACCACCGCCACCCGGGCCGGGGCGGTGGGCCCGTCGTCCAGCTCGACCCCCTGGCGCAGCTGCCTGACCGCGCCCGAGGTGGGCTCGCCGTCGACCTGGACGAGATACTCCTTCGCCACCCCGAAGGAGGGATGGGTCAGCCGGTGGGTGAGCTCGCCGTCGTTGGTGAGGATCACCAGGCCCTCGGAGTCCATGTCGAGGCGCCCGACCGGGAACACCCGGGGGTCTCCCGGCACCAGGTCGACGACCGTCCGGCGCCCGTGGGTATCCTCCGCGGTGCTGACCACCCCGGCCGGCTTGTTCACCAGATAGTGCACCAGACCGGGTCGCACCGGCAGGGGCACCCCGTCGAGCTCCACCCGGTCCACGGCCGGATCCACCCGCCGCCCGAGGACGGGGACGGCGCCGTTGACGGTGACCCGCCCGTCCACGATCAGGTCCTCGCAGACCCGACGTGACCCGACCCCGATCCTGGCCATGACCTTCTGCAACCGGTCGCCTGTGGGCAGGGCTCCTGCAGGCGGGTCAGCCATCGCCGACCGGGTGCATCTGCTCCTCCAACTCAGCCAGGGCCCCCGGCCCCGGAAGCAGATCCTCCACCGGCGGCAGCTGGTCGAGTCGGTCGAGGCCGAGGCGCTCGAGGAAGGCGTCGGTGGTGGCGTAGAGAATGGCCTGGCCGGGCCCGGCGGCGTGGCCGGCGGCGGCGATGTATCCCCGGTGCTCGAGCAGACGGACCACGCCGTCGACGTTGACCCCGCGGAGGGCGGCGATCTGGGAGCGCGAGACGGGCTGCCGGTAGGCCACGATGGCCAGTGTCTCGAGGGCCGCGGCCGACAGCCGGGACGACACCCCGACATTGGCGAACCGCTCCACATAAGGGGCCAGGTCGGGATGGGTCTGGATCCGGATGCCCCCGGCGATCCGAACGACCTCGAATCCCCGACCGCCACTCCGACAGGACTCGGCCAGCTCGTCGCACAGCGGGTCGATCTGCTCGACGGGGACCTCGAGCAGCTCCGCCAGCAGGCCGGCCGTCACCGGCTCGACGGCCACCATCAGCACGGCCTCGATGGCCCGGGCTTCGTGAGACAGCACCACGTTCAGCCCTCGTACTCGTCGTACAGGCCGGAGCCCACCGACACTGCCACGGGCGCCTCGGCCACCCAGGCCACGTCGAGGTCCCCGAAGGTGTGGCCCTGGTCGAGGGAGACCCTCCCCTGCTTGCACAGTTCGAGCAGGGCGAGGAAGCGGACGATGATCTCGATCCGCGAGGTCAGATGTCCGGTGAGGGTGCGGAAGGTCGCCCGTCCCAGGGCCTCCATCCGGCCCTCGATCTCCGAGACGGCATCGGCCACGGTGACCGTGTCGACGGTCACGTGATACAGGTCGACGATCGGGGCGGGGCGGACGGCGGTGGCCCGCAGGTAGGCGGAGGCGAGGTCCCCGGGGGTCACCCCGGCCAGCAGGTCCGGGGCGTTCACCACCAGGTCGGGGTCGAGGCCGGCGGTGCGGGGGACCGCCCGGGCCGCCTGCTCGAAGAGGACGACGAACCCGTCGGCGGCGGCGGCGTAGGCCTGGCACTCGAGCAGGCGGGCCAAGAGCAGGTCCCGCTCCTCCCAGCCGACCAGCTCCTCGTCGGGGTCGACGGCATCGTCCCCGGGCAGGAGTCGGCGGGACTTGATCTCGATCAGCACGGCCGCCACCACGAGGAACTCGGAGAGCGTCTGGAGGTCCACCGACTCCCAGCCGGCCACTTCGGCGACGAAGGCGTCGACCACCGAGGCCAGCGGGATGTCGTAGACGTCCACCTGATGGCTGTTGACCAGGTGGACGAGCAGGTCGACCGGCCCCTCGTAGACGGGGGTGGAGACGTTGGCGGTCACGGCATCCGACGATACCGGCTGGAGGCCGCTCTCTCGTGCACCTCCCGGGCCGACCTACGATGACCCCCCATGTCCCGAGTCCTGTCCGGCGTCCAGCCCAGTGGCGACCTGCACCTCGGCAACTACCTCGGGGCCATCCGCAACTGGGTGGCCGACCAGTACGCCCACGATGCCTTCTACTGCATCGTGGACCTGCACGCCCTCACCCTGGACATCGATCCCGCCGCCCTCCGGTCCCGGACCTACGAGACCGCCCTCGACCTGCTGGCCGCAGGGCTGGATCCCGACCGGTGCACGCTCTTCGTCCAGAGCCATGTGCCCGAGCACACCCAGATGACCTGGCTGCTCGAATGCATCGCCACCATGGGCGAGCTGGGACGCATGACCCAGTTCAAGGAGAAGAGTGCCGGAAGGGACTCGGTGCGGGCCGGCCTGTTCACCTATCCGGTGCTCCAGAGCGCCGACATCCTGCTCTACGACGCCGAGCGGGTGCCGGTCGGGGACGACCAGCGCCAGCATCTCGAGCTGGCCCGGGAACTGGCCACCCGGTTCAACCACCGGTTCGGGGACACCCTGGTCGTCCCCGAACCGGCCATCCCGTCCGCCGCCGCCCGGGTGATGGACCTCCAGCACCCCGAGCGCAAGATGTCCAAGACGGTCAGCTCCCCGCTCGGAACCATCCTGCTCCTCGACGACGCCGCGGCCATCACCCGCAAGGTGCGCAAAGCGGTGACCGACACCGACGGCGAGGTCCGCTACGACCGGGAGGCCAAGCCGGGCCTGGCCAACCTGTTGGAGCTCCTGGCTGTGGCCACGGGGCGCACCCCGGCCGAGACGGCCGCCTCCTACCGACGCTACGGGGACCTGAAGGACGACGTGGCCGAGGCCCTGGTGGAGCTGCTCCGCCCGGTGCGGGAGCGCCGGGACGCCCTGGCCGGCGAGCCCGGCGCCATCCCCGCCATGCTGTCCCGGGGTGCGGAGAAAGCCCGGGACCGCGCCTCGTCCACCTACCGGCGCGCCGCCGGCGCCATGGGGCTGCTCGCTCCCGGTTGAGCCGGCCCTGCCCCTCCGGACGCCCGGCGGCGTCGTCGCCTGCGGATGGCGCCGAGCCACTCGAGGGCGCCCCACAGGAGGGCCGCGGCCGCGGCCGCGGCCGACACGGCGAGGCCGGCCCTGGCCGGCGCCGGGGCATAGGTGAAGGTGACCTGGTAGTCCCCCGCCCTCGGGAGTCCGACCGTCTGGATCACGCCGTCCCGGTCGACCGCCACCTGGGAGACGGGGACGCCGGGCGCGCCGAGGGGCCGGACGGTCGCCCGCCAGCCGGGGCTCCAGGCCACGCTGCGCTCGAGGATGACCGCCGAGGTGGCGTGCACGACGATCTCTCCGCCTCCGCCCGGACCGGGAGCCGACCCGGTCACGGTGGTGCCGGGGGTCGGGGGCCCACCACCGGGGGCGCGCGCCCGGGCCCAGCCGTGCGCTTCGGTGTTCTGGAAGACGCCGAAGGCGCCGATGGTGCCGGCGAACCTCCAGCGTGGCAGGTTGACGCCGTACTGCATCCGCCCGTCGAGGGCCACCTCGCCGGCTTCGGCGGTCCGGGCCGTGGGAATGCCGATGGCTGCCGGGCTCGGGGACCCGTTCTCCACCACCAGGCCGCCGGACCGGAGGGGCGCGGCAAGTGTGACCCGGAGGGACCCGTCCGGCCCCCCGGCCACGTCGGTGGCCGGCAGCCACCGCACCGCGCCGGTCGGGGTGAGCATCCCCACCCGCAACGCGGGCGACGGCCCGAGGGCGCGGACCGACCAACGGTCGACGGTCAGCACCCCCCCGAAGTACCACCGATGGGACTGGCCCGGGGCCAGGGTCACCGGCGCCGGCGCCGGGGTGGGCGCGGAGTTGTAGAGGGTCAGGTCGGGGGGGAACGGTGTGGACAGGCCGGGGGCAGGGGTCGTGCCGACGGCCGGCGGAGGGACGGGGGTCACGAAATAGGAGGGCAGCGACAGCAGGGTGCGGACGTTGAGCGTGTCCCAGGTCGGCCCGGCCAGGGTGGCGGGGTTGAGGTCTTCCTGGTAGTGCGCGCCGGTGGCCCGGTAGTAGCCGGCGTCGGTCAGCGCCGTGTACCCCTGGGCGCTGCCCAGGTGGTTGAACAAGTTGAGGTCGGTCTGCCCCAGCTCGTAGAGCTGGCTGTCGTAGAACTCGTCGGGGTTGTAGATGATGAACCGGCCGTCGCCCACGGTGGCGGCCAGTTCGGCGGCCAGGTCACCGCGGGCCTGGGCCAGCGACTGGGTGATGGGCGGGTGGACCACGAAGGCGTTGAACCAGATGAGATCGGCGGCGAGCACCGACGCCAGCAGCCGGCGCAGGCGGGCCCGCGGGAGACGGGGCGCGGCCAGGACGGTCCAGGTGGCCACGGCGGCGATCGCCGCACCCAGGGTGACGAGCGCCGCGTCCTGGAAGCGGGCGGTCGTGTCGACCGGGAACTGGATCTGCAACAGGCTCTGAAGCTGCCGCCCGTCGACCCAGAGGAACAGGCCCAGTCCGGCGATCACGACCAGGGGCGCGCAGGTGGCCGCCAGCTCCGCCCGCCGGCCGGGTGCCCGTCGCCGCCGGCTCGGAACCGGGGCGCCGGCGTCGGTGGCCACTCCCCCACCCCCCTGATCGAGGAGGAGGAGGTGCAGCCACCAGCCGAGGAGGGCGGCGAGCGAGAAGTCGACCAGGAGCAGGTTGCGGTTGAGGAGCCGCTCGTGGTCGACTCCCGGGATGAGGTAGAGGACATGGCCGAAGGGTGTCTGGGCCCCGAGGGCGGACAGGACACCGAGGGCGAGTACCACGTACCAGATCTGCCACTGCCTGGCCTCGGGCCGCCGGCGCCATCTCCGCAGGAACAGGGAGCAAGCGGCGATCAGGGCGAGGATCCCCGCATAGCTGGTCACCTCCTGGAAGTTGTACGGCCCTGCGTACCCGGGGTTGTGGTTGGTGCCGAGCAGGAAGGGGGTGGCGCCCAGGCTGAGGAGGCGGCTGGGAAGCGAACCGGTCGAGAAGAACCCGTAGCTGGCCGCCGACCGCTGGGACTGGGACTCGAAGGCGAGTCCCGGCACCCATTGGGCCGCGCCCAGGGCCGCTCCGCCGGCCACCGCCAGGGCGGCGGCGCCGATGGCGGATGCCAGGGCCCGGCGGTGCGCCCGCTGGAAATAGCCCCCATCGACCAGGCGGGCGGTGAGGTAGACGGCCACGAGGACAGCGCTGTCGATGACCGCCTCGGCCCCCCCGGTCAGGACGGACATCCCGACGGCCAGGCCCAGGAGCCCGACCCAGCCACGGCTCCCCCGGGCGCCGGGGGCCGGCGGCCTGGTCAGGGCGTGGACGGCCACCAGCATCCACGGCAGCCAGGCGGCCCCGGCGACCAGGTCGATATGCACGATCTGGGCCGACATGTACCCGGAGAAGGCGAAGGTGGCCGCGGCCATGGTGGCCGGCGGGGAGCCGATGCGCTGGCGCCGCAGGAAGACGTACATCCCGGCCACGGCCAGGTCGTAGGCGAGGGCCAGATTGAGCGTCCAGGCGGTGAACCGGGGAAGGAGGGCGAAGAGCCAGGTGGTCGGGTAGGCCGCCCCCGCGTTGAAGCCGCCGAGCAGCGGTGTGCCGCTGAACAGGTAGGGGTTCCACAGCGGGAGCACGTGGTGCTGCAGGTCGTTCCCGACCAGGACCCGCATGGGGAAGTTCTGGAGGAGGTTGTCGCCGTCGAGGAACACCGAGCCGTACAGCTGGGGAGCCCCGAAGACCACGAAGGGGACCAGCAACAGGACCACCATGCCGGGGTGGCGGCGCACCCAGCCCGGCGCCGCCGCCCAAAAGCGGCCGACCCCGGTCCGCCCGGTCCGCCCGGCACGGACCGCACCGGCCTGCCCGGCACGGACCGCCCCGATCGTGGTCGGCGCCGGGCCGTCCGTGCTCATGATCTGGCGGAGGGTTCCCCGCTCACACGAGCAGGCCCGACCACCAACTGATGACGTGTCCGATCAGCTGCGCCCATTCGTTGCGGAAGAACAGGATGAGGACGAACGGCAGGAACATGAGGGCGGGTTGGATCCGGTAGTACTCGGGCAGCATCCGCGCCGGCAACAGGCGCTCGAGCACCGATGCCCCGTCCAGCGGAGGGCACGGGATGAGATTGAAGACGCCGAGCACGATGTTGGCGATGCCGGCGATGAAGAGGATCTGGCTGGCCAGGCCGGGCGGGTAGAACCCACCCTCGGACACGATCTGCCGGATCGCCAGCGGGGTCACCAGGATGTAGGCCAGTCCGAGCAATCCGGCCAGCACAAAGTTGGTGAGTGGCCCCACCAGCGAGACCACCACGGTGTGGTTGCGCGGGCTCCGCAGACGATTGGTGGAGACCGGCACCGGTCTGGCCCATCCGTAGGCCCCGAGGCCCGAGAGGGAGAGGACGGCCGGGACGAGCAGGGTGCCCACCGGGTCGACGTGGCGGACCGGGTTGAGGGTCAGGCGGCCGGCCCGTTTGGCCGTGTCGTCGCCGAGGGCGAGCGCCACCACGCCGTGGGAGATCTCGTGCAGGATGATCGATGGGATGAGCACGCAGAAGTAGATGATCTCGAACCGGTTGATCCTGTGGGTCTGCAACAGGATGGCGATCAGCGCCACGGCGATCACCACGATGATGGTGGTCCGCTGGTCTAGCTGGAACCGACGCCGGGGCCGACTGGGGCCACCGGGACCCCCTCCATAGCCCCCGTAGGCCACGCCTGCCCCGGTCCGATCAGGGCCGGTTGGCGTGCTTGATGCAGAACCGGGTGGCCGGCATGGCTTCGAGACGCGCCGGCTCGATGGCCTCGCCGCACACCTCGCATCGGCCGTAGCTGCCGTCCTCGAGACGACCCAGGGCCAGGGCCACTTCGTCCAGCGACTCCTGCAGCTGGCCGGCCAGCGCCCCGGCCTCGCCCCGTTCCGCGGTCACCTGGCTGGAGTCGGCGAAGTTGGGGTCGTAGTCCAGCCCTCCGCCGTCCCCGAAGCCGAGCTCCGACAATTCGGACTGGAGTTGCCGCCTCTCGTTCTCGAGCAGCTGGCGGTAGTCGATGGGGGGGGCATCACTCGGCACGGAGATGATCCTACTTGAGCTGGGGGAGGCCAGCCCGCGGGTGGGCCTCCTCGTAGGAGCTGCGCAGATGGTCCTGGCTCAGCTTCGTGTAGATCTGGGTGGTGGCGATGGAGACGTGGCCCAGCAGCTCCTGGACCACCCGGATGTCGGCGCCGTGGGCCAGCATGTGACTGGCGCACGAGTGGCGGAGCACGTGGGGGCCGACCAGCTCGCCCAGGCCGGCCCGTTCGGCGCGCCGGTGCACGATGGCCCACGCCCCCTGCCGACTGAGCCGGCCCCCCCGGGTGTTGATGAAGACGGCTTCGGCGTCGCTCCGGCGCTTCCACCGGGTCGGGGCCAGCAGGGGGCGGCCCGACAGCGACAGCCAGCGGTCCAGCGCGGTGCGGGCCGGCCCGCCCAGGGGGACCAACCGCTCCTTGGACCCTTTCCCGAACACCCGGAGCAGGCCATCGTCCCCCTGCAGGTCGATGAGGGAGAGGCCGACCGCCTCGGAGATCCTGGCCCCGGTGCCGTACAGCACCTCGAGCAGGGCCCGGTCGCGGAGCTCGGTGGGACCGGTCCCGCTGACCGAGTCGAGCAGGCCGAGGGCCTGGTCCTCGTCGAGCGCCTTGGGAAGCCGGCGCGGCAGCCGGGGAGATCGCACGTCCACCGTCGGGTCGCCGTTGATAATCCCCTCGCTCGCCAGGAAGCGGTACAGGCCGCGCAACGCAGCGGTGGACCGGGCCATCGAGGCCGGGTTGCGGCCCTGACTGCGCAGGGCGGTGAGGTGGAGCTCGATGGCTTCGATGCCGACATCGAGCGGGTCGACCCCGGATTCGCCGGCCCAACTCTCCCAAACGGCGATGTCCCGGCGGTAGGCGACCAGGGTGTTGCGCGCCCTGCCCTTCTCGACGGCCAGCCACGAGAGGTACTCCTCGGCCCCGGTCGACAGAGGCCGGGTCACGGGCGGGTCACGATCGGCCGTTCACCCGGTCGGCGGCCAGGTGGCGCCGGGCCAGGCCCACGCCCAAGATGGTCGTGGCGTCGATGACGGTGCCGTCGTCGACCAGGGCGTCGAAATCGGAGAGGGGCACCGCCTCCACCCGCATGTGGTGCTCCTCGATCCCCTGGCGGTCGACGGGCACGGGGGTGAGCCCGGTGGCCAGGTAGAGGGTGGAGACCTCGTCGCAGAAGCCCGGGGTGATGGCGCACCGGGTCAGCAGGCGCAGCTCGCGGGCTGCGTAGCCGGCCTCTTCGGCCAGCTCCCGCCGGGCCGTGGCTTCGCCGGGCTCGTCGGTGACGTCGCAGGTCCCGGCCGGGACCTCGAGCAGCCACTGGTCGAGAGCCGGCCGGTACTGGTGCACCAGTACCACCGCGTCGGTATCGGTGACGGCCACCACCGCCACCGCACCCGGGTGGCGCACGACGTCCCTCTCGAACGGCCTCCCACCCGGGTCGGAGAAGGTCGCCCGGGTCAGGGTGATCACCTGTCCGCGGTGGAGGACGACCTCACCGGTCATCTCGAACCCCGGTGCCCGGCGGTCGTGGCCCGGCTGGTGATCCGGCGATCGGCCCGCCTCAGCCGTCGGCATCGATGTCCGGCAGGCGGGGGTCCCTTCCCTCGGCGCGGTCCAGGGCCGCCTCCACCAGCTCACGGAACAAGGGGTGGGGTTGGTCGGGGCGGCTCTTGAATTCCGGGTGGGCCTGGGTGCCGACCCAGAAGGGATGGCCGGGCAATTCGATGAACTCCACGAGCCGCCCGTCAGGAGAGATCCCCGAGCACACCAGCCCCACGTCCTCGAGTCGGGAGCGGTACCGGGGATTCACCTCGTAGCGGTGCCGATGGCGCTCGGACACCACCTCGGTGCCGTAGGCCTTGGCCACCTGGGACCCGGGGACCAGCCGGGCCGTGTAGGAGCCCAGGCGCATGGTGCCGCCCTTGTCGACGACCTGGTTCTGGTCGTCCATGAGGTCGACAACCGGATGGGGCGTGGCCGCGTCGACCTCACGCGAGTTGGCGCCCTCGAGCTTGGCCAGCGTCCGGGCCATCTCGATGATCATGACCTGGAGCCCGAGGCAGAGCCCGAGCAGGGGCAGGTCGTGCTCGCGGGCATAGCGGGCGGCGGCGATCTTCCCCTCCACACCGCGCTCGCCGAATCCACCGGGTATCACCAGCCCGTCGAACCCGCGCAGGCCGTCGCGGTCCAAGAGGTCGGGCACGGTGGCCGCCTGGATCCAGTCGATCTCGACCTTCGCCCCGTGGTGGAAGCCGGCGTGGCGGAGCGCCTCGACCACTGAGAGATAGGCGTCTGGAAGGTCGACGTACTTGCCGATGATGCCGATGCGTACCGGCCGGACGGCGGCGTCGACCTGCTTGACCAGGTGCTCCCAACCGGTCAGGTCGACGGGATGGGCGTCCTCGTCGTACCCCAGCAGGCGCAGGATGTAGCCGTCGAGCCCCTCCTCGTGGAGGACCAGGGGGATCTGGTAGATGTTGTCCGCGTCGACGGCCGAGACCACGGCCTCGATGGGGACGTCGCACAGGAGCGAGATCTTGCGCTTGAGGCCTTCGGAGATCATCCGGTCGGACCGGCACACGATGACGTCGGGCTGGATCCCCCGGCTGCGCAGCTCGGTCACCGAGTGCTGGGTGGGTTTGGTCTTCTGCTCGCCCGAGGGGCCGAGGTAGGGCACCAGGGTGAGATGCACGTAGCAGACGTTCTCCCGGCCCACATCCCGTCGGAACTGGCGGATGGCCTCGATGAAGGGGACGATCTCGATGTCGCCCACTGTGCCCCCGATCTCCACGATGACCACGTCGACGTCCTTGGTTCCGAGTCCCATGACCCGCCTCTTGATCTCGTCGGTCACGTGCGGGATCACCTGCACCGTCTTGCCCAGGTAGTCGCCCCGGCGCTCCTTGGCGATCACCGACGAATAGATCTTGCCGGTGGTGGCGTTGGAGTCGCGGTGCAGGTTCTCGTCGATGAACCGCTCGTAGTGGCCGAGATCGAGGTCGGTCTCGCCACCGTCCTC
>Ga0307374_10009086_pt1 | contig 14718 bp, 19 predicted proteins | sample OX3MG_FD_202532 | JGI IMG/M metagenome (GOLD analysis project Ga0307374, IMG submission 202532) | Soil microbial communities from Risofladan, Vaasa, Finland - OX-3 | ecosystem: Environmental > Terrestrial > Soil > Coastal area > Acid sulfate soil | place: Finland: Risofladan, Vaasa | collected... | reverse complement strand
GCCAAGGCCTCGGGGGCCGTGATCATCGGCTTCCACGTTCGCCCCGACAACAACGCCCGCACGGCCGCGGAACGTGAGGGGGTGGACATCAAGCTTTACCGGATCATCTACGAGGCGGTGGCCGACGTGCGCGCCGCACTCGAAGGCATGCTCCGGCCCGAAGAGCGCGAAGTCATCTTCGGCGAGGCCGAGGTGCGACAGGTGTTCAAGGTGTCGCGCATCGGCACCATTGCCGGCTGCTACGTGCGCAGCGGCGTGATCAATCGCCAGGGCCGCGTGCGCGTGATCCGCGACGGCGTCGAGATCTACGACGGCGCCATCGGGTCACTCCGCCGGTTCAAGGACGACGTGCGCGAAGTGAAGGACGGCTTCGAGTGCGGCATCGGCGTCGAGAACTTCAACGACCTCAAGGTAGGCGACGTGATCGAGTGCTACCGGACCGAGGAGATCGCGCGTTCCCTAGGGTCCGCGCCGGCCACTTAAGCACGCCTCCGGCGCGGCACCGCCGCGTGGGGGGCCGGAGTACGGGTTTCCATGGCAGCAGACAATCGACGAGCGGACCGCGTCGCCGAAGGCATTCGCGAAGTGGTGGCGACGTTCCTCGCTGAGGGGGTCAAGGACCCCCGCATCGTGGGGCTCGTGACCGTTACAGGCGTGGACGTCACGCGCGACCTGCGCCACGCCCGGGTCTTCGTGAGCGTCATGGGAACGGAGAGCGAACGCGCCGCGACGACGCAGGGGCTGGCCAGTCTGGCCCCGCACCTTCGCTCGCACGTCGGACGGTCGCTGCACCTCCGCCTCGCCCCCGAGATCACCTTCCGGCTCGACGAGACCATCGCCCGCGCGGCCCGCATCGAGTCGCTGCTCGCCCAGGTGCGCGAGGGAAAGCCGGTGGATGGGGCCCAGGACGACTGACGGCCTCCTGCTCGTCGACAAACCCGCGGGCATGACGTCACACGATGTCGTGTCGGTGGCGCGACGGGCCGTCGGCCCGTCGCGCGTCGGCCACGCCGGCACGCTCGACCCGTTCGCCACCGGCCTGCTCGTCCTGCTCGTCGGGCGGGGGACGCGGCTCATCCCGTATCTCGACGCTGAGCCCAAGGTCTACGACGCCACCATCCGCTTCGGCGCCGCCACCGATACCGACGATTCCACCGGCCGGGTCATGCGCGAATCGGCCCTTCCGGCGCCTGCCGCCGTGGACGCGGCACTCGCCACCATGGTGGGCGACCTCGAGCAACGCCCGCCCGCTTACTCGGCCAAGCAGGTCGAGGGCGTGCGCGCCTACGCCGCCGCTCGACGCGGCCGCCCGCTCGACCTCGCCCCGGTGACGGTGCGCGTGCATGCGTGGACGGTGCGCGAGCGGCGGGACGCTGAACTCGACGTCACCGTGATCTGCGGCGGCGGTACCTACGTGCGCGCCCTCGCCCGCGACCTGGGCGAAGCCGTGGGGAGCGCGGCGCACCTCACCGCGCTGCGCCGCACGCGCGCCGGCCGGTTCGACGTGGCCGACGCTCAAACGATCGACGCCGTCCAGCGCGGAGAAGCGCCCCTCCGGCCTCTCCTCGACGCGGTGGCCCACTTCCCAGCGCAGCCCCTGGACGCGGAAGAAGGACGGCTCGTGGCTCACGGCCGTCCCGTGCCGGCGCGCATCCCCGGCGAGTGGGCCGCCCTCACGGTCGATGGCGCGTTGCTCGCCGTGGCGGAGCGGCACGGCGACGCCTGGCAGCCCAAGGTCGTGATCGGCGATGACTGAGCCCCATTCACTCGTCCCCCCACAGCTGTCGGGTACGGTCGTCACGGTCGGCACCTTCGACGGGGTGCACCGAGGCCATCAATACGTGCTGGCCCGCCTCCGGGAGCGGGGCGCGGCGCTCGGCCTCCCGACACTGGTCGTCACCTTCGAGCCGCATCCTCTGGAAGTCATCCGGCCATCCGACGCCCCGCTGCGCCTCACGGTCCGCCTGGAGAAGCTCCTCGCGCTGGCGGCGTGCGGCGTGGACTACGTGGCCCAGATCCCATTCACCCCCGCCTTCCGCGCGCTCAGTGCGGAGGCCTTCATCCGTGATCTGCTCGTCAGCCGGTACGGCATGCGCGCCCTCCTGCTGGGCCACGATCACCACTTCGGTCGAGGGCGTGAGGGCGATCCGGCGCTCGTCCGCGCCATCGCTCGCCGCGCCGGATTCGCTTTCGAGGTCGTCGAGGCGCTCGCGCTTCCCTCGGGCGACCGCCTGTCCTCGAGCGTGATCCGCGACGCCGTGGCTTCGGGCGACCTGGTGCGCGCCGCGCGCGGACTGGGCCGACGCTACGAAGCGGTGGGTCGCGTCACCGGCGGCCACGGCCGGGGGCGGCTGCTCGGCTTCCCGACCATCAACCTCGCACTGCCGTCCTCCCGCAAGCTTCTGCCGCCCGTGGGAGTCTACGCCGCGCGCGTGGTCAGCGCCGCCGGGACGTTTGGCGGCATGATGAATCTCGGGCCGCGGCCCACGTTCGGGGACGATACCGTCGCGCTCGAGGTGCACCTGTTCGACGCCGGCGGCGACTGGCACGACCGGCCAGTTGCCGTGGAATTCGTCGCGCGCCTGCGGGACACGATGAAATTCAGTGGTCCCGATGCGCTGGCCGCACAGTTGAAATCCGACGCCGAGAACGCGCGGCGCGCGTTGACGGAAGTCCTCTCGCCCGATACCCTTATAGGTTCCGGATAAATCCCTTTCTCCCACCTCCGTCGCATGTCGAACCTGAAGTATCGCCTGCTGACAATTGCCGCCTCGATCCTTGTGTCCATCTGGTTTCTCATCCCGCGCGACCAGGTGGTGAAGTACCGCGGTTCCGACGGCATGCTGCACGACACGACCGAACGCCACATCCCCCTCCGCCGCGGGCTCGATCTGCAGGGGGGCATCCACCTGACGCTCGAAGTCGACACGTCCAAGCAGTCCATCGCACCCGACAAGATCCCCGATGCCATCGACCGCGCACTGAAGACCGTACGGACGCGTATCGAAGGCTTCGGCGTCTCCGAATCCGTGGTCCAGAAGGCCGGCAACGACCGCATCATCGTCGAGATCCCCGGCTACGACGATCCATCTCGTGCCGAGAAGCTGGTCAAGGACCAAGCGTTCCTCGAGTTCCTGATCACCGATAAGACGCAGGCACTGCAGAAGGTGGCGCCGCGCTTCGACCAGATCATCAGGGACGCGGGCGCCGCGGTGGCCAAGACCGCGCCCGGCCAACCAGCGGTGCAGCAACCCGCCTCCGGGGCCGCCGGCCTGCAGACGCTGCTCACGGGTGGGGACACGGCCATGGCCAAGGGCAAGGGCGTCGCCGCGAAACCAGCCGATACGACAACCGTCGACTCGCTCGGCGCCAAGACCGGCGGTGCGTTCTCCAACGCCATCTCTCCCGGCGGCATGCCCGGTCAGTATTTCGTGCCGTTCAGCAAGGTGCCGGAGATCGACGCTTACCTGCAGATGCCGGCCATCAAGGCCGCGATCCCTCCAGGCAAGCGTATCATCTGGGGCACCGACTCCACGCAGTACGGCGCCGAATGGTACCGCGGACTGTACGTGACCGACGACAAGGCGATCACCACGGGTACGGACATCACCGATGCACGGCCGTCCCAGAGCCCCACCGATGGTACCGTGGTGGAGTTCACGCTCGACAATGCGGGCGGCCGCCGCTTCCGCATCGAGACCGGGCGCCATGTGGGTGACTACATGGCCATCGTGCTCGACGGCCGCGTCATGGGCCAGCCGCCGGTCATCCAGAGCGCCATCGGGACGCGAGGCCAGATCACCCTGGGCGGCAAGGACCTCGCCGCAGCGCAGGACCTGGCGCTCGTGCTGCGGGCCGGCGCGCTTCCCGTGCCGCTCAAGGTCGCTGAGGCCGTCGTTATCGGCCCGGGGCTTGGCCAGGACTCCATCAACAAGGGGTTCCGGGCCGGAATGATCGCGCTCATCCTGATCGTGCTCATCATGACGATCTACTACCGCTTCGCGGGCTTTCTGGCCGTATGCGGCCTGTCCGTCTACGTGCTCTATACCCTCGCCGCGCTGGCCGGTTTTGATGCCGTGCTCACGATGCCGGGCCTCGCCGGCATGGTGCTGTCCATCGGCATCGCCGTCGACGCCAACGTGCTGGTATTCGAGCGCATCCGAGAGGAGTTGGACCGGGGGAAGACCGTCCGCACTGCCATCGACGAAGGCTTCCGGCACGCCATGCCCGCCATCGTCGACTCCAACATCTCGACCATACTCACCGCGTCCGTCCTCTATCAGTGGGGCAGCGGCCCGGTGCGCGGCTTCGCCGTGACGCTCATCGCGGGCGTGGCGGCGTCCATGGTCGCCGCCATCTTCGTCGTGCGAACCCTTTTCCTCCTGTGGCTGAGCCGCTCGCGCGGCGCCCAGACGTTGAGCATCTAAATGCTGCGCATTCTCCACGGCACCAGCTACGACTTCATCAAGTACTGGCGGCATGCCGCCGCGATCACCATCGCGTTCATCCTCGTCGGGCTCACGTCGCTTGCCATCCGCGGTGCGCACTACGGCATCGAGTTCACCGGCGGCACGACCATGCAGGTGGAATTCGCCAAGGCGCCCAATCCTGACGTCATTCGCTCCACGGTCGACGGCGCCGGCTTCAGCGGATCCACCATCCAGCAGTTCGGCTCGCCGACCATGTTCACGATCAGCGCCCAGCCCAAGGTCGGCAACGCCGCGCTCGGTTCCACCGACAGCACGGCCAAGCAGATCGAGGCCGCGCTGCACACCCAGTTCGGCGATACCTCGCAGGTGCGCGTGGTGCAGTCGCAGTACATCGGACCCCAGGTAGGCGCCGAGCTGCGGCGCAACGCGATGATCGCGGTGGCGATTTCCTTTCTCGTCACCCTGATCTACCTCGCCATCCGCTTTGAATGGCGATTCGGCGTCGCGGCCGTGGTCGCCACGGCGCACGACATCTTCACGACGCTGGCCTTTCTGGCCATGCTGCGGCTGGAGATCTCGCTCACCGTGGTCGCCGCAATCCTCACCGTGATCGGGTACTCGCTGAACGACACGATCATCATCTTCGACCGCGTCCGCGAGGACCTGCGCAAGCAGCGCAAGGAACCGTTGCGCGATACGATGAACCGTGCCATCAACGAGACGCTGCCGCGTTCGGTGCTCACCCACGTCACGACACTGACCGCCACGCTCGCGCTGCTCTTCTTCGCGGGCGAGGTCATCCGGCCGTTCTCGTGGTTGATGGCGTTCGGCATCTTCACTGGAACGTTCAGCTCCATTTACGTGGCCGGCGCGCTGCTGCTCTGGATCGAGGCCAAGTGGCCCCGGACGGTCGAGGGCCGGGGTGGAGCCGCCGCGGCCGCTGCCCGCACGCGGCGCGCCAACTCCTGACGTCGCCCCGAACCGCCGCGCCGGCCGCGGCGGTTCGCCATGGTATGGCCGACTTCATCGACAGCCACGCCCATCTGGGCGATCCGGCATTCGACGGCGATCGCTCGACCGTCATCGACCGTGCCCGCCAGGCCGGGGCACGTGCCGTGATCTGCATCGGCGAATCGCTGGCGGCCGCGGAGCGCGCCCGCGCCGTGGCCGCTGATCATCCCGGGTTCGTGTGGTTCACGGCCGGCGTGCACCCGCACGATGCCGCCGGCTTCGATCCAATCCGCGATCCGATGCAGATCGCCCGGGAATGCCAACTGGGCGCCGTCGCCATCGGCGAGTGCGGCCTCGACTACCACTACGACCACTCGCCGCGCGACGAGCAGCGCCGCGCTTTCGGCGCCCAGCTCGCGCTCGCCCGCGACCTCGGCAGGCCCGTCGTCGTACACACGCGGGAGGCCGAGGACGACACGCGCGCCATGGTCGAGGAGGCGGGGGCAGGGGGCGTGCGAGGCGTCCTCCACTGTTTCACCGGATCGCCCCGATTGGCCGAGACGGCGCTCGCCGTGGGTTGGTACGTCTCGTTTAGTGGCGTCGTGACGTTCAAGAAGTGGGACGACGACGCCCTTATCCGACTCGTCCCCGACGATCGCTTGCTCGTCGAATCCGACGCCCCGTACCTCGCCCCCGTCCCCCATCGCGGCAAGCGCAACGAACCGGCCTGGGTCAGCCTCACGCTTGCCCACGTGGCGCAGGCGCGCGGCACGGCTGCGGCTGGGCTCGGAACGGTCGTCACGCGCAACGCGGCGCGACTGTTCGGCCTGGCGATTCCGGGTATCGCCTGAGTAGGTTCCCGGCGTTCGTCCTCGTCTCGACCCATTCGCCGGCCCCGTGCCGGCCGACCGTTCGGAGATCCCTCGCATGCCGACCACGCTGCACACGGACAAGGCCCCGGCGGCCATTGGCCCGTACTCCCAGGGTGTGACCCACAACGGGTTCCTGTTTACCGCCGGCCAGATCGCCATCGATCCGGCCACCGGACAGGTCGTGGCCGGTGACGTCGTCGCGCAGACGGAGCGCGTCCTCGCCAACCTGCAGGCCATTCTTACCGCCGCCGGCGCGACGTGGAACGATGTCGTGAAGACTACGGTATTCCTCCACGACATGAGCGACTTTCCCCTCGTGAACGACGCCTACGCCCGCGCCCTCGGCGAGGCGCGGCCGGCTCGCTCGACAGTCCAGGTCTCCGCGCTCCCGCGGAACGTGCTCGTCGAGATCGAGGCGATCGTCGCCGTGCGATGACCACGTCCACAACCCACGCCGAACTGCTGCGGCTCACTGGGTTCGCCCGCTGCGCCGGCTGTGCGGCCAAGCTCGGCCTGGGCGACCTGTCGGAGGCGCTCAAAGACGTTCCGCACCAGAGCGATCCCCGGCTGTTGGTGGGACGTGAAACGTTCGACGACGCCGGCGTGTTCGTCCTCGCCCCCGACCTCGCCCTGGTGCAGACCGTCGACTTCTTCGCGCCGATCGTCGACGACCCGTATCTGTTCGGCCAGATTGCCGCCGCCAACGCGCTTTCCGACGTGTATGCGATGGGTGGCGAGCCGCTCACCGCGCTCAACATTGTCGGGTTCCCGGCCGGTAAACTCGCCCTCGAGGTGCTGGGCAGCATTCTGCGGGGTGGGCAGGACAAGGTGCATGAAGCGGGCGCCTTCGTCGTGGGCGGCCACACGATCATCGACGAGGAGCTGAAGTTCGGCGTGGCGGTCACCGGCCGCGTGCACCCCGACCGGCTCCTCACCAACGCGGCGGCGCGTCCGGGCGACCGCCTGGTCCTCACCAAGGCCATCGGCACCGGACTCCTCGCCACCGCCGAGAAGCAGGGCGAGCTGAGCGACCACGAGGCCGAGGCGCTCCATGATTCCATGCGGGCGCTCAACGCCGACGCCAGCCGCGCGGCGCTCGCCGTGGGTGTGCGTTGCGCCACCGACGTCACCGGCTTCGCGCTGCTCGGGCACGCGTCGCACATCGCGCGCGCCAGTGGCGTCACACTGGTCATCCACATGGCCGCCGTACCCACGCTTCCCGGCGCCGTCGCCGCGTGGACGCGCGGTGTGCGCACCGGCGGCGCCGAGCGCAATCTTGCGTTTCTCCACGATAAGGTCGAATGGAATGGCGCGGGCGATGCGCTGCGTGCCATTGCCCTCGATCCGCAGACATCCGGCGGGCTCCTCGTCGCCGTTCCACCGGATCGCGTCGCCGAGTATGTTTCGCGCGTGCCCGGCGCCGTGGAGATCGGTGAAGTGCGGACCGCGGGGGCCCGCCCGCTCGTGCTCGCGTGACCGGGGGAGTGGAGGGGGCCTGGTGGCTTCCGCAGTCTTCAAAACTGTTGCGACCTGACGACGTCGGGTTGGGTGGGTTCGATTCCCATGCACTCCCGCCACCGCGCGCCGGCAGGCGATCATGAGTATATACACATACCTCGCGCGATCCCGGTGGGTCTCGGGTGTGGCCGTGGCGATGGTCGCCGCCGGCGCCGCGACGGCGGGCGCCCAGAAGCCGGACACGGCCCGCGCGCCGATCGTCATCCCCCGCACGGTACTCGACACGAATCACAGCACGGATACGACGCGGGGGCCCCAGCCCGAACTGCCCCCGCCACTCTCGCCCGGCCGGTCGTTCGCCTACTCGTTCCTGTTCCCCGGATACGCGCAAACGGTGCTCGGCCGGCCCAAGGCGGCCGCCCTGTTCCTAGCCTTCGAGGCGCTGGCGGTGACCATGCTGCACCAGGCCCAGTTCGACCTGCGTCAGGCCCGCAACGCCGGCGCGGACAGCACCGTCGAGACGTGGTGGGATCCGGCCACCGGGCAGACCGGCCCCGTCTTCGCGCGGTCGCCGTACGATTCCACCCTCGTCCGCAGCCGGCGCGCGCACGTCGAAGACTGGGTGGCGGCGATCATCGCCAACCACCTCTTCGCCGGCATCGACGCCTACGTCGCCGCCAATCTCTGGGACGTGCCCGCCGAACTCACCGTGCAGGCTGTGCCCGGCGGCGGTGCCAACCTCGGCGTACGCGTCCGCGTTCCATGAGCCAGACCGCGCCCATCGGCGTGTTCGATTCCGGCATCGGCGGCCTCACCGTGGTGCACGAACTGATGCGACAGCTGCCGCACGAGAGCATCGTGTACTTCGGCGACACGGCGCGCGTCCCGTACGGCAACAAGGGCCCCGAGACGGTCCAGCGCTACAGCCGCGAAATCACCGACTTTCTCGAAACGCGCGGTGTGAAAGCGATCGTCGTGGCCTGCAACACCGCCACCGCTCATGCCCTTCCCATGCTCCGCGCCGAGCGCCGGCTGCCCGTGATCGGAGTGGTGGAGCCCGGAGCGCGCGCGGCCGTCGCTGCCACGCACACCGGTGCCATCGGCGTCATCGGCACGCTCGGGACGGTGCGGTCCGGTGCGTATGAACGCGCCATCCACGCGCTCCGCGCTGACGCCCGGATCGTAGCCCAGGCGTGCCCACTGTTCGTGCCCCTCGTCGAGGAGGGATGGACCGAGCGCGACGCCACCCGTCTCATTGCGCGCGAATACCTCGAGCCGATCATGCGCGCGCAGGTCGACACGCTCGTCCTCGGCTGTACGCACTACCCGTTGCTCAAACCGCTGCTCCACGATGTGCTCGGCCCCGGCGTGCGACTCATCGACAGCGCGCGGGAGACGGCCGCCGAGACGGCGCATGTGCTGGCGGAGCGCGAACTCGCCGCGCCCGCCGACGCCGTGCCGTCGTACCAGTTCGTGTGCTCCGACGACCCGTCCCGCTTCCTCGCGCTAGGGCAGCGTTTCCTGGGCCGCGCGATCGACGATGTGGAGAGCCACCCCCTCGGCTGACCCGTCCCATCGGCGCAGTTCCACGCGTTCGGGCGTCACCCGCAGGAAGGTCGGCGCATCCAACCACGATCCGGCGTTTGCGTACACCCCGCCCGACGGCACCCGCTCGAGCGTCGCCACGTGCGAATGGCCGTACACTACCAGCTCCACCCCGGGCTCCTGCGCGAATCGCCGCAGCGCCACCGCGCGCAACCCGCGGCCCCCGTCGCGCGCGGCATAGGACCGGCTGGCATGCGAACTGCCGCCGGCCAGGGCCGTGGCCCAGTCGGGATGGATCCAGCGAAAGGCACGGATCGCGAGCGGATTGCGCAGAACGGTACGCAGGGCCCGGTATCGGCGGTCTTCGCGATCTCGCAGGCCGTCGCCGTGCTCGATGTATGCCGGCCACCCAGCCAACTCGCCCCGCCAGGGCCCGAGCTGGAAATCGATGCCGACGTCTTCGCGAAGAATCTCCCCCCCCCAACAGTCGTGATTGCCGGCGATCATCAGCACCGGGATCCCGGCGTCGCGCAGATCGGCCAGCGCCGCCAACACCCGGAACGCCGCGCGCGGCATCACCCGCTTCCACTCGAACCAGAACTCGAAGAGATCGCCGTTGATCACCAGCGATCCGGCCCGGCCGGGCAGCCCGCGCAGGAACGCGCGCAGCGAACCCTCCACCGAGGCCGGCGCAAATCCGAGGTGCGTGTCCGAGAACACGTAGCAGGGCGAGGGAAGCACGCGCTGATTCTAGCGCCGCGGTCGTGTCTTTACAAACCCGACCCGCGCTCTATTGTTCGCGCCAGATGATCCTCGCTCGCACCGGACCCACACGAAGCGGTTGCCGCGCATGAGCCACGTCCAGGTCAGCGAGTTGCGCGTGCGCTACGCCGAGACCGACCAGATGGGCGTCGTCTACCACGCCAACTACTTGGTCTGGTGCGAGATCGGACGCACCGATTTCATCCGGCACTTCGGGGTGAGCTACGCGGAGCTGGAGCGCCGCGGCGTCTCACTGGCCGTCTCCGAAGCGACGGTGCGGTATCACGGTTCCGCCCGCTACGACGAGCGTATTCGCATCGAGACGCGCCTCGCCGAAGTGCGGTCGCGAGCGATCAGCTTCGACTATCAGATCGCGAACGCGGACACCGGAGCCCGCCTGGTGTCCGCGCGGATCTCACTCGTTTCGCTCGACCGCGCGGGGCGTCCCTCGGCGCTCCCGCCCGAATTCCGTGCGCATCTGCAGTCGGCGCTGTAGCCGGTCGGTCCACGCGGCGGCGCTCCTCGCCGTCGCTGGTTGTGCCCCCCGGCTCGCGCCACTCGCCGGGGTCCCGGCGCCGGCGCGCTTTCCCGCCACCACGCTGGGCCCTCGCCACCGCAAGGTCGTATTCCGATGGGAGATGACCGACGCCAACATCGTGGCGCGTGGCGAGGGTGCAGCGCGGCTGGCCCCGCCCGACAGCGCACGGCTCGACTTCTTCCTCGCGGACGGCATGGGGAGCGGCGCCGCCGTCCTCATCGGCGACCAACTCCGGTTGCCGCCGGGTGGTTCGGGCGCCGCTCCCTTCATTCCGCCAGCACCACTCCTCTGGGCCGCGTTGGGGCGGCTCGCCCTGCCGACCGTCCCCGATACCGATGCGCGGATTCGGGGCACCACCCTCACTGCCGATCTCGGCCACCCGGTCCAGTGGCGGGTCACGTTTGACCAGGGCCAGCTTCGCCGCCTCGAACGCGTGGACGGCGGGCGGGTACGAGAATGGGTCACGCGGACATCCGACGGGCATATCCGCTATCATAATGAAAGTGACCGCCGCACCTTCGATCTCGTCATCATTACGTCGGATGACACCGGACCATTCGATGCCACGTTGTGGACGTTTCCTTAACCTTTTGCTTCCTCTCGTCGTGCTCGGCGCGTGCGGGGTGCATTACGGTTTCTCGCAAGGGACTTTCCCTCCGGCAATCAAGACGATGGCCGTGCTTCCCCTGGACAACAGCACTGCATCTCCCGATGTGCAGCGCGAGCTATTCGACGCGATGCGCGCACAGCTTGGCAAACGGCTGGGCGTGCGCGAGGCGCCGGAGGCCCGCGCCGACGCCGTCGTCAGCGGCACGATCACCGACTACCAGGCCGACGTGCCGGTGTCGTTCAGCGCGAATCCCAACCAGGCGGTCTCCGCCCGGCGCAAGCTGCAGATCACGCTCGACATCCAGATCGTCGACCAGAAGACTGGTAAGACGCTGTGGAGCCAGAAGGGGTTGAGCGCGTCGGGCGAGTACGCCGAGCGCGCCGAAGCGGATGGGCGCAAGGAAGCCATCCAACACCTCGTCGACGCGATCGTCGAAGGGGCGCAATCGCAATGGTGAACGCCCGCGCGGGGCGTAGCTCGCTGGGCTGCCTGTTCATGCTGCTCCTCTTGGCGGCCGGCATCTACTTCGGCCTCAATATCGGGGAGGCGTATTGGCAGTTCTACCAATACGAGGACGCCATGAAGCAGGAACTCCGCTTCAACAGTGTCCGTCCCGACTCGCTCATCCTCGCCCACCTCTGGCTCCAGGCCGACTCGCTTGATCTGCCCGAGGACGCCAAGAACATCTCGATCGAGCGCGACCCTCGCGATCGGACGATCAAGATCTTTGCGGATTACACCGAGCTCATCGAACTGCCGCTCACCGTGCGCGCCTTCTCCTTCCATCCCCACGCCGAGGATACGTATTGAGCGACGCATCGCCGCCCGCCGCGCGCATCATGTCGTGGGAGGGGGCGCGGGCGTGGCGGCGCTCCGTGCCGGGACGCGTCGTCTTCACCAACGGGGTGTTCGACCTCTTGCATCCCGGCCACGTCGACCTCCTGCTGGGCGCACGCCGCCAGGGCGATGCGCTGGTCGTGGGCCTCAACGCCGACGCGTCGGTGCGTAGGCTGAAAGGGCCCGGGCGCCCGGTGCGTGGCCAGGCCGAGCGCGCGTACGTCCTCGCGGCGCTCGCGCCCGTCGACGCGGTCGTGGTGTTCACGGAGGATACGCCGCTCGAGCTCATTCGCGCGCTCGAACCCGACGTCCTCGTCAAGGGCGGTGATTATACCGAAGCGACCATCGTCGGCGCGCCCGACGTACGCGCGCGCGGCGGCGACGTCGTGGTTATCCCGCTCACGCCGGGTCACTCTACCACTTCCCTCATCGAGAAAATGCGTGGCTGATCACACAGCGCCCTCGCGCCATGGGCGCGCCGACGACGAGATGCGCCCGGTGTCGCTCGAGCGGCAGGCGTCGGCGTACGCCGAGGGCTCGTGCCTGGCCGCGTTCGGTGGCACGCGCGTCCTGTGCACGGCCTCGGTCGAACCGGGCGTGCCGGCCTGGCGCAGGGGTAGCGGCCTCGGTTGGATCACCGCCGAATACGCCATGTTGCCGCGCGCCACCCACACCCGCAGCCCACGCGAGCGGTCGCAACTCGGCGGTCGGACGCAGGAGATCCAGCGCCTCATCGGACGCAGCGTGCGTGCGATGCTCGACGGGTTCGTGTTCGGCGAGTACACGGTGCACGTGGACTGCGACGTGCTGCAGGCCGACGGCGGCACGCGCACGGCGGCGATTACCGGTGCGTGCGTCGCCGTTACCGATGCGTTCGCCTGGATGGTGGCCACGGACAAGCTCGCGGAATCCCCCGTGCGGCGCCGTGTGGCCGCCGTGAGCGTCGGGGTGGTGGGCGGTGCGGCGCGGCTCGATCTCGAGTACCGGGAGGACGTGGCGGCCGAAGTGGACATGAACGTCGTCATGAGCAGCGCCGGCGAGTTCGTGGAGGTGCAGGGCACGGGCGAGAAACGCACGTTCGACCGGCGACAACTCGACCAGATGCTGGCGCTCGCCGAACAGGGCATTCGCAAGCTCGACGCAGCGCAGCGACGGGCCCTGGGCGCGTGACGCCACGCGTGGTGCTATTGGCCACGCGGAGTGAGGGAAAGCTGCGCGAATTGCGGCCGATGTTCGCGGCGGCCGGCTGGACGGTGCGCGATCTGGCCGAGGCAGGAGTGGCCCACTCACCCGACGAAGCGGGCCTCGAAGTGTTCGACACGTTCGAGGAGAACGCGCGGGCCAAAGCGCGCTATTTCTGGGCTAGGAGCGGCGGCATGGCCGTCGTGGCGGAGGATTCGGGACTCGAAGTGGCGGTGCTGGGAGGGGAACCGGGGGTGCGGAGCAAGCGGTGGAGCGGCCGGGACGACCTGAGCGGCCGTGCTCTCGACGAGGCGAACAACGCGTTACTGTTGGCACGGCTGCGTGGAGCGACGGATCGTCGGGCGCAGTACGTGTGCGTGGCGGTGTTCTGGGATGGAGTTCGCGAGGTGGTGGCGCGCGGCGAAACGCTTGGGGTGATCGGCGAACGGCGCGCCGGCGGCGACGCTGGGTTCGGCTACGATCCGTACTTCATCAGCGCCGAACTGGGTCGGGCGTTTTCATTAGTGTCGCGCGAGGAGAAGGCGGCAGTGAGTCATCGCGGCCGGGCGATCGCGCAGTTGTTGCTCTCGCTCGCGGAACGCGGTTGACTGGGGTTGGCGGCGCGTCTAGAATTATGGGCTCGCGGGGCGTAGCGTAGCCTGGTATCGCGCCTGCTTTGGGAGCAGGAGGTCCCCGGTTCAAATCCGGGCGCCCCGACCTAGGGAAGGCGTCGCAGATGGTCCTCCTTGCGGACGAAGCGCCAGTAGCTCAGTTGGATAGAGCAACAGCCTTCTAAGCTGTAGGTCGGGGGTTCGATTCCCTCCTGGCGCACCATGCTTTGCGCGGTCTGTTTTCGGTTACGGTAGACGTGATTTCTTGATGTGAGAATGCGGCAGTTCCCGTTCATGTTTGGCAGTGGTTCGCGAACACTCGGGAGTGAGATCGGCACCCCACCCTGCGAAGGAGGCTTTCGACATGCGTCTTGGACCCAGCCTCCCAGCACTCGCAGGCGCGATTTTCGTTTTCGGTGCTGCCACGGCGGCATCCGTGAGCGCCGCGCCGCCTGACGATGCCTGTCTGTTTCTCACGCAAGCACAGTTGACCAGCGTCCTCGGCGTCGCCGTGGGGGCTGGTACGCACACGACTCCAGAGTACGTGAAGACGTGCACGTGGGCCTTGCCGGGCGATTCCGCGAGACGCGTCCAATACCTGACCCTCAGCTTCCAGCTGGGGCCGCGGTATGCGGTCGCGAAGCGGACGATGGACCAGATGATGCCTAGGTTGAAGGTGAAGAGTTCCGTGACGGCGGCCAGCGGCATCGGGGACGATGCCTATTACACCGTCATGGCAAGCAGCTACACGGCGCTCAACGTGGCGAAGGGGAGTGTTGCGTTCAAGGTCGCGATGTACGGCGACTTTCCGACGAACAAGGTGGAGGCCATGGAGAAGACTCTCGCGCTGCAAGTTCTCTCCAAGCTGTGACGGGTCCGGTTCGGCGACGGGTACCGTGAGGGCGGGTGGTGCGTGACGACG
>Ga0307374_10009084_pt1 | contig 14720 bp, 14 predicted proteins | sample OX3MG_FD_202532 | JGI IMG/M metagenome (GOLD analysis project Ga0307374, IMG submission 202532) | Soil microbial communities from Risofladan, Vaasa, Finland - OX-3 | ecosystem: Environmental > Terrestrial > Soil > Coastal area > Acid sulfate soil | place: Finland: Risofladan, Vaasa | collected... | reverse complement strand
TTCACGCTGCGGCAATGGCAATTCCTGACGAGCCGGAACCGGTGCCCCGTGGGAAGCGCATTTCCGAATATGGCGGGCGCGACGAATCCTGGAAATATCGGGCACGCGTGGGTGAAGGCGCTCTTCGTTGATAAGCAACCGGCGGCGGGGATGGATCCGCGCGAATATGATGCGACGGACTATGCGTTTATCGCGGCGCGCGTCTGGGACAATCCGATTTACGCGAATGATGCGTCGTATTTGAAAACGCTGGAGAAGCTGCCAGATTCTTACCGGCGCGCGTTTCTGGACGGCGATTGGAGCGTTTTCGCGGGGCAATATTTCACGAACTTCGATCCGTCACGGAGCGTGATTCGGGCGGAGTCGATTGCGGCGGAGGCGTGGTGGCCGCGATGGATTTCGATGGATTGGGGATTTGAGCATCCCGCGGCGGTGTATTGGCACACAAGCGCGCCGGCAGTCGAGGGCCGACAACGCCGGCTCGAGGATTCTCACACGCACGGCCACGGTTGCGACCTGCCTGCGCAAAATATTGAGATGCCTCGGGCCGGTGTCGTGGGCTCTCCGAATGCGAATCACGATGGGCGGCGCAAAACGCGTGTGATCACTTATCGGGAATTCGTGGAGCAACATGTGGCACCGCGCGAACTGGCGCGAGAAATCATCGCGCGTTCGCGGGATCGAGAAGGGAAGGCGGAACACATCGACGCGATTTATTTGTCGCCGGATGCGTTCGCGCATCGCACGGACGAATCGTCGATCGCAGAACGGTTGGGCGACGCGCTGGCGGCGGCTGGATTTCCGCGTCCCGTGCCGGCGGACAATGATCGCGTCAGCGGATGGATGCTGATGTACGAAATGCTCGAGGCGGACGAATGGCAAATCGCGGATTCGTGTCCGGAGCTGATTCGCACGCTGCCGGAGCTGGTGCGCGATACGGTGAACGTTGAGGACATTGCCAAACGCGAGGGCGACGACGCGGCGGATGCGGCGCGTTACGGTTTGAAGACGCGTGCGTCGGGGAAAATACCAAAGCCTCCTCGCGAACAGGAAATACATGCGCGTGTGACTTCCGGCGACCCGACAATTCGAGCGATTCAGGCGCGCAAAGCGGAATTGGAAGTGCCGGCGAAAGATCGGCCAGTGTTCGCACCGTGGTCCCGGTGGCGGCGCAATGCATAACCTGGCCGAAATCGTCTGACACCGACATCATGCCGTTCGTTGACCTATGTAGGCGGATAGTTGCACGGCTCCGAATGCGCACGCGGTATGCGCGGGCGTTGGAAGACGAAGTGGCGCGGCTGCGGGCGGAGAATCATGCGCTGGTGAATTCGATTCTGGGCGTCGCGGGGATTCCGCCGATGCGGATGGCTGGCACCGCACGCGCGCTGCGAGCCGATCCTGCACTTCACGTCCGATCCCTCGACGTGTGCGTGACTGACAGGGGAAATGTGAGCAACAATCCTGGAAAGGCCTCACGTCAGCCGGACATAAAGCGTCCGGCGGGACGTGAGCTACACGCAGGCGCGGCCCGTCCGAAGACGGGCCCTACTGAAGCCATGGGCACCATCGGGCGCAAGGAAGAGAGCACACCGCTGCGGAAACGTTCGTGGCAGCAGGTTGAGCGAGTACGCGAAATTGAAGATGCGCGCGCGGCGCGGCGCGAACGGGAAACGGATACGGAGACGTTTCCGACACCGCGCAACGTTGTTCCGCGGGTGTAGCGAGTGTTTGCTCGCGGCGCGACATTGCAGAAACCCAAGACAAATGCAGATCCCTCGCCGCATGGCGGCTCGGGATGACAACGAATAGAAACGGCACGACGCACGCGACCGTCGACGCGCCGAAGCGCAAAGTCACAACTACAAACAATCAGGCAAATCGACCTTGGCGAAGAAGCGCGGGACTTCAGGGACGTTTCACGCCCGCACAAACTCTTATGACACGCAAACAAACGACTGACGAAGAAGTGAAAGACAAGATTGGCGCGCCGGCGGATCCGGGAATTGTGCCGGTGGAGCAGGGAAACACGACGGACCGGCTGGCGACGGGTTCGACGGCGACCGCCGCAGAATCCTTCGGACCGAATAATGAGCAATTTCCCGAACGGCTGCAGAACGCGGTGCGGCGGCTGGTGCTCGAACTAGCGAGCGAATCGGAAATATCGCGGCGCGCGGAAATTCGCCGCATCAAGCAAGGGCATCAATTCTGGCGCGGGTTGCAATATTTGTGGTGGAGCGAGCGCGACCAGAACTGGCATTTGCCGTTCGAGCAAAAAGCGACGGATGAGAGTTCGCTCGAGGATATGCCGCGGTACGAGTTTGTTACGAATATTTATCAGGCGTTTGGCCTGTCGATTATTTCGGTTTTGAGCCAGGACATTCCGCGCGTGCGCTTTTTCCCCCAGTCAGCGGAAAGCGAGGCGGATGTTTCGTCGGCTAAATCGGCGAGCGATGTGTCGAAACTGATTGAGCGCAACAATCGCATCGGGAATTTGATTGTCGAGGAAGCGTTTCACCTGTGGACGGGCGGGAAAGTTGGCGCGTACGTGCGCTACGTGGTGGATGGGCAACGATTTGGTTTTCATCCGGAGACAGAGCTGGATGAGAGACAGGTGAAAATTGGCGGGGGATGGATTTGCGGGAAGTGCGGAGCGGAAACGCCGCGGGGACCGGAGAACTCCACGGGGCAAACGGATTGCGCGGCGTGCGGGGCGCTCCTGACGGAAGAGAACTACGTGCCCGAGGAAGTGATCACGGTGCCGGCGGGGGTGCGAACGGCGCGGGTGGCGAACGGGCAGGAAGTGTTGACGATTATTGGCGCGCTGGAATTGAAAACTCCTCCTTGGGCGAACGAAATTCACGAATATCCGTTCTTGCAATGGAATATGGAGGTGCACCAGGCGCGGCTGCGCGCGGCGTATCCTCACGCGGCGCGAAAAATCGGTGCGCCCATTGCGGCGGGGGAATCCGCTCAATACGAGCGTTTGGCGCGGCTGGAGCAATCGCAGGGCGGTCCGGTGACCGCGGGCGGGGATTTCAATCCAAATCTGATCACGTTTCAGCGGCCGTGGCTGCGGCCGTGGGCGTTTTACCAGCTTGACGACGAAGCGTTGCGCGATGAGTTGCTCGCGATTTTTCCGGATGGCTGCTACGCGGCGTTTGCGAAAGACGTTTATTGCGAGTCACGCAACGAAAACATGGACGACCACTGGCGCGTGATGCACGCGATGCCGGGTGACGGTTCGAGCGGCAGACCGGCGCTGGGGGACGCGCTGATCAGCGTGCAGGAACGTTTCAACACGCTTTCAAATTTGCAGATCGAGACGTACGAGTACGGCATACCACCGATTTACGCGGACAGCGAAGTGCTCGATTTTGACGCGCTGCAATCGCAGACCGCGGAGCCCGGCGCGCACTATCCGGCGAAGGCGAAAGCGGGGCAGCCGCTGGCGGCGGGATTTTTTCAACCGCAGGCGGCGCGAGTTCCTCCCGATCTTGCGGGACACGCCGCGGATTTGATGGGACCAGTGGCGCAATTTCTGACAGGGGCGTTTCCGGCGCTTTTCGGCGGCGCGATGACGAATACCAGCACCGCCTCCGGTTACGCGATGGCGCGCGATCAAGCGATGGGGCGTATTGGATTGGTTTGGAGACGAATGAAGTTTTTTCACGCGGACTTGATGCTGGCGGCGGTGGATTGTTTCCGGAAGAACCGTCCGGGGGATGTGGAAGTGACGCTGCTGGGGCCTGGCGCGGCGTTCGAATCGAAATGGATTCGGTTGGTGGACCTGAAGGGGGAATTGTTTTCTTATCCGGAGACGGACGAACAGTATCCGACGCAGTGGGCGGATCAGCGCACGGTGCTGATGCAATTGATGGCGAATCCCGATCCGCGATTGCAGGCTGTGCTCGGCGATCCGTCGAATTTGGGTTTGCTGAAACGGCTGATTGGATTGGACGAGTTGGTGATTCCCGACGAGGAGTCGCGCACGAAGCAGTATCGCGAGATTGCGCAATTGCTGCAAGAACAGCCGGTGGTTCGCGCGGATTCAGGAACGGGTGCGGAACAGGTGCTGCCGAGCATCGTGCCGGACGAATTTGCGGACGATCACGCCGTGGAGCTCGATGCGTGCAAGCGGTGGTTTTCTTCCGATGCGGGCCAAGTCGCGAAGATCGAAGCGCCCGCTGGTTACGCGAATGTTCGCGCGCACGCGCAATTGCACGAGCAATTCTTGCGCAAACAGCAGCTTGAAGCGGCGCAGGCGGCGCAATCTGCCGGCGGGCAATCCGCCGCGCAGCAACAAGCGGCCCACTAAAGCAGTTTCAATCGCGCGCAATGGCATTCGGCGCGGCGCAACACTCGGAGAATTCAAGATACCTTTCATCAATGGCCGCTTCTATGCGAATCCAGCATTCGGTTGGGGCGTCGAGTTGGGCAGAATTATCGCCGGCCACGAAGGCCACAACTCAGAAGGCAACAGTGATGCGTATGATGCATCAGATCACAGTATTATTGGAGATGTACCGTCCCTTGGCATATACTCCTCCCCGCAGCTTGGTGAGACAGAGTCTTCCGACCAAGCCAGTGGTTTTTGCGACCTGAAAATCAGGTCTCTTCCGCACGGAGTGAAGTGCGAAGAAGGCAAGGATTATCACGGGACGGCCGTTCTCGTCATTGCCGGCGTTGGCACAGGATTCCATTATGTCGATCCAAACAGTATACGCGTTGCGGCCGAAGCAGATAGCGACATCGTGAGCGTTGATAGCCGTCCCACCCAGGTCCTCGACGGACCGCAACAATGGGCCGTGAATTTCACGATCAAATCCGGCCCCGGATTCAAACAGCAAGGCGGTGGTATTTTATGGACCATTTGATACAAATGTACCGGCAAGGAAGTGGAAAGGCAGTATCGTCAAATTCTCCACTGCCTATGACGCCGCGCGCGGTTTTGGGGTCGAGACTTTGCTTAATGGTTCCGCTGTTTGCGCTGATTGCGTCGTCCGTATTTGCACAGAGCCGCTATCCCGCCACAGCTTTATGCTTTGTGCGCAATCTGCCGACAGAAGTTCCTTCTGACTTTCCGGAGATCGGTGTTGAGAAGCAGTTTTTTGCCGCTGACTCGAGCTCGACCGCGGAGCTCCGGATTAAAAACCTATCGCCGAAGCCCATCATCGCTGTGCAGTTGGTTCTTGAATACTACGGAGCAAATGGAGAACGCTTCGGAGACGCGATAGCGCAAGCAATTGCCAAGGAAGTTCCGGCAGAGCAAATGTTCGCGATTGGGAAGCGCATGGACGGTGGCGGAGCCTACGAAATTTCCAATCTCGTGCAGCCGGGCGGTACTGCCTCCGTCGACGGCGGCGGCTTGTTCGCAACAGCAACTTGCCCGGTGCGCGCCAAATTGACCGCGGCGCTGCTCTGGTTTTCCGACGGCACTTCGCTCGATTGGAACGCGCCTGATTCGCGCGTTGATCCCGAATCAGACGAGATACCTTTGGCGAATCTGCCTGCTTGCCTCGTCGAGCACAATATCGACCGTCTTTTTCTAGAGCTGGATTTGGACAACACAGGCCGTGTACTGAAGGCGGCCGGCTTCCCGCCGGATGCTTCTCAGCCGGAGCCGTGCGATCTGCGGGAACTAGGTGACTGGAAATTTCAACCCGCTCTCCTCGGCGGAAAACCAGTTGCGACAAAGCTGAATCTTCTTCTGCGCCTGTTTGGGAGAGATAGGGCTAGAGAGCCTGGCAACCTGCCGGTCTCCCGCCGCGAAGCATTGCATCCTGTCACTGTCGTGGACGCCTTCGCTCCCGCGCCCGGAAAATCCAGCTGGTGGCTTTTCTATGGAAGCATGATTCCGCAGCCGCCGGATTCTCACTGAACCCCTGGCCGCTGGGCGGACGCGGCTGCTCTTACAAATTGCGTTCGACGGTCGAGGATTCGCTGCGTGACGAGCCGTAGGCGGGGGAATCCTGCCTGGCGATGGGGGCGAGGAGGCGAACGACTTGCAGCATGCGCTCGGGCTTGAAAGGCTTGGCCATGCAGACGACGGCGCCGAAATTGTGGCTGGCGGCGTAGTCGGCGGGTTGGGCATTACGGGTGACAAGGACAACGGGAACGCGCGAGAGGCGTTCGCTGTTCTTGATGATAAGGCAGAGATCGTATCCGGATGTATCTCCCGCTTCGACTTCGGCGATGAAGCATGCGGGAACCGTGGTGCGCAGGATATCGAGCGCGGCGGCTCCCGTGGAAACGACGAAGACGTCGTAACCCTCCGGCGTTAGAAGATTCTTCAGTTGCTCCTGACCGCGTTCATCCGATTCGACGACAAGAACGACGGGGCGTGTCTGCGTGGAGCGGACGGGGGCGCCTTTTTCCGCAGAAGAAGCACCATGGACAGCGGATTTCTCTTTGGCGCCGGGACCTGTGGCGGCGGTTGCCGCAGCGGCGCGATGATGAATGCGGCGGAATTGGATGGCGACGCCGAGTTTGTTGTCGGGAAGATCGAGAGTGCGAACCACCTCGGCGGGCTCTTCGGCATTGAGCGCGTTGGCGGCAGTGGAGAACGGAAACGTGACGCCGAGGGACATGCCCTTCCAAAAATCGCGGCGATCGGTGGCGAACAAGATGCCGTCGCGGGAAACGTCGACGGAAGTTGCGATCTCGGTGAAGGCGTCGGCTTTTGGATCCGTGGCGCGAACACGGATCTGCGCTGACACTTTGACGCGCCTGCGGCGGCGGCGCTCAGAGGCATGTTCGGTTTGAGAAGTTGATGGCGCGTAATCCTTAGAATAGTGAGCGTTCATCGCGATATCCCCCAGAACGCGCCAAAAACAGTAAGTGCGATGCAATCCCCAGCCGCTTGTAGAGCAAAGCGGCTTTGCACGGTCGTGCGGCAGGCGCTGCTGCGCGTGTGCAACTTTGCACTATGTTGCATCGAGGTTAGCACCGGGGCCAATAGTACGGAAGCTGAATTGTGCCGCATCGGGTACTGGGTGACAGGAACGGACTCGGCGGCTCTCCGACCGAAAGCGAAGGATGCAAAAGCCGCGGAAACACGCAGATTGAAGCCCGCCACGGCAGGCAAGACAATCCACTGAAAGGAGAACATTTATGGCAGTAAGTACCACGAAAATGCCGGCACGCGGAGCTGGTTCGAGGTCAAGTTCAACTTCGCTGAACGGAGGCGCACCTGGGGCGTCGAACAAGAAATCGCACGGACAACTTTCGGACGACGAAATTTTGGGACTGGTTACGGCAGTATCGAAACCGGCGGCGACGAGCGGCGGCGACGGGGATGCAAGCATGGATAACGCCGATGGCAACGGTGGGGGCGTGCCCGACAATACGGCGGAGCAAGCTGGAAGCGCTGCGTCAGCCGATTCGAACGACGAAGCGGCGGACATTTCGAGTGCGGAGGACATGATGAATCCGGAACTCGCGAAGCTTGCGGAGGCCAACCCGCAACTACGTCAAGCGTTCGCTGATGCGCAGGCGTATCGGGCGGTGTTTGCCTCGCCCGGTGCAGCGCAGGATGCCAAGAATCAGCTGGAAGAGTTGGATGGAATGTTCTTTTCGGGGCAGCCGAGCGATCATGCGGCGCTGGCGGCGCGAATACACGAATTATCTCCGGAGGCGTTTCACAATTTTGCGAAAGCGGTGCAGGCGCACGCCGCGAAAGTAAACGCGAGCGTGCAACAAACGCCGACTGCTTTCACTGGCGCAACCGCTTCCGCTGCACCCGTGAGGCCGCCCGTACAAGGGGAACTATTCCCGCAACACGAAAGCGATGCTGAAAATGCCTCAGTTCAAACGGCCGCAAATGGCACAGCGGGGCCTGTTGAAACTCAGGGGAACGGCGGGGGAAAAAGCGTCGCTGCGCAAATGCAGCCAGTGCAATCGGGGCCTGCAGCGCCAAGCGATTCTCGGCGCGCGGCGCAAGTGGCGTTTTTTCACGATACAAATGCGGCCGCGGTCGAGCACATCCTTGGAGCGATTCAGGCACAGGTAAATCAGCTGCTCCCGGACAGTGTACCGTCGGGAACACGTAACCGCATCGTGGGGGAAGTTTACCGCGAGCTGGATTCGACGTTGCGCGCGAACCGCCAGCTCGGGAAGCAATTGCGAGAAGCGTTCCAGGCGGGCGCGGGCGATGCGGCGCACCAACGGGCGATTGTGACGCTGGTTGCGGGGCGCGCGAAGCAGGCACTGCCGGCGGTGGCGAAACGCGTGATTGGGGAGTGGACGCAGAGCATCGTGGCGGCAAATCATGAGCGGCTGTCACGGCACGAAGCGGCGTCGAAACGCGTGGATATTGCGGGCGCGGGAGCGTCAGACGGAGTGAATCGCAAGCCGATGTCCGCGCGTGACGTGAACTACAAGCGCCTCTCGGACTCCGACATCCTGAATTTGTGATTTTGATCTATCGGGGCCCAGCAATAACGATGAGCTCGCGAGGGATCGGCGTTCCGTTGCATGTCGCGATGGGAAAAGCGGCCCTATGCACGGAGTTGACGAACGCATTGCCGGCCTCGGGATTTGAGGATTCGAGCAGACCCGCTTTGTCTACGAGGCCTTTAGGGTTGACATGAACGTAGAGGAATATTCGGCCGTTCGGGAGTGTGCCGGAGCCAGGATCGGGCGCCTGATAGAAGCTCTGAGTAATGGTATTGCCCGAGAGTTTCGGTTCTGAGCACCACGTTTCCGCCGTGGCACCGGACGGCGGCGTGAACTCGTTAGATGCAAATACCTGTACCGGTTTCAAGCTGCTCACGTCCATTTCGAGGCTCATGCCGTCACGATCCTCGTAGGTGATCTTGCCAGGGAAGGCTTGCGCGCCGAGTATCTTATAATTCGAGAAGCGGTACGAACTGTGCCGGCCGTGGTCATCAATGTCCTCGCTAACTGGGTAGCCTTGCGCAGTTTGGAAGCAGGCGGTTCTCTTGTACGTCGAGTTGGGTTCTCGCATATCTATGACTCTTTCGATGGACGACTGAACGCAATTAAGACCTGCCTGGCCGTTCCACTCTTTTGGTCGAGGCGCGGCAGTTACGTGGGCATGCTTTCCTGGCTTCCAAAGAAGCGGCGCCGCCATCAGCGACTGCCATTCATGGACTGGCAGAGGCAGAAAATCCGCCGTTCGTTTGCGGTAAATCTTGTCGTGAGAAACCACAACGTCCTGGCGGAAGCCCGGGAAAACGAATATTTCGTGGTACATGTCCGGAGCGGCCCAGGAAAGGCCGTACTTTCCGTCAACTGTCTGCTTGTCGAATTTGAAATGTACGTCCGCCACCAAGAGAAATGCCGAGCTGCTTGGAGATCGGATATCGGTGAACGCGGCTGCTCGGGCGAGTGCGGCTTCTGGTGCCGGCACCGTCGATGAGTGCGAGACCTGTTGGGCTGATGACGGAAATGCGCTTGCGAATGCGCAGAGAACGACCGCCAGCTTGTATAAGCGAAACACTCGTTGGCGGATGAGTGCCATAAGGGATTATTGGATCTTGTCGGGCAAATGCTGCGCCACAGCGCTGGCGGGAGGAGTGAATTCGTCGGCGGCGAAGCCGGAAACGGCGGCGATGGATTGGATGTCGAGCTCAGCGGATATGCCGCGATTGTCTTTATAGGTGATCGCGGTGGGGAAGCGCTGGGAAATTGAGGGGGCATTTGCCAGCGAAGTATAGTCGGCGAATGTCCAGGTTTGCTTGCCGGAAGGCGAACTCACGTCATAGCTGAAGGGCTCGTAATTGTTTGGGTCAAGGCAAATGCGCTCATGCGTTCCGGCAGCGCCGGCAACAATGCATGTCAACTGCGCGCCGCTGCCATAGTGCTCGCCCTGAGGACGTTCCTTTGCACGGGCAGCAGACGGTAAAGACCATTGCAAGGCGCGCTTGATCATTCGCGGCCATAGATTCGTGTGCGGCGTGTCCTGGCCCACGCGATAGAGATTGCCGCCGGAGACGAGGATGGTTTCATGGACATTGCCGTACTGAAGGTCCTCGCGATACAGATTCGGCGCGGCCCAACCGAGAGCGTAGGTGCCTTCGACTGACTGCTGGTTGACCGAATACTTTGCTTTGGCAATCAAAACGAAGGGGACGCTCGAGGGCGATTCGATGTTGGTCCGGGCAGTGGCGCGCGCCAGAAGCGTGGCGGCGTCGGGAGTATTTGAGCCGGCGGTTTGCGGTGCAGCGGTGACCCGCAACGCCCAAACGCACAGTGCGATGAGGACCAAAGGAGCGAGTGTTACCCAGGTTGCGCGGCGCATCATCACGGAAATTATCACCGTGAAACGGGAATTACAATCACAGTTTCTTCGCAGCGCCGTGTGCCTGTGGGCAAAATAGGGTTTCGGCCTACCGCAAAAGCAAAACGATCAGGGACGATTAGCGTCGCGGGCGAGCTGCGGCGTGTCCGTGTCCATTCGATCCGGGGTGATGGCGCGTGCGCTTGTTGTTGAAGGGCAGTGCAGGCGGCTCTTCGGCGACGGCAGTCGGCGCCAACATGCGGACAACGTGGAGCAGACGCTCCTGCTTGTACGGCTTGGCCATGCAGACGATGGCGCCAAGGGCATGAGCGGTCGAATAATCGTTAGGCTGGCCGGCGCGAGTGGTCATGACGACAGGGACGCGTTGGAGACGCTCATTGGACTTCACGATGAGGCAGAGGTCGTAGCCGGACATGTCGCTGATTTCGATTTCGGTAATCAACAAATTGGGCGTGCGCTGGCGGAGGAATTCGACAGCCTCCGCGCCGGTCTCAACGGCTTCCACAACGTAACCTTCGCTTATGAGCACGGTGCGGATCGTGTCGCGCGCGCGGGAATCAGCTTCGACAACAAGAACCAAAGGCATGGGCTTTTCGAGATCGCGCGCAACATCACCAGCGGTGGGCGCTTTCAGCGATTTCTCCACGATTTTTTCCCCGTCGGGGTGAACTTCAGGGCGCTTGCCTTCGTAGAAGCGAACGCCGACGCCGAAGCGTCCTTCGGGCATTTCGAAAACGCGCGCGACAACGGCAGTGCGCTCGTGTTGAACTCCACCCGCGGCGCCTGAATAGGGGAAGGTGATTACAAGATCCATGCCGCGGCGGTATTCGTCCAGATTAGTGGTGAAGAGCAGACCGTCGCGCGAGGCGTCAACGGTGGTGCAGACTTCAGCTTTCTGAAGACTACCCGAGTTCAGACGCACGCGAACGGGTGCAGACAGTTTCGTGCGCAAACGACGACGGCGCTCCGTGGCGCGTTCCATGACTTCCGTGACAGCAGACTGTTCGATTGAGCTGATCGCTTCGGTTACATTTCCCATGTTCCCCACCTCAGTTTATAGACAGCCGCCGCGGCAGAGCCGCGAGCCTGACTGCGATAATGATGAATTTTGGCATTTCCCCCGTGCGAACGGTATAGCGCGAGGGTCACATTCTGCCAGTACTCGCAGCACTTTGGCATTAGTACGAAGGTACTACGAAGGGTAACGCCGCCTCCGGGAAGATTTCTCTGGAGTGTGGAAGCGCAAAAAACTATCCGGGATAGTTCCGCTTCCTACAACCTTCGACTATTAGCCAAAAAATACGAACAGTACGTTAGTAACACGCTTGTCTTTGACGGCAGCCGAGAGGCATCGCCGAATTTATTATCACAGGAGAAAAATAAATGGCACAGATGCAGAACAGCCAATCGGTTGCATTGCAGCTTGAAAAGGTGCGGGACAAACTTCCGCTGCTGTATGAGCGGGACGACATCTTATTGACGATGATTCAGCAGCGCGGCGACGTGGAACGCGTGTCGAGCCGCAACATGAGGCTGCCGCTTCAGATTCGTCCAGGAGGCAAGGCCGGTCTCGCCAATCTTGACGGTGGGGACCTGGGTCGCGGCTCGGGAACGACCTACGACGTGGCGCAAGTGAGTCCGATATTTTTCCGGCACGCGGTGGAAATCACGAAGCTGGTGGAGTACTCGACGAACGCGCCGAGAAAGCGATCGAAAACGCCGCCAAGCGGGAGGTGAAAAACGCGATGGGGCAATTTCGCGCGTTTCTCGACAAGCTGATGCAGACAAACGGCAACGGCGTGCTTGGCACGGTGGGTTCGATCGTAACGACAGGCTTGCCCGCGGGCGTCGCGGCGCAAATCAATTTGACCACGCCGCCGGGCGCGGCGCTTTTTTACTACAACCAGACGATCCAGTTCTACGATTCGACGCTAACGACGAACCGGAACATCACGGGGAGCGTGACATCGAACGTCGTGCAGGTGGATCCGTTCAACAAATTCATCCAGATCGACACGATTCCGGCAGGTGTTGTTGCGGGAGACGCGGTGGTTCACGACGGGCTGGCCGGCGCGCAGCCCGTTTCGCTATTCGGCGTGCCGTATCATCAGACGAACGCAACGACCGGCACGTGGCTGAATTTGAATCGCGCCACGTATCCGGTCGAGCTTGCGACGCCGCACGTTGCGGGAAACAATGCCGCGATCACGCCGGGCGTTGTGCGCCTCGCAATCAACAAAGTGCGGAAAGCGCTGGGCACAAATCAAATTGGCAAGCTGGTCGCATATACCGCGCTCGAACAGGAAAACGCGTGGGAGCAGCTCGGCATTTCCATCTCGCAAATCATCAAGGAAGGCGCGGGCGGGCGCGCCAGCGATCTCGACTTGCTCTTCACGGGCGAGCTGACGATGGCGGGCGTGCCGATCAAATCGTCCATCAACGCGAATCAGGCGCGCGTCGATTTCCTCGATCTGTCGCACTGGGGACGCGCCGTGATGCAGGAGATTGATTTTTACGACGTGGGCGGGCAAACTGTGTTCCCGATTTACGGGGCGAGCGGAGGACTTGCGGCGGCGTACATTTTCTACTTCATCACCGGCTTCCAGGTGTGGAATGAGTCGCCCCGCAGCGGCGCGTACATCGATTCACTCGCCATACCGACTGGCTACTAGTTCGACGGTGGCGCTTTGCGTCGGCGTTGGGCATCAAAACAAAAAGGGCGGCGTTGCCGCCGCCCTAAACTTAGACGCGCTACTGGGCGCGCCCGTCAACTCCACCTCAACGGAATCACGCGTCCAGCTGCGACACCTACTTATTCTCGTAAGCCGTAACGCGTCCGAAGTCGTCGCGATGATCCTTGCCCACCGTGAGACTTGAAAACGCCTCGCCCACCGTGGGGTCCGATTTTTCCATAGCGTCAAAATCGGAGTAAAACTTATCCATAGCCGCACCGTCCGCGAAAACCATGGCCAAGTTGTAGCCGCCCGGCGCCGACGTGTGAATGTCCTCTTCGTCGATGTTATACATCGCCAGATTCCCGTTGGCGACTTCCGAGTCGAAAAGCGATTTGACTTTACTCATCAGGAGACTCCCAAGCGCATCGCTCTGCCCCGACTTCGCCTGATAGAACGCCACGCGTAGATAGCCCGTGCCATTGGAAACGCTCTTGCCTCCGTGCGCGATCGTATGCAGAAAGAGATCGTGGTGCTTGGTCGCGGCGACGTAGCTCGGATTCACCGCAGTGTTCCACTGACCCTCGAGCACCTTGAGGAGCTTGTCGCGGCTGGTCGCGGTAAACCACTCCGCGTGAGTATAACCGTCCTCCTGATGCACTCGAATCTCTTCGTTGCCCCATGCGACGAGTAGTCCGTCGGCGACGGCCTGCTTCATCTTTGCAACGCTGGCTTCGTCCTGCTTTGCAAACGCGGCCCATTGCGCGCGCGGCACCGCCCATTCAGAAACGTAGGTGTAATAGGTTTGCGCCTGCGCCGCTGCAGGTTTCGGCATCAACAGCATGCCGCCGACGAGTACGGTTGCGAGCCCCAAAACTGTCAGAAAACGATTCAACATTTATTCCTCCCCTTCGTAGCTGTCCGCACCCGCGGAGGTCCGTTGCAATGACGTTTAAAGGTAAAAACTTGATTAGATTTGGTTGGGTGATGTGGAGAATTTGTGTCAGGCAGACCTTACGCGAGTTCGACTGCAGTGTCAAGGCGCGCGGCGGCGCACGCAGATGATCGAAGTGACGCGAGAAAATCACGAGGCGCCGGCGGAGCTGCGGGCGCGACTGGCGCGGGCGGGCGGGGTAAACCGCTACGGTGACGCGAATTTTCGCGTGGTGTGGGGATGGTCGCGGCTGGCGTGGATTGGCGGGAAGTGGACGGACACGGACGAAAGCGGAAACGTGATTCGTCAGCGCATCGAGATGCGCGAGCTGCCAAAATATTGTCCGTTCGACCGGTGGCACATTGAACGATGGATACCTCCGGAAACGTATGGGTCGCCAGAGCTGTGGTATTCCCAGACAATCGAGCGCGAGGACGGCATTTTGATTCCGGCGCTGGGGCCGTATCCGCGACGCGGCGAATACGAACACTGTTTCACGCTGCAAGGCGCGCACGGCGAATTCATTCCGCTGTCGCCGAACGCGTGCGAGGCAATTGTGCGTGCAGTAGAATTCGCGCGAGCGCGCCCAAACATGGAGCATCGCGCGGCGCTCGCGAAAAGGGAAGAGCGACGAGCGCACGAATGGGAATCGTACGCAGACGGAGTGCTCGATGACGCGGGGCAGGCATTTCACGGTGTTCCGTTCGTCGCCGCGACGTAAAAGCGGATTTGTTGCAGCGCTCGTGATTGTCCACAGCGATAATTCTGAAAAAAACAGGAAGGGAAAGCCATGACTACAATGATGCGCGAAATACGAGGGTCTGCCAACGAGCCGTCGGTGCAGGATAGG
>Ga0307374_10009082_pt1 | contig 14724 bp, 14 predicted proteins | sample OX3MG_FD_202532 | JGI IMG/M metagenome (GOLD analysis project Ga0307374, IMG submission 202532) | Soil microbial communities from Risofladan, Vaasa, Finland - OX-3 | ecosystem: Environmental > Terrestrial > Soil > Coastal area > Acid sulfate soil | place: Finland: Risofladan, Vaasa | collected... | reverse complement strand
ACTTCCACTATACTCTCTATTGCCCGGAAACGCAATAGCTGTGCTTGAACGCGAATCTTTAACGCAAATCATAAAGAGGCAAGCCTGTTCTGGACGCTACAATCGCAATAAGAGTCTGGATCTGTTGTTGATATGCTCTCTCCGAGCAATCCGCCTGAGCCAGCCAGCCTGTCACTCCTATCGTAGCGCCAGGTGTCTCCCGCGTTCTGCCCGACATTGGCAAAGACGACCAGCGAATCACAGTAGCTTCACTTGATACTTCATAGAAGTAGACGTCTCGCCGTTTTTTGGTCTCCCCTTCGCCGATGACCGCGAACAGGCGTACCTGCTCCCAGGGGATATAACGGAAATGATATCTCTGACGGCAGAAAAGGCCATCCCGCGTTGCGGTTAATTGCTGGCGCGGACCAAAGTAAAGATCCAGGACGAGAGACACAATAGAGACAAGCAAAACGGTTATGTTCAGCGCAGTTTGCAGCAATGCCAAAACGATGGACTCTTGCTGGTGTATCACCATCGACACCGTATCCGCCCAACAAAAGTAAAGCAAGAAGGCCATCATCACTAACAGGAGTCCTCCTGCTATACCCAAAACATAGGTAGCAAGCCAGCGGCGGCGCAACCGAATAGCGAAACGAGCCGGGACATCCGAGAGGTCTCGTCGAAACGCTGACTGAGCAGACAATCCCAGAGCCAGATTATAGCGCGCTGCCTCCTGGCGTTTCTTCTCCAACGCTCTCCACGGCTTGCCTTCAACGACATAGATGATGGGGTAAAACGAGTAGAGCCATAGAAAGGCAAAGAACGGGTCGGCGTAAAAAATAGCTTTGTTCACAGGCCGAAAAAATAGTAACGTCACGATATACGCAGCGCCGATAGTAATGCCAAAGAAAAGAACATATCTTCGTGTTTTCAGTGTTGGTTCAAACGGTACGACTCTGGCAGGGCTATTTGCCAGCGCCAGGTGTTCTTGCATCATTATCCCCCATGATAGATGAGATTCTTGCCTGTCATCGGGCCTATTGTATCATATCCACCACGTTGCCTTCCTTCGTGTCCGCCGACAGGAAGACGCCAGCCACCGGATCATAGTACCGCGCGACGTCATAGTCAAGCCCGGTGAGCGGATTCGGCATTTTTTTGCCTCAACCAAACGCATCAATGCTGCTCTTCATTACGCAGCGTTGTCGAGAGATCGGTTCCCACCACACGAATGAGAAGAAAAAAACCAACGGCAAACGGTGGAATGCTGCATATCGGCGGGACAATCAGATAGATAACAAAAGCCGTTAAAGCGCTATAAACCGCAAACATGAGCTGATACATGATGAAGTACAGGCCAAAGACCATAAACCCCACCCATATGAGCATAAAACTCAATTTGAGCGTGGTGAAGTGTGTCTGTCCTTCCCTTTCAACGGCTGGCCGATAGCCCCAGATGCGTTGAATTGCCCAGAGAAACGAGAGTTCCATTAGACACCAGGACACAACTTTCAGCCAGCCTATCGGCACGAGGATGCCGCCCATGAAAAAGATTGCGATCAGTCCATATTGCCATCTAGACGCCATCGCGACGGCGCGCATCTGCTCCATCCTTGAGAAACCAGATGGCCGAATCACCACCTGCGGGCGAGTGGTGGGATTGGCCTCTTGTCCGTTTGCCTTTATCTGGTTGACGATATCCCAGAAGCTCCAACTGGCATCTGCAATCATGAGAAGACCCAGTGCGGCCAACATTCCATAGAACAGCCAGATCAGGGGCATTGAGTCAGTTGCAATGAAGATCAAACTCGACAGCGCCAGACATACGTATATGATCCGAGCAGCTACCTGGAAGCGTTTATCTCCCGTCGTTGGATTTTTGAAGCGCCGTATATACTCTTTGAAAAAGTATCTCACGTACTGTTTGTTGTTCATGCGCGAATCCCCGATGTTTTTAGCATTCTTCCTCACTCCTAAGGGTAATTCAGCGGGTAATTGCATCCTGCTGAGTCAGTACACGGCGCATCGCTTACTTCCCGATTGATATAAATGAATTGTGCCTGATCATAGAGTATTCCAGCTCCTATGGTGACCATCGCTCCATAAGTAAGCATTCCTGCTGCAATACCAATCAATATCGTCGAAATCACCTCGTGTGAGACAGGCTCAGGATCAGGGTTGATTGCTGCTAACAGGAGGCTGGCAAATGCCGCACCAAAACTTCCTCCAACTTGTTCCAGGGCAGTATTACCGAGAGCAGCCGTTATTTGATTTGTGGATTGTAGAACATTGTCGAAGTTAAACCAACTAAGGCCCCGACCTTTTCTCAAGTCTACTTGATCCGTCTCTTGCTTAAAACCATTGGAAACTTCTTCTGCCATACTACTGATCTCGGTAATCGCACTCAAAAATCCTGTTACAATTGAACTGTTGAACAAATCTTTAATTATGGCAAAGGTAACCCCACCTAAAATGGTATCCAACAAGGCTGGTAGGCTAAGATCTGCTGCGAATTTCGCAAAATAATCTCTTGCTGCTTCCGCGGTTTCATAAGCCTGCTCCTCCTGCTGACAAGTGGCGTCGCAGACGCTCATCATCGTCTCGTCATATGTCATCAGTTTCGGCGTCTTCGGCTGCCTACTCCCGCCAGCGCCAGGGTCCTTCATGCCGCCTCCACCTTGATGTCCGCCAGCGCCAGGATCGCCTATACCACCGTTGCCATTGTTACCGTTGTTATTGCCACCTCCCTCGTTTCCGCCCCCACCGCCGCCACAATCGTGACACTCTACCATCTGCCCTGACGGGTCCGTCAGCGTCTCCGGGTTCTGGGCCACATAGGCATAGGGATTCATCCCCTGCCGCGTTGCCTTCTTTCGTGTCCGCCGACAGGAAGACGCCAGCCACCGGATCATAGTATCTTGACACGTAATAGTCAAGCCCGGTGAGCGGGTCGCTGTACTGGCCGGTGTAGCCTTTGGCGGTTCCCATTGTGCCGTTGGCGCTATAGAGCAGGTTGGGAAGAACTGCTCTAAACTTCTCTCTGCCCACCTCGTTGTCTGATCAGTGCTAGAAGCTCCTCAAAATTCGTATAGAAGCGGTGGAAGTCAAGTGTCTTGCCCCCTCGCAGTCTGATCGTGTAGTCCAACCCTCCTAATCCTTGCCTGATTGCCAGAATATCTTCCCAGCGCACTGTTGTAATGCGGTTGTGTCTAACTTGCACTATGCCACCTTCGCAGGCAATAATTTTCTCTCTCATCGCGCGTGGAACTTCCAGATATAAGATCAAAAGGCCAAAGATGATACTAGACAGCCCGGCAAGGAGGGGAGGAAAATAATATGGCACTCCTTGTTGAGGCAGAAGCATTACGACGATGACGAGGACAATAATTCCAATACCAACGATGATGAAACCTATGCCTGCTCTGCGAAGCAAAGGGATTATACTGGGTTTCAGCTTATAGAGACCCAGAGGCATACCAAGCTGACTGGCCCGTATCAATTGATAATCGTCGCTAGAGAAATTACTGGAGGAACTTTGAGACATAGGCCATGTTTTCTTTATCTCTTTATACAGCAAACAAAAGAAAAGCCCGTTCAGTGGTAGGAAGAATAGGATGGACATCCTCCATATTGAATACACCAATCCTGAAGAGGCATGTCACTTTCCCTTGCTGCCTCTGCATAATCAGCGAAAGCTAGGGATTGTAGATAATGACCACCAGCGTCAATAAGGTATCCAACCACAGGCTTCGCCACCATCATAAGCCCTTGCACAAAAATGCCGACCGGACCCCCTGCTGAAGCCACAATCAAATTCGCTGTAAATTCGGCTGCGTGTTCTACCCAATAGGATGCAGACTTCAAGGCCCCGATCACTGTTTGCACGGCAGCCATAACTCCCATCGCCCAGGATGAGAATCGCAATGCAACTTCGTAGACAGAGCCTCCGAACCTGTGTCCCACGAGAGGTATAATACTGTTAAGTATTGTTGTCAAAGCATCAAGGACAGCATCTATCTTGTCTAAGATTGTTCCCCTCCAAAAGTTAAGTGCATCTCCGAGCAGGAAAAGCAGATAACCTGCCAGCATTTCGTCATCTGCTTTATTGGTGAGCGCATCGATACTCTTTGTTCGTACCTGACCTGCATCATATGCCCACGCATGGCAAGCAATACTCTGATTGGTATTTGGATCACAGCCACTATTGAGGTTCACCTTATGCGTCGGCGCCGGCGGCGGATTGCTCTTGCATTGTGAGGGACTCCCATAGCAGGCCCCATGTCCCGGCGCACTTGGTGGTGTCGGGTCTCCACCACCGCCGCCGCTGTTGCCACACCCAGGACAGCCATACATCTGCCCCGACGGATCGGTCAGCGTCTCCGGGTTCTGTGCGACGTAGGCATAGGGATTCATGCCCTGCGCGTTACCTTCCTTTGTGTCCGCCGAGAGGAAGATGCCAGCCACCGGATCATAGTATCTTGACACGTAATAGTCAAGCCCCGTGAGCGGGTCGCTGTACTGGCCGGTGTAGCCTTTGGCGGTTCCCATTGCACTTACGATCAGAAGTACACATACAACTCTACGAGCTTACTCTTTCGGCCTTCCGACCTCTTTTCTTAGCAGCCACGGCTCACTCAAATCATATAACGGCAGTCCCGTTTTCTCTGTGACTAACGCCGTCAAGGCTCGCATCTGTCGCTGGTATTGCTCATCAGGGAGAGCAGGCCGCCAGGGAACAAATATCGAACGGACATTCACAATCTCTATCCAGGTGATCCTGCTAGTCTGGCTGCTCAGCTCATAATAGATCACCGGCGGCTTCCCGATCAGAGTGGGGAGGCGATAACAGATAAACAGGCACGCCTTTGACCACTCCGTCGTTTTCGCCATTTTGATCACATACCTTTTGAGGCCACGTTCGGTGATCTTGATCGTGGGTTGCCAGATGAGGTATGCGTAAAAAATGGGAAAGGCTATTCCCCATGTGCCAAAAAGGAATATTGCCCAATTGATAGATGTTGGGGGAGGCAACCAGGGAAGCCAGGGAATGAACCAGGCGAGTATAGCCAATGCGAGAGAGAGCAGCTTGAGCCGTACCTTGACCTCCGAAGGGATGGTTTCACTAGACGTCGGATTGGTAGGCGGAAAATAGCTCATCCGATCCTCTTCGTTCAGGACAGCGGAGCGCCGCAACTCGAGACGGATCAACCACAACAGCCGCCATCCCCCTCTCAAGACACAATAGCTGGCTCCCAGGATGCAGGCTTCTATCGCGAGGAAGTACTGAGGTTGAGGGTAGTGTTCTGGCTTGAGTAACACCGCGATATAGACGATCGCGTAGAGTATCCCCAGCGCAGTATAAACAACATTCTGATTAAAGACAAGCTGGTATCCACCAGATCTTGCATGAAGCTTCCGGCTCATTATCTTTCTCATCTCCATCACTGCCGATTTTTTTAAACAGAACGTGCTAGCCTTCCACGCCAGTTATTTGCTCATATAATGAATCCCTGGTGTGGGTGGACCTGCTAGAATATTTTCTTGATCTTCCAGGTAACCTGTGGCAATGAATTCCATTATAACTGTACCCGCCCCAATAGCAGCCGTTACTGTCTGTCCTGCAAATATCGTATTGACAGCAGCTTGCGCTAAGAGCCCGCTCTCAGGAAGCGCAGCGGCTAGACCAGCGCCGACTACACTCGCTCCCGCGGATACAGCTATTGAAGTAGTAGCATCTGGCATGGGACTTCCCAACACATTATCCCAGTCATTTTCTATGTTTTGTAATGTAAACCATTTTAACGGGTGATTCGCCTCAGCGGCAAATCCGCTGGCGAAATCTTGTGCAATGCTCTCTAAACGTGGAATCGCGATTACAAGACCAAAATATTCTGGACTTGCAAGAAGGGCTACTCCTCCAAGTAATCCGTTTACAAACCCCATTATTTCTGGCCCATACTTGCCGCCAAACAGGGACTTCAAGGAAAGCAAATTTTCGAGATCCGTCATATTCAACAGATTTTCCAAACCAGCCAGATCGTTTGCGAGACTGCTAAAGAAAGCCGCAGCATTTACTGCCAGTTGCTTAGCATTCTTCTCATACTGACATATGGCATTACATTGGACCTCCACCGTCTTTGTATGTGTTGGAGGCGGGGTGGGATAGTCAATGTTCACTTTGCCACAATCGTTCTCTTGCTCACACGATGGTGGGTTGGGATCGCCATTTCCATTGCCTCCTGGCGGCGCGAAATACTGCCCCGACGGATCGGTCAGCGTCTCCGGGTTCTGGGCCACGTAGGCATAGGGATTCATCCCCTGCGCGTTGCCTTCCTTCGTATCCGCCGACAGGAAGACGCCAGCCACCGGATCATAGTAGCGCGAGACATAATAGTCAAGCCCGGTGAGCGGGTCGCTGTACTGGCCGGTGTAGCCTCTGGCGGTTCCCATCGTGCCGTTGGCGCTGTACAGCAGGTTGCCGTAGGGGCTGTACACCTCGTTGTCGCTGAGCGTCGCCGCGCCTTTCGTGTTGCTGAACGCCGCCACCACGCTGCCGAGCGCGTCGGTGAGCAGGAAGATGACTCCAATCACTCTTTCGGGGTTCCACTCTCTTTTCGCCTCAGCCACGGCTCGCTCAAATCATATAAGGGCAGCCCTGTTTTCTCTTCAACCAACGCTGTCAAGGCTCGCATCTGTCGCTGATATTGTTCATCAGGGATGGCAGGCCACCAGGGAACAAATATCGATCGAGCATTAACGACCCACATCCAGGTGATCCTCGTGGTCTGGCTGCTCAGCTCGTAATAGATCACCTGCGGTTTCCCGATCAGACGCGGCAGACGATAACAGGTAAACAGGTGCATATCCGACCAGATCATCGTCTTCACTCTTCTCCACTGCCTCTTTGTAAGGCCACTGTCAGTTCCCCTAATGGTGGATTGCCAGGAAAGATAGTCGATAAAAAATGGAAAGACTACTACGAATAAGAGAAATATAAATAAGGGCCATATGGTTTCCAACGAAACTACGAGGATAGGGAGCCAGGGTATTGACCATACAAGGAGCAAAAACACCATATATATTGCTTTGATCTGCACCTTGATGATCAAGGGAACTATCTCGTCATAAGCTGGATTCTCTGGCTGAAGAGGAGCCAGCCCACTTTCACTGCTCAGAACGGCAGAGCGCCGAAATTCGAGATGCACCAACCAGAAAAGTTGCCATCCCCAATTCAAAGCAAAATAGCAACTTCCGAGGATACATATTCCTATCCAGGCGCGGTACATCGGTAGAGCAGACATTGCTGGTCGCAATAAAAAAATTACCCATATGCTCAAACAGACAATACCCACCGTGGTATGAATAATGTTCTCATTTACAACGAGCTTGCGTCCACCGGACCTGGGACGAATCTTACTGATCATGGCCGATCTCCTTTCCGCCGTTTTCTCTCTCGTCACGATCATTATTTCTATCATTCATGCTTGAGATTTAACTTATATTGTTGCTTTACTATCAATTATGTATCTATCTGTAATTCTGATTGTACAATTTAGTCTTCCATGATGACGCTCGATTCCATTTCTGCTTCTTCATTCGTCTTACTCTCTTTTTCCTACTCTATCATCTTCTCTGGTTTTTCCAAAAATAGTAACAGAAGGAAGCAATCAGACATGGCATCATTTTCACCTGCTTGGATGTCGCAATGTGATACCTCACTTTATACAAAACTCTCTTCGACTTTCTGCTCATCTCCCTCTTTATTGATGAGTTTATTATCAGACTGTAATACTAGCCGTATATAAATTCTCTTGCTGCACGAATATGACACCACTTGCATAGTCCTCCATTATATTTAAACCGCCGCCTATCACAAACTCTGCTGCCGTTCCTTCTGCTGCAAGTGTTGCACCAAACTCTGCGAGGAGACCATCAGATACCAGGCTTATTACTATCCCAGCGACCACAGCACCGGCAGCCTCCATCATATCTTTGTAGCCCTCAGCCTCAGCAGTATCTATGGCATTCAACCCAGCATCTTGTACATGTTGCTGGGTAAACCATCCTAGAGAATGGTTAGCCTCAGCCGCAAACCCATTGGCAATATCTTGTGCAATGCTAGCCAAACGTGGCAGCGCTGCTATAAAACCCCCAACGGTTGGGTTACCGAGAGAGGCAAATGCGCCCTCAAAGAAAGTTATTAACGATTCTGCTTGTTTGTCCCATCCAAACAGGGTATCAAGCGAAATCCAGTTTTCTAGATCACTTAATACATTTGCAAGGAAACCAAAGAAACCCGCCGCATTTTTTGCCAGTTGCTGAGCAGTCTTCTCATTTTGACACTCAACATTACATCGCAGGATCACTTTCTTAGCATGTGGCGTCGGCGACGAATTGTTCCCACTGCTTCCACCTCCATAACAGGATGGGTCAGGGCCACACGTCGGCCCATGATTGGGCGGCGGTGGCGGCGAAGGAGGCGGTAACGGATCACCACAGCATGGCGGCGGCGCGTACATCTGCCCCGAGGGGTCCGTCAGCGTCTCCGGGTTCTGTGCGACATAGGCATAGGGATTCATCCCCTGCGCGTTGCCCTCCTTCACGTCCGCCGACAGGAACACGCCAGCCACCGGATCATAGTAGCGCGAGACATAATAGTCAAGCCCGGTGAGCGGGTCGCTGTACTGGCCGGTGTAGCCTCTGGCGGTTCCCATCGTGCCGTTGGCGCTATACAGGAGGTTGCCGTAGGGACCGTAGACCTGGTTGTCGCTAACACGCTCCTTATTATTTGCTCAGGGAATTCACCTGAAGCTCCCAATACTACTGCCTATACCGCATTCGAAAAAATGTTACATAGAGGATTGGAACAAGCAGCAAGATACCTGTTATATTTGCTGCTGCATCGAATAATGTAATAGTATCACGAGTCATGTTAAGATGAGATGCATATATAGAAACTAGCTCGTTTATTATCTGCGCAATGGCAAAAAGGAGTAAGAATATTCCTGCTATAATCCTGGGATGAGGAAATCCTCGCAATTGATGGACCCTCTGCTGGTGGATACCAGAGAAAATGAACATGAAAGCCGCTATTCCAGCGATGACCCCAAGGGAGATGATAGCGACCATTCCCATGAAGGGAATAGAGGAAAGAAGGTCTTGCACAGTATTACTCCAGCTCCTTTTTTCGATGCAGGCCGTTATTTCATTTACTCTCCATCTATAGCGGAGCAATCGGCAGTACGGTCTGTCCCACTTTGCCTTTCAGCATCATAAAGCATCCTACCTCCATAGGTCATAGCATCTCCTCTCTATTCCCAACTAGCATCGGGCAGGATCGGAAGAATAATCTTGTAAACATATATTGTACGCTGTCTGTGCATTATATCCATCTACTGCGTCAAGGGCGCCATTGTATTTGGTCTCATCCAAATAATCGTTCCCCTCCGCAAAGCCTTCACCGACAAGACTAGATACTATACCCATAAGACCTGCTCTCGCCGCCAATGTCGCTGATTTTACAAGACCTCCCGCTATTCCTGCTAAAGGACCCAGACCAAAATATTGAACAACGCCTTTGATCCCCGCGAGTATCGATGCCCCATTTTGGAACATATCACCTAGTGTCGTGAGCCAACTTGGAATACTAATCAACCCCATGGTACTCAAATTCGACAGGAGCGCCACAAAATGTCCTGCAATGGTGATGACATCGATGATAAAGGCCAGGTAAGCATCGGCGGCAAAATCTGCGGCGGCGGCAAAAATATCTGCTGCTAAACTGAGGATATCCCCGACAGCGCTGTTAAGAGCTTCCGCCTTCGCTCTTTCGTTTTGAATATACTGCTGGACAAGCAATTTGTCGTTCTCACACTGAGCATCACATCCACCCGGCTGCACTGTCTGTGCCGTCGTAGGTGCTGTTGGCGTTGGTTTCGCGGGATCACTGCCACATTGCGGTGGATTGCCTTCCGAACACATGCCATGCCCCGGCGCGTGTGGCTGGGGTGTCGGCGATGGTGGCTGCGGGGTGGGATACCCGCTATTGCCGCTCCCACAATCGTTCTCTTGCTCACAGGATGGCGGATTAGGATCGCCATTCCCATTGCCTCCTGGCGGCGCGAAATACTGCCCCGACGGGTCCGTCAGCGTCTCCGGGTTCTGGGCCACGTAGGCATAGGGATTCATGCCCTGCGCGTTGCCTTCCTTCGTGTCCGCCGACAGGAAGACGCCCGCCACCGGATCATAGTACCGTGAGACGTTGTAGGGGCTGTGGCTTGTCCTTGCCCGCAGTCCGGTGAGTGGGTCGCTGTATTGGCAGGCGCAACTTTCCCAGGTTGTTCTCGAACACGGATTTACCTCGATCCTCCTTGAATGGCATAGACATTGCCATCGAGGGTTCCAACGTACACGATGCCGTTAGCTACGATTGGCGAAATAGGAATGCCGCTTTCTGTAGCATAGGACCATTCCTCCCGGCCTGTTTCTGCATCCAGCGCATAGACCATGCCATTGCCATTATTCGAGCCCAGGTAAACTGTGCCATTGACTACCGTTGGAGGGAGAAAGACAGCGCTTCCTCTGACGTAGGACCATTCCTCTCGGCCTGTTTTCGCATCCAGGGCATACACACTGCTATTATTAGAATTTGTATAGACGTTATTAGTACTTGTATAGACGATGCTGTTGACTACCGTTGGGGAAGATACACTGCCTCCCCCTGTAGCGTAGGACCACTTCTTCCGGCCTGTTCCTGCATCCAGGGCGTACAACACCTGGCCATGGTCAGAGTCGGCGTAGACTGTGCCGTTGACTACCGTTGGGGAGGGAGGATTAACGCTTTCCGTGGCATAGGACCACTTCTCCTGGCCTGTTCCCGCATCCAGGGCATACACAGTCCCGCCGTAAGTACTGACATATACGGTGTCATTGGCTACCACTGGCGGAGCAGTGATAAAGGTTCCCGCCTGGGAAAACCACTTTTTCCGACCTGTTCCCGCATCCAGGGCGTGCAACATATGGTCATGGTAAGAGCCAACATAGATCGTGCTGTTGATCACCACTGGCGGCTGAAGCACATAGCCTCCTGACCGATCAGCCCACTTCTCCTGACCTGATTGTGCGTCCAGGGCATAGAGATTACCATCGTTGACATACACGATGCCGTTGGCTACTACCGGCGAGGACACAGCGCCTTCTCCCGTGGCATAGGACCACCTTTCCCGGCCTGTTCTCGCATCCAGGGCATAGACATTGCCAGAGATGTCCGTCACATACACCATGCCATTGACTATCGTCGGCGCGAAATCACTTTCTCCAGCTGTTTGATAGGACCACTTCTTCGTCCCCAATTGCGCGTCGAACGCAGCAAACGTTCCATTTTCAGCTCTCACATTCGTAGAGCCGACATAGACGATGCCTTGCGTGACTGTGATGGACGATATCAGACCCCCTATCTGGTAAGACCATCTGGCGCTTGCTCCGGGTTTCAGCAAAACATCCTTCACCAAGAAGAAGGTGCTGAAACCCACACTAATGATGAACAGAGCCAATCCACCGAATATGACGACTCCTGGTATGGCGCCGAGAGGCACAGACTTTTTCCCTCTCCTGAGCGATCGTGTTCGGAGAAGCGAAGGCGGCTCGCGCCCTGATGCTCCGTGATTGTCCTCAAAGAGTGGGCTGACCTGATCCGTAGAGTTTTCCATAACGTTATCCTTGTCAACCTGATTCCGGTACCCTCTGAGTACCGTAGCAAGCTAGTCTCTATGCAAGAGTTTTCCCATCAGTTCAACATGTAAAAAGAAATCGTGAACTGAACACTGTAGAGTGCAGTATAATCAGTGGAGTATGGTGCGCCAGGGTATTCTACTGGTAGTCCGCATCCACACTCATTGGGGACCTCATACATTGTGGGTACGAGTTGATAGGTATCAGTCTCATGCAAGGTAAAAACCATTTTGTTGAGAACCGAATCCGGTAAACTGCCCGCAAAGTCTTGGAGGCCCCCAATGATGCCATTCACATAGCCCTCCAACTGATTGATCTCGGCACTACTCGGTCCACCAGAAGCTCCTGGATCTATCGATTCTGCACTACTAGCGGTGGCAAAAAGGGCGCTCACTATGGTACCAGCTTCAACTACGCCGGCGGTAATCTCACCGGCGAGGCCGGCCAGAGCTGCTACAAGCCCTGTAACGCTAGACACCAATCCCAATATACTACTAAGTTGAGCTGCATTATTAGGATCGAGCAATGCGGCGAGAGGCTGCGTTATCAGCCACAACAGGGCTTGCTGGAGATCATTGATAATAAAGTCCAACCCTACGGCTCCTTTTCCAGAGACCGTGTCGTGTTGTGTGATCTCACTACTTCGCAAGCTGGATATCCCACGATTATTCGGGACGTCTGTTCTTTCGCAATAATCTCCTCCATCAGGGCATGGGTTGGTATGGTGAGTGGGGCCACTACTTCCACCTCCATAACAAGACGGGTCCGGGCCACACGTCGGCCCATGATCTGGCGGTGGTGGTGGTGGCGGAGGCGGCGTCGGATCTCCCCCACCTCCGCCGCTATTCCCACATCCAGGACATCCCACCATCTGTCCCGACGGGTCCGTCAGCGTCTCCGGGTTCTGCGCGACGTAGGCGTAGGGATTCATCCCTTGCGCGTTGCCTTCCTTCGTGTCCGCCGAGAGGAAGACGCCCGCCACCGGATCATAATACCGCGAGACGTAATAGTCAAGCCCGGTGAGCGGGTCGCTCAGGGCTTTCCCATTCTAATAAACCGAACAGTATCCCGTAAGGAGAGCTTGCACGGCCTGCTCAAGGTGAGCATCGAAAAAGCGAGCTTGGCGGGGAACATTGCGAATCCCCAACCGATCCAGGAAGCTTAAAATGGCACTGTTGAGGCAAGCTAAGATGCTGGGAGCGGAGCCGGTGCGAGTTTGACAGGTATCTTCCCCCAGGGAGACATCGCGCCTCCAGTGGAGGCGATTTTCGATGCCCCAATGCCCCCGGATCAGTTCTAACAGGCGCAGAGGAGGGGCGTGAGCCAGTGACAGATTACTGATGCCATAGACGATTTGCTGGCGCACGTGGCCGGATTTGAGCAGGGTCGTGGTTCGTTGCAGACGAAAGACTTGTGCGACCCCGGCCCAGCGTTTGGCAAACCATGCATTGAGGTCGGGACTGCACGTGATCTCTCGATGTTCGAGGCGGCCATGAGCTTTCTCCCAGGTTTCGGCTTGTTCGTAGCGCCAATCGAAGGGAGGATCCGTGAAAAACGCCGCCAGATCCGCGGTCAAGGTGGGTTGATTGTCTTTGGCAACCAGGATGTAGGAGCCTCCACAGCGCGCCACCTTCGCACACAATTCGGTTTGGGTATGCATGGCGTCGAGGGTGAAAATCCGCCCGGTGATGAACGAGGGCGTCAACAGCGGCTTGAGCGCGCTGATCTCGTTCTGTTTCTCCTGGATATTGACCTGAAACAGCACCACCCCTGTCGCGACATCGTAGGCGCTCAGTTGGTAGACCGGATGGGGTTCCTGGCTCGTGGCTCGCACGGCTTTGCCATCAATGGCGATGTGGGCATGCTCCCGATGCCCAGCCGCGGTCTGTAACCGACTGGGTTCGTTCCCGCAGCGCTGTTGGGCCTCCCACCGGGTAAAGAACGCCGCGAGCAGCTCCGTGAGAACCTGGGCATCAATGACCTCTAAGATGCGGGTATACGTCATTTGGCAAGGCATGGCCGCTCGTTTGAGTCCAAAGGCGTGCGCCAGGGGGTCCGCGCGCAGCCGCACCCACTCGGTGGCTCCTTTGAGCGTGCGTTGTCCGGCCATCTTCGCCAGACACAACAAGCAGAGCAGCACCGGCATCGGATACCGTTTGCCCGCCCCTCGTCGGGGATCGGGCAGCGTTTGCAACGCTTCATACAGACTCTGTTGGGGCGCTTGAACCCAGGCTTGGCTCTCTTCCTGCCCCACAGGAGGAGACGGTAAGGTAGAATAGTCCATAGAGAGAGTTCCTTGTCGTTGCGTTTTTTGACAGTTTACAAGAACCTCTCTCTCTTTTGGCCCCGATAGCTCAAATGGGCTACCCTGGCTTTCCTCTCTCCAAACTGCTCAGCTTGTTAGAATGGGAAAGCCCTGGCGGGTCGCTATACTGGCCGGTGTAGCCTTTCGCGGTTCCCATCGTGCCGTTGGCGCTGTACAGCAGGTTGCCGTAGGGACCGTAGACCTGGTTGTCGGAGAGCGTCGCCGCACCAACGGCGTTGCTGAAGGCCGCCATCACGCTGCCCAGCGCGTCCGTCAGGATGATGTTGGTGGTCAGCGTCGTCAGGCCCGTCAGTTCGCCGACGAGTCGCCCGCCCAGGCTGTAGTAGTACGTGGCGTTTTGCAAGGTTCCCGTGCCGCTGTACTGGTATTCTTCCAGGCCGAAGGCATACACCGTCAGCGTGGTTGTGCCGCCACTGGTCGCGCGCTGCACGGTGCGATTGCCGGATGCATCATAGGCGAAATAGTCGTTGGGGCCGCCCAGGCTGGCTTTGACCATGTGATCCAGTTCGTCATAGGCCAGCGTCTCGCTCGTGCCGTTATACGTGCGCCCGGTGACGTTGCCCCAGGCGTCATAGCTCGTGTCTTTGTACACGGCTCCGCTCTTGCTCGCGCAGGTGCTGCCCGCCGCGTAGAGGCCGCTCAGTTGATGGGGCGCGCTGTTGCAGTACAGATACTGATAGGTTGTG
>Ga0307374_10009078_pt1 | contig 14729 bp, 7 predicted proteins | sample OX3MG_FD_202532 | JGI IMG/M metagenome (GOLD analysis project Ga0307374, IMG submission 202532) | Soil microbial communities from Risofladan, Vaasa, Finland - OX-3 | ecosystem: Environmental > Terrestrial > Soil > Coastal area > Acid sulfate soil | place: Finland: Risofladan, Vaasa | collected... | reverse complement strand
GGCGCTGTTTCAGCGCGTGCAGCAGGGTGACGAGGAGTTGGCGACCAGCGAGACGATCATCGCCGAAGTCACCTACGTGCTGACGTCGCAGTATCAGCTGGGGCATCCAGAGATTGCGGCCCGCTTGCGGCCGTTGCTGGCGTTGGGCGGGCTGAAACTGCCAGCGAAGCGGGTGGTCCAACACGCGTTGGAGCGCTATAGCGAGTCGCCGCGGCTTGACTTCGAGGATGCCTTGAGTGTGGAGCACATGACGCACCGCGGGATCCAGGCCATCGTGAGCTACGATCGCGACTTCGATCGCGTCCCCGAGATCACTCGTCAGGAGCCGTGAGTCTCCGGTACTCGTTTCGTGCGCCTCAAATCGGTCCATTCTTTCTCATACTCTTGACTTTCCCATTCTCTCTGTGTAGACTAGTTGTCCAATTCCTATGTTCCATGCTGTCCAGCTCACCGAGCGCGATCGTCGCCTCTTGCAGATGGTGGCGACCTACCGCGCCGTCACCATCGCGCAACTGCGCCGGCGCTTCTTTGCCACGCCGGGGGCCCGCAGTGCCTGCTATGCGCGAATCAAACGGCTGATATCTGCGCACTACCTGTCGGCCCAGCGGCTGGGATCGGTCAGTGGCATCGGCTCCGGGAAGATGCTGCTCACCCTCGGACGAGCAGGCCGGCGCCTGGTTACTGCCGCGCAGAATGACACACGCCATAGACTCGGACGAACTCCACGACTGCGCACCCTCGGAACGCTCGCGCATCATCTGGCCATCGGCGATCTGCGACTGAGTTTCGAGCTGGCGGTCGAACAATCTCGTCGTTTCCGCCGGATGGCATGGCGACCTGAGCACGAACTGGCGTCGGCTCCCATCCGCCTTCCCGATCCCGAGAGTGGGCAAACGTTTACCTGGATCCCCGACGGCGCACTGCAGCTCGAACTGCATGATGGACGCACCCAGTCTTTTCTGGTGGAGCTCGATCGCGGCACGATTCCCGGTAAACGCCTGCGACCCAAACTCCGCGCCTATCTGCGGCAGGTGCCACCCCTCCCGGTGCTCTTCGTCGTCCCGGACGCCCACCGCCAGGCCACAATCCTCGCCTGGACACGCACTGAGGCCGAACGGCTTGGCACCGATCCGACCCTGATCTGGCTGACGACCAGCGCGCAGGTCACCGAAACGACGGTGCTCGAACGCCTGATCTGGCAGGTGGTCGGCGGTCCGGTGGCATGGGCATTGACGGCGTTGGTCGATGGACACGATGGGCGTACCGCGCAGCACGCACCGGCTGATCTCGACCACGATCCGCAACACCCAACCGGAGGGCCAGCATGATCTGGCCACCGGGACGCGCGGAATCGATTGTGTTGGGGACGACCCGCCCACCGCTCCCCTATCCCCGGCTGACGCTCTCGCCCCAGGATCAGCAGCACCACGCCACCATCTGGGGCCGGACCGGCTCGGGGAAATCCAAGCTCTTGCAATCTCTCTTTCTCCAGCACGTCGCACAAGGTCATGGCGTCGGCTTGATTGAGCCGCAGCACGACCTCTCGTTCGCCACCCTGAGCAGCCTAGTGGCCCAGGGCTTCTTTCGCGACGAGTCCGCCTTTGAACGCTTGGTTTACCTCGACTGGGGCAACGGCAGCTACGTGCCCTTCAACGTACTGGCGGGCGAGACCGATCCCCATACACGGGCATTGAACGTGCTCGAGGCGCTGCTGCGGGTCTGGCCCGAACTGACGCAGGCGCCCGCCTTTCAGACCCTCTTCTTGAGTGCTATGTTGACCCTGATCGCCAATGGGCTACCGATTACCGCGCTGTACCAACTGCTCACCGACACCGCCTTTCGCCGCGTGTGTCTCAAACAGGTGTCGGATCCGCTGGTACACCAGACCTTTCTGCAGTACTACGACCATCTGGGGCGCCAGCAGCTGGTGGAAGCCGGTTCGACCTTGCGCCGGGCCTTCCTGCTCTCGTTCTCACCGGTGGCGCGGCTCACCCTGGGCCAGCCGGACAATTGGCTCAACTTTCGCCGCATGATGGACGACGGCACCGCCTTTATCATCAATCTGGGCAATATCACTGATCACGAGACGCGCAAGCTCTTGGGCGCTCTGCTGCTGGTGCAGATCGAACAGGCCGCGCTCTCGCGGACCGATCTGCCACCGACGGCCCGCGTGCCCTGCACCCTCTTGATTGACGAGTGGCCAGCCTTTGCCGCCCAGGAGCAGACGATCGCCTCCATCCTGTCGCAGACGCGCAAGTTCAATTTGCGGCTGTACCTGGCGGCCCAATCGCTGGCCCAGGTCGGCTCGCCGCGTCTGACCGGGGCGCTGGAGAACTGTCGGCTGTTGATCGCCTTCGGCCTCGGCCGCGACTCGGCCGCCATCCAGGCGCGCCACATCGGCCAAGCCGATCCCTTCCGGATCAAAGAGGCGGGTCTGACTGAGACCCAGCATGCCCAGTATCTCTCCCTGGGGGAACAGTTCGAGACCTGGACCCGTACCCTGCAGACCCTCTCGCCGCGGCAAGCCTTCGTCAAGCGCCACGACCGATCGGCTGAGCGCATCACGACGCTCACGGTGCCAAGCCCACGGGTCGAAAATCGCCAACTGGACGAGGTGCTGGCCAGCTATCGCCGGCGCTATCAGCGGAGTCGGGCGGACGCCGAGGCGGCGAGCGCGCGGCTGGCCAGCACCTTTCCGGATGGGGGGCACGGCCACGCTCCGCCCGCCTATACTCGGCTGTTTGGCGGGCCGAGTGACGACGAAAACGATGCCGTCGGCTGACTGGTCAGCTGGGTGATTGGTTCCGTCGCAGGTGCGCCGGATGATGGCACCGTCCGATGGGGCACCGCTCACGTCACGCGTCGCGCTCACTGCGACGTCCCCTCCAGGTTCCCAGTTGAAGCCGGTCCCGCGACACGCTCCTGCGCGTGAACAAACCAACGCTGCCACCAGAGTGAACCACCGCCTTCGGTCCTTTTCGTCTGGTCGGAGATGTTGACAACATTCAAGCCGTCACGTTTGCGGTACAATCCAAGACGGTACATGAAACCGTACGTGTCTACGCGGAGAATCACGATGTTTCTGCGGAAACGGGAGTTCAACTCAGCGCTTTACCGACGCCCCAATCCTTACTCGATTCGCTTCCGCTCATCTCGTTTGGATCACCAGCCGGCGTGCCCAAACCAACGGGTATCATCCACTCAGGACCACCTCCCATGAACCCACCACCGGACACCATTTTCGGCATTGAAAATCGTGAGTTCATTGGCATCAGCGTCGATGATCGTCGACAAGGCGTTTACATTATTGGTTCCAATGGGACCGGCAAATCAACGCTGCTGGAGCGGATGGTCACTCAGGATATTGAGCTCAGAATCGGGACGCTGGTTCTGGATATCCACGGACGGCTGGTCGACGGCATCCTCGACAAAATCCCACCGCTTGATACCGACCGCTGCTTTTACCTGGACATGACCGATCCGAACTGGTCATTCGGCTTGAACCTCTTCGAATGTGACGACCCGAGCCAGGCGAGTATCGTGGCCGATCAAGCGGTCACCCTCTTTCGCAAGATCTGGTCGGACTCGTGGGGCCAGACTCTCCAGACGATCCTCTTCAACACCGCATTTGTGTTTGCCACGCATGGCAATCTGACCCTGGCCGAAGTCCCACGCTTTTTGCGGGATGAGGCGTTCCGTGAACGGATCACCGCCGTGCTTCCTGCTTTCCATCCAGTTCGGGACTTCTGGGAATATGACTACCGCACCACGACGGACCGTGGCTCGACGATCCGCCGGGTGCAAGAGTTCATCGCCAGCGACACGCTGTATCGCGTCGTGGCCCAGCAGCACTCCACGATCCCCTTCCGCCAGATGATGGACGAGGGGATGACGCTGCTGGTGAAGCTGGATCGACAGCAGGAGCGGGCCTCAGAGCTCGTCGGGGCGCTCATCCTCTCCCGAGTCTTTCAGGCGGCCTTGAGCCGGCTTGATGATATGACGGAGGCGGAATGCTACGCCCATCAATTTCACCTGTACTGTGATGAATACGACCGGTTCGGTTCCCCCCAATTTGCCGAGATGATGCGCGAGGTGCGCAAGTGTGGCCTCGGTATCACCATCGCTCACCAGGACCGGGACAAGCTCGACTCGGCCAATGAGGCAGCCACGCTGCAGTTGGGGAGCCAGATCGTCTTTCGTGTCGGGATCGATGCCTCGGAGTTGTCGCGCTACTTTCCCCGACCGACTGAGCTGGGAGAGCCCGTCCAGAAGCGCAAGATGCAATCGATCTACAAGACATGGACGACGGTGCGCTGGGCGAAGCCCGAGGATGAACAGCACTATAACGAGGGCGCCGAACTCATCAAGATGCTTGATAAGGCAATCGATCAGCAAAAGAAGCAACGGGAGAAGACTCAGAGTGCGTGGTATCGGATCGACTCTTTTGCCAAAGATGGTGTGAACCCAACGATTGATCGGGAGAGTTGGAAAGCGGTCGTCCCGGAATCGCTGATCGACTTTATCAAGACGTATGGCAAGAAGGAAGAGATTTGGGACATCTATCCCGGCGTGTCACGGCGTCACCGTCGAAAATTCATCGGTGTCGAGTATCGCCTCTATCATCCCTCACCTCCGTTTGATATCACCGTCGCCTTTTCGGCCGAACAGATGGTTCAACGCTGTGAAGTGAGAAACGAAGAGATGTTCAAGCTCCTCTCTTCGGAGGGAAGAGCTGAGCTGCGCTCGATTCTGCAGCGTCTGTTTGAGCAGTATCTGAGACCAAGAGTTTTCCACTACACTGCGGAATTTAAGGCACTTGAGCCCGAGGCAGAATATCTCTCCTACGCAGCGTACAATGGTGAGCTGCAATTTGTGGAGAAGGCCCCGTCAATGAAACCCCATTCGATCACGGCGTTTTTCAGAACTGGTGGATACTTTGAGCCCCTCGTGTTCTCCGAATCCATGTTAGAACCGGTGACCCGCTTCTGTGACCAACTCAAACAACTCTACGAAATAGACCCGGAATATCAGTCCATGGTTGAGCAAAAACGACAGGACCTGATTGCGATACGAAAACAGCTCTGGGAGGCAAGGGTGACCGAAACCCACCAGGAGTATCTCGGGGATACGCCGGTGACCGGGTACGATCCGGCCAGTGGACGTGAAAACGCCCCAATGTATGAGCTGGTGCGCGAACCGCGCCAGCTCACGCAGGCCGAGTTTGCCCAACGTCTCTCAAGTCTGCCGGACCGTACGGCCTGGGCGAAGCTCGTCACCGGATCGGTGCATCGGATCCAAACCCTGCCCCCACGGCCACCGACGGACGTTGACCGGGCCGACATTATGGCGCGGAGCCAGGAACGCTTCTGCCGGACACGCCAGCAAATTCAGCTTGAGATCAGCCGCCGGCATGGCGACCAATCGGGAGCGAGCCGAACTGATCAAGACACCCCGGCTCCGACCAAACGCGTCCGCAAACGCGAGCCGCTCTCCGATGCGGAAAGCTAGGCAAGCGGTGCTCTCCGGACCCGACGAGGCGCTGCTGCGCTGGGTGGGGTTCTTCGGCTACCTGACCGTTGATCAGCTGCTGCGCCTGCTTTATCAGGACTCCTCCCGCTCCTATGTCCAGAAACGGCTCAAAGCGCTCGCGGTCGGCGCCGAGCCGTATCTGATCCGTGATCGGGTCCCGGGCAAGCGGGTAGGGGGATCGACCGCTTATTACTACACGCTCTCGACGCGTGGGGCCAGGCTCATCGAGCGCCTCGGGATTGACGTTCCCCGGCGTAAACGCCCGTCTGAGCAACGCACCCTCTCGTTTGAGCACCTGCAGCACCACCTGGATACCAACGACGTGCATATCGCCTTTTTCTTGGCCGAAAAAGCCGGCCAGCTCACCGTTACCAGCAGTGAGACCGAGTGGCAGTTGCGTACTCGGGGGATGCGCATCACGCCCGATGCGTTTCTGGATGTGGCCTTTAACCAGTTTCGCTATCCATTCGCCATCGAGCTCGATCGGGGAACCGAAGTACAAGCCGTCTGGCGGCGGAAGGTCCGCGCGATCGTCGGATGGTACGAACAGCAGTACCACGCAGTCTTCGGAACGACCTCCCTCACGGTGCTCGTGGTCGTCGCCCAGGGCGGAGAGCTCCGGCTGAAGAATTTGCTGCATTGGACGCAGGCGGAGTTGATGGCCCAGGGCCGCGGCGATTACGCGACCCTCTTTCAGATGACCTGCACCCCCGTCGCGCAGCGCGAGGCGTTGCTGTTTGGGGATGTCTGGCAGAACCCCGGTCGTGAGCAGCCGCTCAGAATCTGGGATGATGCCCCCTGAAAAAGAATCGCGTCGGCCGCGAACCGTTGTCGTTCCTGCGGCAGTTGCGCGCCACGCACACCCACCCTCGGGCGTCCATTCATCTGGCCATTGACAAGCGGCATGCAAATTTCTTATAAACAACTCATCGTATATGGAACGCAACCGGTATCAAGGCGAGGATCCGCGTGAACGGGTCAACGCCGCTTTATCCACGCTGGAGCAGGGGATCGATGGCATCCTCGAGAGCCCGTCATTTGGCGATTACCTGGCCACCATGGCGAAGTTTCACCAGTATTCGTCCAGCAACATTCTCTTGATCCACCTACAGAACCCGGAAGCCTCCCAGGTCGCCGGCTACCAACGCTGGAAACAACTCGGACGGCAGGTCAAACTCGGCGAGAAGGGCATTAGGATTCTGGTGCCGCATATCCGGAAGCAGACGGACGACGAGACCGACGAGGAGGAGCGTAGCGTCCGCAGCTTCGGCCTCGGCACCGTGTTCGATATCGCGCAGACTGAAGGCAAACCACTGCCCGAACCACCGGTGGCGCAAGAGATCCGGGAATCATCCGACGCTGGCATGGCGCTCTTCGGCCACCTGCTGCAGTTTGTCGAGGGCGCCGGCATCACCGTGACGCGTGAAGAACTGGAGCATGGGCACGGCTATTACGCGCCGACGAAGCGACGGATCGCGCTGGGGAGCCACCTGGCCGGCGATCAACGGACCAAGACACTGGCGCATGAAGCCGCCCATTTCGTGGCCGACCACCGCGGCTGGATCAACCGCGAGGACGCCGAGACCGTGGCCGAGAGTGTGGCCTTTGTGGTGCTCAACCACTACGGGATCGATGCTAGCAGCTACACCTTTACCTATGTCGCCATTTGGGCGCAGAATCGATCCGTGTTCAAACGCAACCTCGACGCAATCCAACGGACCGCCCATGCGTTGATCGCTGGGGTCGAGGGCGGAGATGCGATGGAGAACAAACGTCCATGACCGCGCGATCGACGCCGGAGCACGCAACCTCCAGGCGTCAGCTCGTCCACCATCACCGCCACGCTAACGATTGGAGCCGTGGGGGATACGTATCGTCACTGGGATTGTCGCCCGCACCCACTGAAGTTCCTGTGGTGATCGCCTGACCCTTTCCTGAACGCTTTTGGGGTAGTCACTTAACTGGATTCCTTCGCTCCGTGACACGGTCCGGCAATATCATTACTGGTCACCAACTCACCGTGTTGACAACACCCGCCGAGTGTCTCATCGTACGTTCAACTCGATTCGATGTTGCCACCAACCACATATGTTCGTTCTGCCCAATGAAACAATGAAATCGCGAGGGGGACTACTTCGTGGACGTTTTTCGCCTCCGAGAGCAAGTTATCGACAGCTACAGTTCATATGTTCAATCGTTCATCAATATTCGCGATGCCAGAATCAGAGCACAGGTTGATGAGGAGTTCGCCGGAGGACTGCTCTGGCCGGAGCCGCTGATTCAGATCAACCCCTCGTTCGAGCCCGGTGAGTCGATCGAACGCCTGGTCGACCTCGGTGTGTTGCACCGCGAATGCGGTCGGGTCTTCCGCATGAAGTCGGATACCGATCCAATGGGGAAGCCGCTCCGCCCGTATCGTCATCAAGTCGATGCCATTCGTGCCGCGAAGACTGGCGGGAACTACGTCCTTACGACTGGGACCGGCTCTGGGAAAAGCCTCGCCTACATGATCCCGATCGTTGACCATGTCCTGCGTACCGGCTCGGGCAGGGGCATCAAAGCCATCGTGGTCTATCCGATGAATGCGCTTGCGAATAGCCAACTCCTCGAACTTGAGCGTTACCTGTCACGTGGCTATCCCGATGGCAACGGTCCGGTGACCTTTGCACGATATACCGGGCAGGAATCCGACGAAAAGCGAGCCGAGATCAAGGCGAATCCGCCGGACATCCTGCTCACAAACTACGTGATGCTGGAGTTGATCGCCACCCGCCCCGATGATCGCCCACTGATCGATTCAGCCCAGGGACTGAGATTTTTGGTCCTTGACGAGCTTCATACGTATCGAGGGCGTCAGGGCGCCGACGTGGCGATGCTGGTGCGACGCGTCCGCGATCTCTTGTCCGCTCACGATCTCCAGTGTGTCGGCACCTCGGCTACGCTCGCCGGCCCAGGCAGCTATGAGGATCAGCAGCTTGAAGTCGCCATGATGGCGTCGCTCTTGTTCGGTGCGGACGTCTCACCAGCCAACGTAATCGGTGAGACCGTGCGGCGCTCCACGTCGGATCTCGATTTATCAGATGAGGCGGTTAAGTCGGCATTGAGAGCGAGTGTCGAAGAATTTGGGCACTTGTCCGCAGCCGATTACTTGGTCTTTGTGACGAATCCGCTGTCAGCGTGGATCGAGGCCGCGTTCGGGATAACGGAAGATCCGCTATCGAGACGGCTCGTTCGAGCGATACCGCGACAATTGCGCGGTGAGCATGGTGCGGTTAGCGACCTGAAACGCGTTACTGGTCTCTCCGAGGAACTCTGCATCCGCGCGATCCAGCACGCGTTGCTCACCGGTTATCAATGTAAGGATCCGGCCACTGACAAGCCGGTCTTCGCCTTTCGGTTGCACCAATTTATCAGCCGCGGCGACACGGCCTACGCCTCGCTTGAGCCGGAGAACGACCGTTACATCACCCTTGCCGGACAGCAGTTCGTCCCGGGTAACCGAGACCAGATCTTACTGCCTTTGGTCTTCTGCCGAGAATGCGGCCAGGAGTATTACAGCGTCTATCGCAAAAAACGATCTGGCGGCGGTTTTTCTTACTCGGCCCGTGATTATATGGATCGACTCGATGAAGAGGACGCCGAGGCCGGGTTTCTCTTTTCAAGCGCGATCGATCCATGGGAGGGCGAATCAGCGTCGATTGAGCGTGGGCGCATCCCCGATGCCTGGGTTGAGGAGTTTCACGGTGACCTTCGAGTCGCGCGGAACTACCGGAGATATCTCCCACAGACCGTGATGGTGGACGGAAACGGGAATGAGGGGATGGGCGATGAGGCGCTCGCCTGCCAGTTCGTTCGGTCTCCGTTCCGCTTCTGTCTGAACTGTGGAGTTGAGTACGCCGGTACACAAGGTTCTGACTTCAGCAAGCTTGCCTCGCTTGGATCGGAAGGGCGGAGCACGGCCACGACGGTCTTGACGCTCTCGACGATCCGTCACCTGCGCGACGAGAAGTTACTTGAGCCTTCGGCTCGAAAGCTGCTGAGCTTCACCGACAATCGCCAGGACGCGTCCCTCCAGGCCGGCCACTTCAACGACTTCATCGAGATCGGTCTCCTTCGCGCGGCACTCTACAAAGCGGTCGAGACCGCTGGTGTCGAGGGAATTCACTACGACGAACTCACCCAGAGAGTCTTCACTGCATTGAATCCGCAACTCGACCAGTACGCCAACGATCCGAACGTCCGCTTTCAGGCGAAGGCGGACACCGAACGGGCCCTCCGTGACGTTCTCGGCTACCGGCTCTATCGCGACCTACGACGTGGCTGGCGGGTCACGCTGCCGAATCTGGAACAGTGCGGGATGCTCGAGATCCAGTACAACTCCCTGGGCGAACTCTGCGAGACCGAAGACGTTTGGCAGGATATGCACCCCACGCTGGTGACCGCGTCTCCGGACAGCCGCTATGCGATCGCCAAGACGCTCCTCGATTTCATGCGGCGCGAACTCGCGATCCGTGTGGATTATCTTGAGACCGAAAAACAGGAACGCATCAAGCAGTCGAGCAGTCAACGCCTTCGCGATCCCTGGTCGATCGACGAAGCCGAAAAGATGGACGTCGCGTCCATTCTCAAGCCGCGAAAGCGCCGACCCAGCGACTACCTGGGATATCGCTACATCTCCGGCTATTCCGCGTTTGGTCGCTACCTGCGTCGCTCGCCGACCTTCCCAGAGTTTCCGCATCGTCTCACGGTTGTGGAAACGCAAACGATCATCCAGCAACTTCTCCAAGCGCTGCGGGTGGCTGGCCTCGTCGAAGAGGTGATGCCGGCCGAGGATGCCGAGGATACGCCCGGCTACCAGATCCCGGCGTCGGCCATGCGCTGGGTTGCGGGTGATGGATCGCGGCCGCATCAGGATCCGATCCGAGTGCCGAGTGGGGCGACCACCGGTGGGCAGACAAACGCCTACTTCGTCGAGTTCTACAAACGAACCGCTTTGGAGAATGTCGGCATCGAAGCGCGAGAGCACACGGCACAGGTGCCATACGAGCAGCGGCAGGAGCGCGAAGATCGCTTCCGCGAGGCAGAGTTGCCGGTGCTCTTCTGCTCACCCACGATGGAGCTCGGTGTCGACATCGCGCAACTGAACGTGGTGAATATGCGGAACGTGCCGCCGACCCCGGCAAACTACGCCCAGCGGAGTGGACGTGCCGGTCGAAGCGGCCAGCCGGCCCTCGTCTTCACCTATTGTTCGATCGGGAGCCCGCACGACCAGTGGTACTTCAAGCGACCCGAGCGCATGGTGGCGGGCGCGGTTTCACCACCTCGCCTCGATCTGGCCAACGAAGATCTCATCCGATCCCACATCCAGGCGCTCTGGCTCACCGAGACGCGGCTGTCACTTGGCCGGTCGCTTGCGGACATCCTCGATCTGAACGGTGACACACCCAGTCTCGAACTCCAGCCACACATCAGCGACAGCATCGAGAATTCCCAGGCACGGCAACGTGCTCGCCAACGCGCAGGGCGAATCTTGGCAACCATCAACGAGCAACTCACGAATTCCGATTGGTACGGAGCGGAGTGGATCGACGACGTCATCAACTCGATGACCTATCACTTTGAAACCAGTGCCTCGCGCTGGCGAGATCTCTATCGCTCGGCGCGGGCACAGGCCGAGACGCAGCACAAGATCTCACTCGATGCGACGCGCAGCCAGAAGGAGAAGCAAACCGCCGAACGCTTGCGGCGCGAGGCGAGGGCGCAGCTCGATCTGCTCACCTCCACCGATAGCCTGATGCAGTCGGACTTCTATTCGTATCGCTACTTCGCCAGCGAGGGCTTTCTTCCCGGCTACAGTTTTCCGCGGTTGCCGATCTCGGCGTTCATTCCGGGCCGCTCGAACCGTGGATTCCAGCGCGACGAGTTCTTGCAACGGCCACGGTTCCTCGCCGTCTCCGAGTTTGGACCCCGTGCGATGATCTATCACGAAGGCTCGCGTTACGAGATCAATCAGGTGATCTTGCCGGTCGCCGAGAGTGACGATGTGCTGACCACCTCGGTCAAGCAATGCTCTGCCTGCGGTTACCTCAACCTCATCAGGAACGGTATCGGACCAGACCTCTGTGAGCGTTGCAGCCACCCGTTGGAACCCGCACTGACGCAGCTCTTTCGATTGCAGAACGTGTCGACCCGGCGCCGGGAACGGATCAATTCAGACGAGGAAGAGCGGATGAAGCTCGGGTTCGAGATTCGAACCGGGATACGCTTTGCCGAGCGCGATGGGAAGCCGTCTTATCGCTCCGCGAGCGTCGACGTTGAGGGCGAGCCGTTCGCCTCGTTGACGTACGGGAGCACGGCAACGCTCTGGCGCATCAATCTTGGTTGGCGCCGACGGAAAAACAAGGACCAGCTGGGCTTCGTGCTCGATGTTGAACGCGGCTACTGGGGAATGAAGACCGATCAGGCCGTGAACGACGACGATGCCGACCCGATGAGCAACCGCACGCGACGCGTCATCCCGTATGTGGACGATCGGCGGAACAGTTTGATCTTCGAGCCCGAGACGCCGTTGACGTCAGTCGAGATGGCGTCATTGCAATCCGCCCTCAAGAACGCGATTCAGATCGTCTATCAGCTCGAAGACAATGAACTCGCGGCAGAACCGTTGCCCAATCGCGATACGCGGAACAGTCTGCTCTTCTATGAATCGGCCGAAGGTGGTGCCGGTGTGTTGCGTCGTCTCCTCGACGATCCGCATGCGATCGCGGCAGTCGCTCGGGCCGCGCTGGAGATTTGCCACTTCGATCCTGAGACTGGTGAAGACCGGCGTCGTGGTCCCTTTGCCCGCGAGGATTGCGAGGCGGCCTGCTACGATTGCTTGATGAGCTACGCCAACCAACTCGACCACACCTTGCTCGATCGCCAGTCGATCCGCGACGTGCTCATGGAGTTGGCGTCTGCGGTCGTCACCGCCTCGCCGAATGCGTTGTCGCCCAGCGAGCACCTGGAGCGACTTGAGCGGCTCACTGGATCGGAACTTGAAAAGCGATGGCTCCGCTATCTCGTCGAGCGTGGGCACCGCTTGCCTGATCGCGCTCAGGTGCTGATCGAATCGTGCGGCACGCGGCCAGATTTCGTGTATGACGACGATCATGCCGCGATCTATATCGATGGTCCGCATCATCGCTATCCGGAGCGACGACAGCGGGATGAACAGATCACCGAGCGGCTGGTCGACAGTGGCTACACCGTCATCCGCTTCACGCACGACGATGAGGCGGGTTGGGACGAACTGATCGCCAAGTATCCATACATCTTTGGGGAGGGACGATGACCGCCGGAACGTTCGCTGTCGGCTCGCTGGTGCGCGCCCGAGGCCGGGAATGGGTCGTCCTGCCCGATTCGCAGGAGGACCTGCTCGTGCTGCGGCCGCTCGGCGGCACGGAAGACGAGGTGACCGGCATCTATCTGCCGTTAGAGACGGTCGAGTCTGCGCGCTTTGACCTGCCCAACCCGGAGTTGATCGGCGACGAGCGCTCCTGTCGGCTGTTGCGCGATGCCGTGCGGCTCGGGTTTCGCTCGAGCGCCGGGCCGTTTCGATCCTTCGCCAGCATCGCCGTCGAACCACGACCGTATCAGCTCGTGCCGCTATTGATGGCACTCAAGCTGGAGCCGGTGCGGCTATTGATCGCTGACGATGTCGGCATCGGCAAGACGATCGAGGCGGGGCTGATCGCGCGCGAGCTGCTCGATCGGAACGAGATCCGGCGCTTCGTCGTCCTGTGCCCGCCGCATCTGACGGAGCAGTGGCAGGCCGAACTCAGTTCGAAGTTTCATCTCGATGCCGAGGTCGTTTTGCCGAGCACCGTTTCGCGGCTCGAACGCAATCTGCGCGTCGGGCAGTCGGTTTTCGACGTCTATCCGCAGCTGATCGTCTCGATCGACTACATCAAGTCCGACCGCCGTCGCGACGACTTCCTGCGTGCCTGCCCGGAGCTGGTGATCGTCGATGAGGCGCATACGTGCGCCTCGGGACAAGTGGGTCGCAGCCGCCATCAGCGTTACTCGCTGGTGAAGAGTATCGCGGAGAAAGCATCGCGGCACCTCATCCTGGTCACGGCGACTCCGCACAGCGGCAAGGAGGAGGCGTTTCGCTCGCTCCTCTCATTGCTCGATCGGCAGTTCGAAGACCTCCCGGAAGACCTGAATGGAGCGCAGAACGTGGCGGCGCGGCGCAGGCTCGCCGAGCACTTCGTCCAGCGTCGACGGGCCGATATCCGCCACTATATGCAGGAGAACACCCCCTTCCCCGACCGCCAGGAGCAAGAGATCAGCTACAAGCTGACCGGCGAGTATCAGCGGTTGTTCCAGCGCGTGCTGGAGTACGCGCGTGAGACGGTGCTCGAGCCGGGCGGCAACCGCCATCGGCAGCGCGTGCGCTGGTGGTCGGCGCTGGCGCTGCTTCGTTCGCTCGGATCGAGCCCGGCGGCGGCCGCCGCAACGCTGCGGACGCGGGCCGCGACGGCGGACACGAACACGGTCGATGAGGCCGACGAAGTGGGCCAGCGCATCGTACTGGATCTTGAAGACGATGACTCCGCCGAGCGCATGGACGTGGCGCCTGGAGCCGATTTCGAGAACTCGGGTGATAACCAGAGCAACATCCGACGTCGCTTGCAGGGGATGGCGCGCGATGCGGACGCACTGCTGGGTGACAAGGATCAGAAACTCGTCCAGGCGGTAAAGGTGATCCAGACGCTGATCGACGACGGCTATAACCCGATCGTCTTCTGCCGCTTCATCCCGACGGCGGAGTACGTCGCGGCGGAGTTGCGTAAGCGCCTCAAACGCGGCGTGACGATCGAGTCGGTGACCGGCATGCTGCCGCCGGCCGAGCGCGAGCAGCGCGTGCATGAACTGGGCGGCGCGCAGAAGCGCGTGCTCGTCTGCACCGACTGTCTGAGCGAGGGGATCAATCTGCAGGAACACTTCGATGCGGTGGTGCACTACGACCTCTCGTGGAACCCGACACGCCACGAGCAGCGGGAGGGGCGGGTCGATCGCTACGGCCAGCCGCGCAGTAGCGTCCGCGTCGTCACCTATTACGGGATCGATAACCAGATCGACGGCATCGTGCTCGACGTGTTGATCAAGAAGCACAAGTTGATTCGCAGTTCGCTCGGCATCTCGGTGCCAGTGCC
>Ga0307374_10009077_pt1 | contig 14730 bp, 9 predicted proteins | sample OX3MG_FD_202532 | JGI IMG/M metagenome (GOLD analysis project Ga0307374, IMG submission 202532) | Soil microbial communities from Risofladan, Vaasa, Finland - OX-3 | ecosystem: Environmental > Terrestrial > Soil > Coastal area > Acid sulfate soil | place: Finland: Risofladan, Vaasa | collected... | reverse complement strand
TCGATCGACTCGATGCGCCAACCGTCAGTAAAACTCGACGCAATCTCCACCCTGCTGACGCGTCGTGGTCCCCACTCGCCAGGCTGTTTGTCGCTGAAACACAACATGAAGTAGCGACCCTCAGGAGCAACGGCTGCATGGAGGCTTCTGACGAAGGACGCGCGGTCTCGATCATCGAAGACATGGAACAAGCCACAGTCGAGGACGGTGTCGTACTGCTCGCTGCCTAACTCAAGTTCCAGAGCATTGCCCACCACAAAGCGAGCGTCCAGGTGTCGCTCCCCGGCTTTCTTCTGGGCGAGCCGAATGGCTTTCGGCGATGAGTCGATCCCAATGGCATCGAGGCCGAGTTGGGCGGCCATGAGAGCGTGTTCGCCCGTTCCGCAACCGATGTCGAGGACCCGGCCGGCCAACGCACCTGACTGGGCCAGAGCCAAGAATGCCGGTTGCGGGTGCCCGATGTCCCAAGGGGGTGTTCCCTCGTAGGAAGCGTCGAACTCAGCCGTCCTGTTCGGGCCGATGGAGAACTCGCCACCGCTCTGGTTCAGACTGTCCGCCATTGAGCAACGCTATCTGAATCGCTGACCTCAGCCGTTCGACAAGCCCTCCCAAGACTGAGCGGCGATGGACGGTCGCCGAGTGCTTTGACCGGCCCGGTGGTACACCGTGCTCGCCCCGCACCTTGCGAACTGTCTGCGCTCGCTGGCCAGATCTGCACACCGCAGAAGGGCCGACGGCCAGGCTCAGGAGCGGTCAGCTGACTGGACACCGGGCCGCCCCTCGAGGATGGGGTGGCCGATAAAGTGGCCAACATCGGATTCCGAAGGTCGGCTGCATGAAGCGGTCGGTGCCTTCGGGTCGACTGGCGTCGATCAGGTCTGGAGAACCCCAATCTCATGAGGAACCGGTGGGCGCCCAGGGCAAGTCCACTGCGTGGACCGGCCACGACGGACTCGGGGCCCCGGATCTGATGATGGCAGTGGCTTACGACACCGCCGTCTCGGCCCGTCAGGACGCGGCACCGGACTCTCTTCCGCCGACCGACGGTGGTCCCAGACGATGGAAGTGGCTGCGGGTGGCCGGCGCTGTGGTCATGGGGCTCTGGTTCATCGGCTTGGTCGTGTACTCCACGACCATCTACAACCGCAACGTGCTGGGGGAGGACTTCGCCACCTACAACCAGGCCTGGTCCCTGATCGGCCAGGGCCACCTGAATCCCTACGACACCATCTACCACTTCTCGTTCATCAAGGGTGACTTCGAGCTGATCATCTGGCCGTTGGCCCTCGTCCACCTGGTGTATCCGGGATCGGTGGCCCTGCTGTGGATCCAGGACCTGGCCGTGGCCGGCAGCGGTTTCGTGGTCTTCTGCTGGATCGTGGACTACCTGGAGCGGCGCACGGTGCCGTGGTGGCCCGCGGCGGGCGTGGCATCGGTGGTGCTCGCGGTGCTCGTGGCCAGTCCCGGCGCCTACCAGATCCTCTCCTTCGACTTCCACATGGAGCCCATCTCCACCGTGTTCGTCCTGTTGGCCGGACGTGACCTGTGGTCGGGTCGGCATCGGCGGGCGTGGATCTGGGTGGCGATGGCGCTGGCGTGTGGCACGTTCGCTGCCATCACCCTGGTCGGGTTGGGCATCTCGGCCCTGCTGGCCGGTCGGGAGACCCGACGCCAGGGGGCCCTGGTGGTCGCCGCCGCCATCGGCTGGCTGGCATTTGTCTCGCTCCTCGGTGCCAGCGCCGGATCGGGCATCGACACCTACGCCCACCTGGTCGGAAGGCGGACGCTGTCCGGCCCCACCGGCATCGCCATCCTGATCTCCGGTCTGCTGCTCCACCCGACCCGGGTCATCGACCAGCTCCACGAGCGCCTGATGAGCGCGTACCTTCTGATCAAACAGGTCGGTGTGGTCGGACTGGCCTCGGCCTGGGGATTCGGTGTCCCCGTGGTGGTGATGGTCACCAACGCCCTGAGCGACAACACCGCGCTGATCAATCAGGCGTTCCAGAACGCCGCCGTCTACCCGTTCGTGCTCCTCGGAACGGTCATGGTGCTCGTGTGGGCGGCCCAGCGGTTCCGCTACGGGTGGATCCCCGCCGTCACCATTGCGCTGGTGGTCACGGTGCAGGCTCTGTCCTACGGCGTGGTGTCGGCGCCCAACAGCGTCCGGTTCGGGGTGTCCCCGATCGGAGCGGCACCGGCGACCCAGATCCGAAAGGCCCTGGCCCTCACACCGGCTGATGCCGAGGTGATCAGCACCATCAGCATCATGGGCCGGTTCTGCTCCCGGCCGTTCTGCTACTGGTTCTATCGCAACGGGACCTTTCCGGTGCAGAGCCGGGAGGTGGTGTTCGTGTTCGATCCAGCAGCAGAGAACAAGATGCCCGAGGCCACTGCGCCGGACGACATGGGGGCGATCACCTTCGTGCGTGATCAGCTCCACGCCCGCACCTTGGTCAATGCCGACGGCATCACCGCCCTGGTGTGGCGGCCGCCCGCCGGGACGACCCGAGTCCATGTGGCCACCCCTCCCTGACGGGTCGACCGAGCAACCTCGGCGGATCAGTCCAACAGGTCGCGGATGTCGGCCGCGGTCATCGCACCGGACTCGAACCCTCCCCCGTCCATGACGTTGGCGAACAGGGCAGCCTTCTTCGCCTTGAGGGCCATGACCTTCTCCTCGAGGGTGTCCTTGGCCACCAGTCGGTAGACCATCACCTTGCGAGTCTGGCCGATGCGGTGGATGCGATCGACCGCCTGGGCCTCGGTGGCCGGGTTCCACCAGGGGTCGAGGAGGATGCAGTAGTCCGCCTCGGTCAAGTTGAGGCCGAACCCGCCGGCCTTGAGACTGATCAGGAACACCGGGGCGAGACCTTCCCGGAAGTCGGCGATGACCGCCTGCCGCTTGCGGGTACGGCCGTCGAGATAGCAGTGTTCGATGCCGGCCGTGCGGATTCGATCGCGAGCCAGGGTCAGGAACCTGGTGAACTGGCTGAACACCAGCACCCGATGCCCGTCGGCGACGATGTCGTCGAGCATCTCCATCAACGCATCGAGCTTGGTCGAGGGCACCCCGGCGTGCTTGGCGTCGACCAGTGACACGTCGAGGCTGGCCTGCCGGAGCAAGGTGAGAGACCGGAAGATCTCGAAGCGGTTCTTCGTCATGTCGTCGAGGAGCCCGAGCACCTTCTGACGCTCCCGCTGCAGGTACGTCTGATAGGCCTTCTTGTGCCTCGGGTTGAGGTCGAGCTCGAGGACCTGCTCCTGCTTGTCGGGCAGGTCGCCCTCGACCTGCTCCTTGGTGCGCCGCAACAGCAGCGGCCGAACGCGACGCCGGAGCTGGGCCAATCGCTCGGAGTCCGCCTGCTTCTCGATCGGGACCCGGTAGTGCTCGGTGAAATGTTCGGGGTCGGCAAACAGACCCGGAGCAGCGATGGAGAGCAGCGACCACAATTCCATCAAATTGTTCTCGATGGGCGTCCCGCTCATCGCCACCTTGAACAGCACCGGCAGGGTCTTGGCCCGCTGATAGGTCTGGGACTGCCGGTTTTTGGCGAACTGGGCTTCGTCGAGGAACAAGCCGGCCCACTCGACGGCAGCGTACTCGTCGTACTCGATGCGAAAGAGGCTGTAGGAGGTGATCACGACATCGACGTCCGCGGCCAGATCCCGCAGGGTTGTCCCGCGGCGGCGTCCCGTCTCGGTGACGGTGACGACGTCGAGGTCGGGTGCGAACCGATGGCACTCGGTCGCCCAGTTCCCCACGACGCTGGTCGGAGCCACCACCAGATACGGAGCATCGGTCAGTCCGTGCTCCTTGGTGTGGCACATCAAGGCCAGCGCCTGCAACGTCTTGCCCAGCCCCATGTCGTCGGCGAGAATGCCGCCGAGCCGGTGCTCGTGGAGGAACACCAACCAGTTGAACCCGGTGTGCTGATACGGCCGAAGGGTGGCGCACAGGCCGTCGGGCGCGGGATGTGCCGCCCGGTCGGTGGCTCCGGCGAGGGCGCGCACCGAGGACTCCCATCGGCTGGCCTGGGCGGTGACCACCCCGAGCTGCTGGAACTCCTCCCACAGGCTGACTTGGAATCGACTGAGGCGGATGCCGTCGCCCGGGGATTCGTGCAGGGCGCGGGCCTCGGCGATCAACTGGGCCAGCTCCCGGAGCTCGTCCCGATCGAGCGAGAAGTAGGTCCCCGAGGGAAGAATCAGGTGGGACAGGCCTTCGGCGAGGGCGACGAACAGCTCGGCGAACGGCACCTCCTCGCCACCCACGGTCACGGCCACCGTCAGATCGAACCAGTCACTGTCACTCGATTCCGAGCCGCCCAAGCTCACCACCGGGGCAGACGCCGCCTCTCGGAAATCGGGCAGGGTGCCGATCCGTTCGATCTCCACGCCTTCGATCACCTGCAGAGCCGGGAGTAGCTCGGTCACGAATCGAACGGCCGCCATACCCTCGAGTTGGGCCTGGGGCGCCAGGTGTTCGCCATAGCGTGTGCGCTCGAACAGCTCGGGGACACCGCGGACGACCGCCGTGACCCGACTGATGATGGCGTCCTCGGCGGCCCGCTGGCGGGCCCCCTTCGGGGCACGCCACAGGCTCTCGCGCCACTCGCCACCCTCTGCGCCCCTGGCCCACGTGAGCTCGAGACGGTGGCTTTCGCCGGCGCGGATGGTGAGGAGCAGCCTGGTCGGACGGGCATCGGGCAGGGCGACGGACCCGTCGCTCGATGACACCGCCACCTTCCGGCGCAGCTTCGGCACGAGCGCCGCCAAGAACCGCTCCTCGTCGTGATTCGGCACATCGACCGAGGCCATCCGGAGGAAGGCACGCAGATTGTCGTCGACGGGCGTAGCCAGCGCGGCGAGCCCGAGCTCGAGGGCCTGGGTGCCCCTGGATGAGACCGGCGGTTCGCTCCACCACGCGATCCCGTGGGCCGGGCTCCCGATGAGCATGGACGTCTCGAGGGGAAGAGGTTGGCGTTCGGTGCCGATGCGGGGCTCGACCCGGAGGCCTGCATCCACCCGGGTCACATCGATCGTGACCGCGACGGTCGATGGGAGGAAGGCGATCGGCCGGGTCGTGCGCCCCGAGTGCAGAAGGGGCAGCCCGAGGGCACGGGCCTCACCGAGGAGGTCCCACAGCCTCCGACTGTTGATGGACTCGAGCCGGACCACGTCGTCGGAGTAGCTGTACGGATTCCTGCGGGTCGCCAACCGGCTGAGCGCCAGGAACTCCTTCACCAACAACAGCTGGTCCGCGGCCTGAGGGCTCAGTGCCCGTCCGTAGGAGAAGTAGTCGAGCCTGGCCCACGACACACCTGTTCTGACCCAATTCCCGTTCCGTCCGGGCACCACCGGCCGAACCCGGACCCCTGGTCCGCCGGCACCGGTTCCGCGCCCTTCCAACATCAATTCGAACTGGAGCCCGATCCCCCCGGCCCCGATCTCGTCGTCCTCCCCCCGTTCCGGCTCCAACAGAACCTGCAGGGGAAGCTCCCAGTCGGTGGGATCCGGAGCTGGGCGCACAGCGCCCCGCCGCAGCTCGCCGCCGCCGCCGCCTCCGCCGAGTGGCGCCCGGCGGCGGGCTGGACCACTGCCCCTGACCAGCGTCAGGGTGGGACTGTTCCCAGAAGGTGCGGCGGGATCTCCGGCCAGGACCAACGCCACGGCGTGCTTGCAATCCACTACAACCGGGCAGGAGCAGGTGCTGTGGAACCCGGACAGCTGCTTCGACGACGAACGGGTCAGCGTGACCGACGCCACGTAGGGTTTCGGTGCCCCTCCCTGCACCTCGCCGACCACATGGGTACCACCCGGGCTCCACGTGCGCTTCCGCACCGCCCCGCCCTGGGCATAGCCACTGCCGCGGGCGAACGTCCCCGATCCGACGAGTCGCTCCAGCACCACCTCATCTGCGGGAGTGATCACCTCTCGCTGTCTCCTCTGGTTCCCACGGTGGTCGACCCACGGTAGCGCCTGCGCGCTCCACTTCCGACGCCCGCTTCCCTTTGACGGCGAAGCCGCCCGCTCCTATGGGCGGATCTACGCGGCCACGGTCTCGTCGAGGCGAAAGGCACGAGGGCCTCGTGCACTCGACCTTCTGATCGCGGCGACGGCCAGCGCCGCCCGACTCCCGCTCTACACCCGAAACCCAAAGGACTTCCGCGGCCTCGAGGGCCTCGTCGAGGTCGTCGCTCTTTGACCACCATCCAGCCCCCGGGCCGAGCCGTCCTCTCAGCTCATGGGGGCGATGGGCTGCTTGGGCGGGTAGCGCCCATAGGTGACGAAATGGTCGCGGATGCCGGTGGTGAAGCTGTCGATGTACGCCAGCTTGCGGATCATGTAGCTGTGGCTCTCCTTGGGATCGAGATAGAGGTTGTACAGCCGGCCATGTGAGTACTTCTGGGTGACCCCGGTGAATCCGCCCAGGTTGAAGCAGTCGCGATCGTCGTCGGACGTCGAGGCCACCATGAACTTCCACTCCCCCACCCGGAGCGCAGAGAACACGTTGGTCAGCCAGTAGTAGAGGTACTTGCGGTTCGACTCGCCGTCCGGATCGAGCAGGAATGAGGTCTGGTCCACACCATCGACGTACCGGTCCTGCGGCACCGAGCCCTTGGAGCCGGCCAGGTTGAGGAGGGTGTTGAACAGGTCCATCTGTGAGAAGAGGCCGTCGGTGGCCCGGTCGGCGGCGATCATGCCGGGCCAGGCGACGATGCCCGGTACCCGTTGGCCGCCTTCCCAGGTGGAGCCCTTGGCGCTCCGGAAGGGCGAGTAGGCGGCGTCAGGCCAGGTCTCCATCTCCGGGCCGTTGTCCGAGGAGAGGAAGATGACCGTGTCCTCCATCTGGCCGGTGGCCTCGAGCTCGGCCACCAACCGCCCCACGATGTCGTCGAGCTCGATGATGGTGTCCTTGTAGGGGTGCTTGGCCGGTGACGAGCCGAGGAACCGCTCGTGGGGATAGTTGTCGAAGTGCGCCCCCCGGGTGCAGTGATAGAGGAACCAGGGCCTGCGCTGGTCGGGCCGGGGCTCGGCCATCCGACGGATGAACGCCAACGAGTAGGTGGCCCACTTCTCGTCGAGCAACGAGAGCACGGGCACGGTCACCTCTTCGACGTCTTCGGTCTCCCCGCCCCGCACGGCGTGCACGAAGCACTTGTTGAAGGGGAGGTTCTCCACCCACGTGGTCCGCTCCTCGCTGTAGACGATCTCGGGGAAGAAGTACGGGTCGCGCCACTCGGTGTACATGTCCGACACCGACAGGAACCCGTAGAAGTCGTCGAATCCCACGTTCTGCGGTTGCGACTCGGCGTTCTCGCCGATGTGCCACTTGCCCACCGCCTGGGTGACGTAGCCCGCCTCCGACAGCAGCTCGGCCAGGGTGACCTCTCCGTCCAGCCCGCCTGGCTGTCCGTACATGGGGGGACGGAGCAGCCCGTGGCGCATGGGGAGGCGCCCGGTCATGATCGAGGCCCGCGACGGGGTGCAGGACGGCTCCGAGTAACACGAGGTGAGCAGCGTGCCCCGCCGGGCCAACCGGTCGATATTGGGGGTCGGCGCGCCCACCGCCACGCCGCCGCCGTAGCACCCGAAGTCGCCCCAGCCGACGTCGTCGAACAAGACCATCAGCACGTTGGGCCGTCTGCCGGTCGCGCCGCGGTAGCGGTCCAACGCCTCGACCGCCGCCCGCTCCTGGTCGGCCAGCACGAAGTGCGGTTCGAGGCTGTCCCGCTCCTGCATGGTGTCGGTCACTACCGGGTCATGGGCCATCAGGTGCGCACTCCTTGTCGAACTCGGGCCGATGCTAGCCAGGCCGGAGGGTTGGCCATGGTGGCCCTTGCGGGTGGTCCCTCAGGTACGGTGCTCCCCCGACCGATAATGGACGAGCGGTGCACCAGGCACCGCCAACAATATGAGGAGATCGATGATGGGCTCGCGCACCCGGACCAGGCGCCTGGCGACAGGCGCACTCTGCGTTCTCGCCCTCACCACGGCGGCCTGCACCGCCGAAGACGGCAATGCCGCCAACATCGGTATGAACGCCACCACCACGACGGCGGCTCCGAGCCCCGGTACGGTGTCCATCCCGGTCACCATCACCACCGATGCCTCCGGCACCACCCGTGCCCTCGTGCACATCAGCGTGGGCGGAGGGAAGTCAGTGCCGGTGATCCTCGACACCGGATCTGCCGGCCTGCAAATCCTGACCAAGGATGTCGGCTTCGTCCGGGCGTCCGGGCAGGTGGCGACGAGCACCTTCGGCGGAGGCGCCCAGCTCACCAGCGCCCAAGCGACGGCGTCGGTGACCATCGGAGGGGTGTCCACGCCGGCGTCGACGGGAATCTCCCTCATCCAATCGACCGGCTGCGCCCCAGGTTTCCCCACCTGCTCGGCCGGGCAGGTGATCAGCAGCCTGCTCGGCACCTCCGGAGCGGTGGGCATCCTCGGCATCGCCATGGCCGACGACACCGCGGCCATCGTCCCCTACTCGCCGCTCCTACAGCTCGACGCTCCCTACCGCAACGGATTCACGCTCTCCCTGCCCCTCGGGGGTCCAGACTCGCTGACGCTGGGCACGCCCCGTTCGACCGCCGACACGGTCACCGTGCCCATGCTCGCCGCCTCTCCGAGCACCTACCCCAACGGCATGCCGGCATGGCAGAAGGATGTCGACCTGTGCTGGACCATCAACAACAACCAGAACGGGTGCGGCACCACTGACCTCGACACCGGCACCCAGGCGGCGGTCATCACACCCGCCGGCATCCCCGGCCTTCCGGCGGGAGGTTCGGTCAACCCGGGCTATCCGATCGCCGTCTCCACCCCGGGCGGCACCCCCGTCTGGGGCTACACGAGCTCCACCACCCCCAACGACGGGCTGACGGTCTTCGGCGCGCTCCCTGGCCCGACCCAGTTCAACACAGGCATCGCCTTCTTCACCTCGCACGTCGTGGGGTACAACGCCGTCGGCGGCCAGGTTCTGGTCACCCCGTAGCGGGGTCGACACGCGTCGTCCGCTGTCGATGACCTCAGATGAGGCGCCGATCGGTGGCCCACTTGGTGAGCTCGTGCCGGGTCGAGAGCTGCAACTTCCGCAACACCGAGGACACGTGGGACTCGACCGTCTTGGACGAGATGGTCAGGTCACGGGCCACCTCCTTGTAGGTGTAGCCACGGGCGATGAGGCGGAGCACCTCCCGCTCGCGGGGCGAGAGCTGATCCAACTCCGGGTCGAGACCGATGGGCGGGTGGCGGCCGTCCCCTCCATGGGCGAACGCGTCCAGCACGAAGCCGGCCAGGCGAGGAGAGAAGACGGCATCCCCGGCCCCGACCCGCTCGACCGCAGCCAGCAGCTCCTCGCCCGAGATGGTCTTGGTGATGTAGCCCCTGGCCCCGGCCCTGATCACGGCGATCACGTCCTCGGGGGCGTCCGACACCGACAGGGCCAGAAAGCGCATCTCCGGATGGCGGGGCAACACGCCCCGCAGGACCGCCTCTCCTCCGCCACCGGGGAGGTGGACATCGAGCAGGACGACATCGGGAACCCGTTCGTTGATCATCTCGACGGCGGCGTCGACCTCATCCGCCTCGCCGATGACGTCCACCGCATGACCGAGTTCGGCCCGGACCCCGGAACGGAAGACGGCGTGGTCGTCCACCAGAAAGATCCGCGGCCGTCCCTCTCCTGTCACGGGGGCGGCTCCCGTCGTGGCATGGACAGCTCGACTTCGGTACCGTCGCCGACTGACGAGCGGACGACGGCCGAACCTCCGAACCGCACCATGCGGGCCCGGATCGATCGGGCGATGCCCTGGCGATCGTCGGGAATGGCCCCCGGGTCGAAGCCACGTCCCCGATCGCGTACGAACAGCATGACCACGTCCCGTTCGACCTCGGCGTAGAGAGACACCTGCGGCGCTCCGGACCACTTGGCCGCATTCACCGTGGCCTCGCGGGAGGCGTCGAGCAGCGCCCGCAGCCCGTCGGTCAAGGCACAGTCCCCCACCACCACCACGTGGACGGTGATGCCGTGATCCGCCTCGATCTGGCGCTGGATCAGGCCGATGCCCTCGGAGAGCGTGGTGGCCTCATCACCGATGGTGCCAGGGGGCCGGCCTTCGAACAGCCACGACCGGAGCTCGCGCTCTTGGGCCCGGGCGAGCCGCACGACATTGCGGGGGTCGTCAGCCGAGCGCTGGATGAGGGCCAGTGTCTGGAGGACCGAGTCGTGGACGTGAGCCGCCATCTGGGCCCGCTCTTCGGCCATGGCCCGGGCCTGCCGCTCGGCGATCAGGTCACGGACCAGGGTGAGCCACCACGGACCGAAGACCACCACGATGGCGGCGATCACGAGCAGGGCACCGCCGATCGGCCGCAAGGCGGCACTGCTCGGATGCCCGAGGAGGAGCACCACCAGTCCGGCGATCCCGAGCGCGCCCCCGACCGTGACGCGCAGGAAGAGGGTCCTGCGGCTGTGCTGGTCCGTACCGGAGTGCAACGTCGGGATCAGGTCGTCGTTGATCCACACCCGCTCCTCACCGCTGGCGTTCCGTCGGATGAGGATGGCGCAGCCGGCGGCGATGAACAGTGGCCAGCTGAACGATCCCAGATACCCGATGTGGAGTGCGGTGGACACGATCTGGACCACGATCAGGAGCGGCACGAGGGCGATGACCAACCGGAGACCCCGCCGGTCACCGATGGCCCGGGAGAAGATGGTGGTCGTCTCGCCGTCGAGCGGGACGAAGAGCCAGGCCAGGGCATAGGCCAGCACCCCGACGCCACTCCCCAGGGTCAGGAGGACGAATCCGATCCGAACCAGCGTCACATCGATGCCGATCATGGCGGAGATCCCCCCGCACACACCGGCCACCACCCGCACCTCCGAGCTCCGGCGGAACGGTTGGCGGAGATGCCCGTGCCGGCGACGGCCACGACTCCCGTATCCGTGCCGCCACCCCGGTGGCCCCCACGGCGCGTCAGCCCTTCCGACCGAGTGCCCCCGGCTCGGAATCTGCACTTCGGACCCGGGATCGGGAGGGGGAGCGTGCAGCCCCCGTGGGCGGGGATCGGTGGATTCGGCGATACCCGATGATCGCGCACGGAGATGGCCCCGGCCATCAGGGATCACCCTGACCGATGCGGGTGGTCCTCAGGGTCCGACCAGGGTCATTCCCGATTCCGATCGGCGCCCCGGCCGGCCATGCTGGCCCTATGAACGATTCCGCCTCCACCACCGCTCCTTCCGAGTCCCCCGACGCGGGTAGTACGACCACGCCCACGGGCCCCCCGCTCATCGACGTGGGCGAACAACGCCTCCACCGTTGCCGGGAGGGTCGGATGCTGGTCGGTGTGGCCTCCGGAGTGGCCGACTACTTCGACATCGACCCCACCCTGGTCCGGATCGGGTTCGTCGCCCTCTCCCTGCTCGGAGGACTGGCTGTTCCCCTCTATCTGGCCGGTTGGCTGCTCATCCCCGAGGAGGACGCCGAGCTGTCGGTGGCCGAGGAATTGCTGGCCCGCGAACGCCTGCACTGACCACGAGCCCCGAACCGCCACCACTGCGACGAACGACGACCTGAAGGGACACACCATGCGCTACCGTTGGGACCCCCCGTATCCGGGCTATGGACATCGGACCGGCCCATCGCCCGAGTCTTCCCTCCGAGCGTCCGATGCCGAGCGAAATGCCGTGGCCGACAAGCTCTCCCGCCATTTTGCCGACGGCCGTCTGGACCAGATGGAGTTCAAGGCCCGACTCGACCGGGCCATGGGAGCGACGACCCGCGGTGACCTCCACGGACTGTTCGACGACCTCCCACCACTGGCCGACGAACCGGACACGGCTCCCCGACGTCGCCGACGCCTCGTCCCGTTCCTCGTGCTGCTGGCCCTGTTGGCCATCGCCACCAGCGCCACGATTTCGACCTTCCACGTTCCGTGGTTGCTGTTCGGGCTGGTCGGCCTGGTGCTGTGGCATCGGAGCGGACGGCACCATCGGTCGAGTCACGCGCTGGATGAACCCCGGCGTTAGCATCGGGAGGGACCCCGACCAGTCTGCGACATGACGCCGGACAGAATCCGACGGTCAGGGCCGGCCTGCACCATGAGGTGCGACCATGCCGGCCGACCGGGCCAGACGGCGGCACAGGCTCCATTGCATCGCACCGATCGCGTCACGACCACACACGACCAGAAAGAGACCCGATGACATCCACCGATCAGGCCACGACCGGGGCGCCCGCTCAACCGGCCGCTCCGGCCGCCCGTGCCATCGACCTCACCAAAATCTACGGTCAGGACGACGCCATCGTCCGGGCCCTCGACGGGATCAACGTCGAGTTCGAGCGGGGACGCTTCACCGCGGTGATGGGTCCGTCGGGCTCGGGCAAGTCGACACTCATGCATTGCATGGCCGGACTGGACACCCCGACCTCGGGGCGGACCTTCGTGGGAGATCAGGAGATCGGGCTCCTGGACGATGCCGGGCTGACCCAGATGCGGCGGGACCGGATCGGCTTCGTGTTCCAGTCGTTCAACTTGGTTCCGACACTCACCGCGGCCGAGAACATCACGCTCCCCGCCGACCTGGCCGGGGCCAAGGTGGATCAGGCCTGGTTCGACTACCTGGTCGAGCAGCTCGGGATCGGGGATCGGTTGAACCACCGCCCGAGCGAGATGTCCGGTGGCCAACAGCAGCGGGCCGCCTGCGCCCGAGCGCTCATCGGCCGGCCCGACCTCATCTTCGCCGACGAGCCCACCGGCAACCTCGACTCCAATTCGTCCGTCGAGATGCTGGAGTTCCTTCGTCGCTCGGTGACCGAGTTCCACCAGTCCATCGTCATGGTCACCCATGACGCCCGGGGCGCGGCGTTCTCCGACCGGGTGGTCTTCCTCGCCGACGGCAACGTGGTCGACGAGCTGATGGCGCCGACAGCCGACTCGGTGCTGGAGCGAATGAAGCAGCTGGGCAGCTGACATGTGGAAGGTGACCATCAAGGGCCTGCTGGCCCACAAGTTGCGCCTGGCGCTGACCGGGCTGGCGATCGTGCTCGGCGTGACGTTCATCTCCGGGACCTTCGTTCTCACCGACACGCTGCACAACACCTTCGACACGCTGTTCAGCCACATCTACCAGCACGTCGACTTCGAGATTCGGGGCAAGGCCGCCTTCACCACGAGCAACGGCGATGGAAGCGCGGTTCGCCAGTCGATCCCCCAGTCCATCGTGACCACGGTGCGACGGACACCCGGCGTGGCGTATGCCGAGGGAACGGTCAGCGGCTATGCCCAGTTCATTGCGCCTGATGGGAAGGCCGTCACTACCGGGGGAGCGCCAACGATCGGCCTGTCCTTCGACCCCAACCCCCAGCTGTCCTCACTGCAACTATCGGAGGGCAACGCCCCCACCACGCCGAAGGAGGTGGTCATGGACGCCGGCACGGCCCAGAAGTACCACTTCGCGGTGGGCCAGCACGTCCGCATCCTTCTGGCCGGACCACCGCAGACCTTCACGATCAGCGGCATCGTCAAGTTCGGGACGGCCAACAACCTGGCCGGTGCCACCATCGCCGCCTTCAACCTTCCCACGGCTCAGGTGTTGTTCGGCGATGTCGGCCACTACAGCGCCATCGACGTCCTGACCGCACCGGGTGCGGACAAGACCACGGTCCACCAGGCCATCGCCCAGTCCCTGCCGGCAGGAGTCGAGGTGGTGACGGGCCAGACCGTGGCCAATGAGCAGACGAACAACATCAACCAGGCCCTCTCCTTCTTCTCCACCGCGCTGCTGGTCTTCGCCTTCATCTCCCTGTTCGTCGGCGGATTCACCATCTTCAACACGTTCTCCATCCTGGTCGGCCAACGCACCCGCGAACTGGCGCTGCTCCGGATCGTCGGCGCCAGTCGCCGGCAGGTGTTCCGGGGGGTGATGCTCGAGGCGGCCATCCTCGGGATCATCGCCTCACTGGTGGGACTGGGGCTCGGTGTGCTGGCCGCGCTGGGACTGGAAGCCCTGCTCAAAGGGTTCGGCATCACCTTGCCGACGGGTCCTCTGGTCTTCCAATCCAGAACCGTCGTCGCCGCGCTGGTGGTGGGCATCGGCGTGACCGTGGTGTCGGCTGTGAGCCCCGCCCGGCGTGCTGTGCGGATTCCGCCCGTGGCGGCACTCGCCGACTACCGCTCGGACCAGCAGGAGTCGTCGAGGAGGCGAATCGTGGTCGGCACGGTCTTCGCCGTGCTGGGTGTCGTGGCGCTCGTCTTCGGACTGACCAAGCCCGCCATCCAGCTGGTCGGCTTGGGAGCGTTGGCGGTCTTCCTCGGCATCGGGATGCTGGCCCCGATCGTGGCCCGGCCGATGTCGAGCACCCTCGGACGTCCCCTGGCAGCACTGCTCGGCATCTCCGGAAGGCTGGGCCGGGAGAACTCCATGCGCAGTCCGAGGCGAACCGCCCAGACCTCCTCGGCCCTGATGGTCGGGCTGGCCCTGGTCTCCACCATCGCCGTCTTCGGCGCCTCCTTGTCCAAGTCCGCCACCGCCAGCGTGGACAACGCCGTGAGCGCCGACTACATCATCACCGGCTCGGCCATGGGCGGGGGGAACGGGGGCTTCTCCAACTCGGTGGCAACGACCGCGGCCAAGGTGCCCGGGGTCACCAACGTGTCGACCGTCTACAGCGGGCAGTTCGAGCTCAACGGCTCGCTGTCCACCCTGACGGGACTGAC
>Ga0307374_10009073_pt1 | contig 14737 bp, 21 predicted proteins | sample OX3MG_FD_202532 | JGI IMG/M metagenome (GOLD analysis project Ga0307374, IMG submission 202532) | Soil microbial communities from Risofladan, Vaasa, Finland - OX-3 | ecosystem: Environmental > Terrestrial > Soil > Coastal area > Acid sulfate soil | place: Finland: Risofladan, Vaasa | collected... | reverse complement strand
AGAGTTCAAGGCCCAAGCGGCGGCGCGAGGGGCGTCTCCCCCCACGCCCCTCGCCCTCCCAAAACCAGAACTAACCCAAACCGAGCAACTCATATTATGATTTGGACCAAAGAAGGGGAGCAGGTCATAATCCACTGTAATCGACGGCTGTCGGCAGTGCGCTGCTTCGGTGGCGAATATAGTACTCCGCAGCCCGTTCTGCCAGCATCTTGGGGCTCGTTACCGCGATGCTCCGTACATACGGAACCAACTCGGGTGCAACACCGGATTCACGCGCCTTTTGAATGAGATCTCGAGGTCCCATGGTGTTTCAATCTCCATTCAGTCGATTGGACTCCGCATGCGAACGTTTATAGAATCCAAGGTCGATAGAACATCAGGTGCGAGGCTCTTGCAAGTGCAGGCAGCAGAGTCGCATAACACGACTCTATGGGCGCTCCAGTGGAATCCCGTGCCCAAGATAATGCTCGTAGGTATCTAGGTCGGACAAAACCTGAATGATCCGACCCCGTTGAATCGGAGGCAACATATAACTTTCGTGGTTCAGATCAAGTATCAATGGGGATGTTAACGTATTCTTCAATGTTTCCACAAAAAGGTGTACCTAAACCCTGAAGACCGCTCGCGGAAGCGATTATACGCCCGGATATAAAGGGGTCAAGACAAAAATACTACTCATAGGCTGTGGGCATTAGGAGTGCGCAGCCTACGCCATAAAAACAGTCTATGGAAGATATCCGCCGCAGGTTTGGCCGGGCCGTGAGGAAGAGGCGCAAGCAGTTCGGCGTTTCGCAGGAAGCGTTCGCCGACCTCTGCGGTTTGCACCGGACTTACATGGGCGGGATCGAACGCGGCGAACGGAACGTTTCGCTGGTGAACCTGGAAAGAATCGCGCGAGGGTTCAAGATCAGCCTCTCCGAACTGTTTCGTTGGGTATAACTGCCTGCACTACTGCCAACGCCAAGCTCGCCCTAACCATAACGAAGTTCACGGAGCCCATGAGACCTTCACCCGTAGTGGAAAAAGAGCCGACGAGCGGCTCTGACCCAAAACCTACTTGACGCTCAATGTCACCCGATCAAGGGAAACGAATTCGGGCGCCCGCCACTGTGCGCCTTCCTGCACGTATCCCGATTCCTCCAAGATTTCCTTGAGCGTCCCCGTCTCAGCGCTGGTTTCCACAAACCCCCGAACCGCATCCCGAATGTTCTGGCGCGCCTCCTGCTCCGCAGCCCCGCAGCTCGACAGGTCCAATTCAGGCACGTAGGCAACGTAGGTCTTGCCCTCTTTGAACGTATGGACGGTGAACGATACTTCCGGCATGTCGTCGACTTCTCCAGACGCGGCGGTCACTTGGGATGCGAAATGATGTCCAGCAAGATGTACGTGTCGTCCTCAATGCGGAAATAGAACCGCCAGCCACGGGTCACGCGGGCCTGCCAGCGGTCCTTCCCTTCGTCGTACTTTTTAGCGCGGAGCGAGGGGTGCCGGAGGTTCTGGAGGAGCAGCAACGACCGTTTGTCAAAGGCTGCCCGGACCTCTTTGGGCGCTTTGCGGAATGCGCGCGCGAAGTGGGAGTCCACTGGAGTTTCATTTGGCGGGGGATTTCGTCTTCTTCGCGCTACGCTTTGTGGCTGCGTGGTGCAGCGCGGCGGTGAATTCCCTGTGGTTTGAAAACGCTTGCGACACGCGGCCAGCCTTGATGTCAGCCTCGGCCTCGGCGATCCCAACGTCAATCACACGGCGCTGAGCTGGCTTGTATCCCCCTTTATGTTTCAGTGTTGCCCGTTTGCCATGGCTCGCCTACCTATCGGTACGTCTTGCCGGAGCGGATGACAATGCGGAGGATGTGCACGATTTGGTGCGCCCAATCGGGAAGGAAGAGGATGCGATAGTCGCCCAGACGCCGGCGGAACATCCCTTTCCACTCGTCGCCGTGAAGGGCTTTCACGTCGCCTTGGAAGGGATCGTGCTGCATCTGCTCAAGCACGCGGGCCACGCGCTTCTGCACGGCCTTCGGCAGGTTCTTGAGGTCCTCCTTTGCGTCGTCCGTGAGGTCAAAGGCCCAGTTCATGCTTGACCTGGGACCACGGCGTTGTCTTTCCTTCGCGGATTTCCTTCATGGCGTGGCGCAGCTTCTTCGCTTCTTCTTGCGTCAGCCGTTCAGCAGCCTGGGTCGCGAGGCGCTTGGCAAAAACCGCGACACCCCCACGAAATGCCTTGAATTCAACCTGGTCACCGGGTTTGAGTCCGGCCCGGCGGCGCACCGCTTCGGGGATCGTAAGCGGGGTTTTGTTTTTCACGACAATGGTCATCTCAACTACAGTGTAAGCGCGTGTGCGCTGTCTGTCAAATTTCATCCTCTCGTTCCTCCACGGCTTGCCCACTTACTATCCCCACCCCGACCTTCCGTATCCAGTAGAATCAAAGCCTACGCGCCGAGCCCGGTCGAACTCGGCCTCCTTTTTTGTCTGAACTTGCCGCTTCCGGCAAGTTTTCCCTTCTTTTAGCTATCTGTGCAATGCGTACCTTGATAAGTAAACACTCCCATGTCGGCTCCCCTCGAAAGTTATCTACGGACCTATCGTAAGCGCTCCGGCTTTTCGCAAGATGAAGTAGCGTTCCTCTTAGGCTCCGCCAGCGGCCAGAGAGTCTCCCGCTACGAGTGCCGGGCCAGGCGGCCAACGCTTGAAACCGCGCTCGCCTTCGAAGCGATTTTCCAGACCCCGGTGAAACAACTCTTCGCCGGGCTTTACCAAAAGGTCGAGAAAGACACGATCGCGCGGGCACGGGTTCTCACCGAGAAGTTGAATGCCGCCAGGCTTGACCGGATCACGGCGCGCAAGCTGGTGGCTTTGCAATCCTTCGCGGCGTCAGCGGAAACTCATGCGCATCGATGAATCCTTTGCTCAACCAACCCACCCGCATCCTGGCGATTGACCCTACCAGCAAGGGTTTCGGCTTTACGGTCATGGAAGGCCCTGAAAAGCTGATCGACTGGGGCGTGAAGCACGCTGGGAGTGGCTCTCCGCGCAACCGGAAAAGCGTTGCACAGGCCTCCGGCCTGATTGTCCGCTATCGCCCCGAGGTTTTGGTGGTGGAGCATACATCCGCGAAAGGCTGTCGCCGTCGTGCGCGCGTGCGCCGGTTGATCAAAAGCCTTCTTACCCTGGCCCGGCAACATCGCCTTCGGGCGCGGCGGATTTCCCGCCAAAGCGTGCTGCGAAGCTTTGGGCAATCGAGCGCGGCGAACAAGTACCGCGTTGCCGTGACGCTCACCGAACAGTTCCCGGAACTGGCGCCGCACCTGCCGCCGGAAAGAAAGCTCGGCGACAGCGAAGACGAGCGCATGGCAATTTTCGACGCCCTGTCCTTCGGCTGGATGTTCTATCAAACCATGCGCCGGGAAGCGCGAGCCCTATCTCTTCACGGGGAACCAGCCCCTTTTCCCAATGCCTAAGAAATACCGAATCCTGGCCATCGATCCCGGCACGCGCGAAATGGGCGTCGCGGTTCTTGAAAATGATCGGCTCGTGTATCACGGGGTTGAAACTTTCAGGAAATTCTCTTTACCCCATAACCAATTGAAGCAAGTCCGCACCGCCATCGCACGGCTGATTCACGACTTCCGGCCCGCCGTGCTGGCCGTCGAGAAAACCTTCATCGGCAAGAACCACCGCCACGCCGCGCCCTTGAGTGTCCTAGGCGATGAAATCGCAGCCTTGGGCCGGCGCCATGGAATCGCTGTCGTGAGCATTGCTGCCAACACGGTGAAGAAGGCCGTCACCGGTAACGGCTGGGCCACCAAAGCAGAAGTGGCAAAAGCGATTGCCGCCCGGTATCCCAAACTCAAAGCCTATCTCCCGCCCGACCGGAACTGGAAACGTCGCCATCATCTCAACATGTTCGATGCCGTGGCCCTGGGCGTCGCGTGCCTGACCGCCTCCAAATCCCGCCGACCCCACAACTCGCACTGTCCGATCCGCGCGCCATAAGCCAACCTGCCCGAACCTTTCCGGCGATTCCGGTTGCCCCTCCTCCGAACGGGCGTCGCCGGAAGGGTTTATCCCTTCACCAGCTCTTTCAAAACCCAATAAGGAGGATTCCAATCATGCAAGAAGCAAGAGTAAGAAGAACTGTGGACTTGGCCGAGCACCTGAACGAAACGATCGTCAGGGGCAACCCGGCCGATTTCCCGGTCACCACCAAGCCTGTCTATTACGGGAAAGATGATGCCTACCAACCCATTCCGCACCGCCTGGCCATCGTTCGTGCGGATACCGGGCAGACCTTGTCGGTCGTTTCCGACCGCTACACCCTCGTCCCGCATCAGCATGTTCTCGATGTAGTTGAGAAGGCAATCAAGCCCCTCGATCTCGGACCCGTTCCCCGAGGGATTTATGTCGATCGCCAGGGCGCCCGGATGCGGGCCTTGTTCAAATTTCCCGCCCTAGCCCAGCCCGTCCTGAACGGTGACGACATCTGCCCCTGCCTCAAGATTCAGAACACCTATGACGGGACTTCACGGATTGCCATTCATATTGGCGCTTTCCGTTTTGTTTGCACGAATCTCGCCGTAGGCGGAGGCGGGGTCTTTGCCGGCGGCTTCATGTCGATTCATGCCGGGGAGATTCCGCTCGAAAAGTTCACCGAACAGGCAAGCAAATACCTGGGCAGTTTCGATCAGATCGTCGAAACCTACCGCCAGTGGGCCGGAGAGTGGCTGGCGGTGGGAGCACTCGATACCATCCTGGACGGAATCTCGTCCTGGCACCGGAAACAAATCCGGCAGGTCTTTGCCTCGCGCAGGCCCACGGCTTACGAGGTCTATAACGCCGCCACTTTCTATGCGACGCACCAGACCCGCAGTTACCGGATCGCCTTCGACCTTCTGGAGCGTATCAACCGCGGGTTCCAGAAACACTTTCCGCCCGCGCTTAAGCCCACCACGGAATCCATGCCAGAACCCCAGGAAGTCATCCCTCCCCCCGCCGAGGTTCACGATTCCAACCCGGTACATGCCAGCGTGTAGGAGGTGTCATGAGACAAGCCGAATATGACTCCCTCCGCGCACGAGGCCACGGCCTCTGCCCCTGCCCCACCTGCCGCGCTCGAACGTGGTTTACCCACAACGACCATGGCGTGCTGTTCTGCATTTCCTGCGGCCACGAAGCCGAGGTCACCCGAGAGGAGGTCCGATGGAGCGATTAAATCCGCATCTCCACGAAAACATCCTCGTCCAGATTGAAACCCAAATCGAGGCGTGGAACCGGCAAGCCGTCCGGCATCCGAACCCCAAAGAAGCCCAGCGTCTCTGGCATAAAGCCGAAGGGCTCCAGTACGCCCTTCGGCTGCTCTACGCCTTCCAGCCCGAATTCGACGACCTCGTTCAGGCCGCCGCGCCATCCGCCAAGTAACCCATCCTTCCCACTGGCTCTTTGACAAACGGGTTGGCCGTCATCCCTTTTGCAAAACGGCCGTTTTCCCCTACGCACCTATCTGAAGTTCCTTGCATTTCGCTTTTTATCGCACGACCCATCCCAAATCCAACCTAAAGGAGAGAAAAAGATATGAGCACTCAGCAAGTCACAGCAACACCAAGCAATACGGAAACCGTTAACCCTTGGGTCGAGGAAATCCGCCTTGACCGGATCCAGCCCTCCAAAGCCAACCCTCGCCGCCGGAACGATGAGGCGGCTCTCGCTGAACTCGCGGAAAGCATCAAACTGCGCGGCGTCCTGCAGCCGATCCTCGTCCGCCCTCGCTCGGAAGGCGGCTACGAAATCGTTTGCGGAGAGCGCCGCTGGCGAGCCTCACAATCGGCTCGAAAGGGAACGATCCCCGCCCGCATCGTCCATCTCAATGACGCCGAAGCTCTCGAACTTGCCGTCATCGAGAACGTGCAGCGCGAAAACGTCCACGAACTCGACGAGGCCTTCGGATACAAAGCGCTTATCCGGCAAGACCCCGCGCTCTACACTGTGGAAACGATAGCGGCCAAAGTTGGACGTTCTCTCAAGTATATTTACGCCCGCCTGAAACTCGCGGAACTGACGCCCAACGTCCAGACGGCCTTCTATGCTGGCAAGCTCACAGCGGGCCACGCGACCGAAATCGCACGGCTCCAGCCGAAAGACCAAGAACACGCCCTGCAGGAGTGCTTTCCTGGGCATCGCACACCTAAGGCCATCCTCAAGGACAAAGACCCGCGGCCCATCAGCGTTCGTGAGCTGCGGGACTGGATTCAGAGGGAGATCCACCTGAGTCTCGCCCAAGCTCCCTTTGAAGTGAATGACCCGAACCTCCTCCCCGCCGCCGGGCCTTGCTCGACGTGCCCCAAGCGGTCCGGGTCGAATCCCTTGCTCTTTGCCGACAGCATCAAGCGAGCCGATGTCTGCACCGACCCCGAATGCTTCAAGCTCAAACAGGATGCTTTGGTACAGCTCAGCTTGAGCGAACTACAAGCGACAGGAGAGAAACCGGTCAAGGTGTCCGACTCCTATGCGTATTACGGACACAAACCCTTGCCCGGCGTCCTCTACCGGCCCGATTACCACGAGGCCACGGCGGGCGACTGCCCCACCACGACAGCCGCCGTTGTCGTCGAAGGGAAGCGCGCGGGCACGAAACTCTACATCTGCACCAACCCGAAGTGCAAAACGCACGCTGCTCATTCGCTCGGCCTCAGCCCGCAAGAGAAGGCCGAACGGAAAAAGCAGCGCCAGACCCTCCGCATCCAGCAAGAGTACCGTCGGCGCCTGCTGGAGGAACTTTACAAGCGGGTGCCTGCGGAACTCTCCCGTCACGAGCTTGATCTGGTCGCTCTCAACTACTTCACCCAGTTGGGCCACGACAGCCAGCACCGCCTCTTCAAATTCTTCGCGTGGGACGTAGCCAAGACCAAGTCAGCGAATGGCGGGTACACGGATTACCCGAAGCTCGCCAGCGCCAGACTCGATAAGATGACCACGGCCGAAATCGGAAGATTCCTCGTGGTCTGCGCCCTGGCTTCGAACCTGTATTTCCCGGCGTACCTTTCGGGCGCTGCGCTCGGAAAGGACTCAGACCTTGCGAAAGAGGCGGGACACTACAAGGTCAACGCCAAGAGGATTCTTCGTGAGGTGACGGAGAAACTTGCGAAGAAAACTCCAAAACAAGAAAGTCAGTCCAAACGACCGCCATCCCGAAGACCGAAGCGGGAGCCAAGGGACGGCTGACCTTACAGGGGTAGAGCGCCACGCGCGCTTTACCCCTCTTTTCTTATAAGTCTGCTGGATGGGGCCGCTATTGCCCGACAAACGCCAAGAAACTGCCCTACACTGAAGGTGGCTGAAAGGCTACGAATTCTAGGGCTGGGGGGCTTCGCGAGAAGTCCCCTTTGCATTTCTGGCTACCTTCACCCGCGGTTCGATTTCTCGTTTCCAGCAAATGAAATTCCGTATCTTCTGGATGTCGTAGATGAAGAGCCCCCGGTTTACGAGTTCGCCGAATTCTGCGGCGACTGTTCTTGCGGTCGCACTGTTCTCGTCAGGCCGAAATGCTCGGAGCCCTGCAGCAGAGGGGGCGAGCAGAGCCCGCTTCATGCGCCATCCTTCACCCCCATCCGCTTCGATAAACTCCCCGATGCGTTGAAAATCCCCCGCCGGAACGGCAGCAAAAGTGGCCCCTTCGGTCGGCGCAGAGACTCCGAATTCTGAAAATCCGACTAGCCATTCCATTGAGAAGCCGTGAGTGGTATATTGCCCGTCGACCGCGAAGTCAAGATGGGAATTCCGGTGTAAGGGAGGAGAAAATGATTTACGGCAAAGGCGCAGGGGGGAGGGTCACGGGCAGCTTCTCGCGTTCCCGGCCGTTGGGCGCTGGCGGCTCGAGGAGGATATTCCCCACGTGTTCTACCCACGGGCCGCTTGCGATCCTGGCGGCGTTTGGTTTGTTTGTCGGGGGGTGCGCCACCGCGGCAGCCCAGCGGCCAATAAACAGCAACCTCAACTCTGTCGCGAACGCAGCGGTGGCGTGCGCGCAACGCGTCAAGGATGCTCCTGAATACGCTCCTCTTCGCAGGCATGCGGGAGAAGCGGATGAGAGCCTCGTGAGCGACAGGGAGATTTCCTTACTACTCGACAAGTTTTTACGATTGCAGACGTGCTCAAAACCCCTGATGGAAAGTGTCAGCAAGACCTCTCCGTCGCTCGCCGTGGTTCTAGCGGATGAGATGGCGCAATCCCAGGATAATCTGATCGCCTTGTTAAGGAAAAGGGAGAGTTGGGGTGACTATCTAAGGCGAAAGAACAGCCTCCGTCCTGAATTCGCCAAGGAGATAAACGCCGAACTGCAGCGTGGGGAGGCGGCGAAAGCGGTGCCGTCCGCTTCGCCCCCCGCGGGCCTCGCCAACGTTCCGGGTTCGGCGGGCTGGAGCGGACACTACTACCGCATGGCGGTGTACGGGCAGCTCGACAAGTGGGATTTCAATAGCGACGGCACGTTCCTGCACGAAGGCATCGTGGGCGGGGCCGCCAATGTGCGGGGCGAGGAACGCGGGACCTATATCCTGGGCAACGGCTGGATTGAACTCCACATACAACGGACGGTCACCGCTTTCAGCACCTCGGGCGAGCACAGCGCCTTGGGCGCGAGCAGCGGCTCGCGCTCGCGGACCGTCCGATTCCCATTCCGCATGCTCGGCAACCGAGGCAGTGACGGCATTCTCCTGAATAATGAGAAGTACGGCGTGCGGCACGGGTGGTGATCGAGGGAACTCTCCCCCTGGAGCCCGCCCGGGCAAGAGCGGCGTCACGATCCCGGCGGCTCCCGTAATAGATTTCACGTTGGGAGTAAGGAATCGTGGCAGATGGTTTCGGAGATGCGCGGCTCGAAGAATTGAAACTGCTAGCCGAGCTTGACCACAGAGGCGGCGTCCCGTTACAGCCGAAGGAGGGACCGGAACGCGATATGGTCTTCTTCCTCGTGTACGAGCGTTTCGTTACCTCTTTCAATTTGCCTTGGAAAGCTACCTCCACAGATAGTATCTCTGGCCTTCCTGGGGAAAGCGAGCTGGAGCGGCACCTTCATGAATGCTGGGTCAAGTCGGTGAGTGATGTTCTCGAAGGACGATCAACGGTGCGCTTGGAGTTGACCCACAAGGGGCGGGTCCGCCTCTCTGAACTGAGGCAGGCATTAACTACGGGTAGAATCCGCGAGCCACTCGGCATCCTGTGGGACGGCCGCCACCTTGAGACTGGCCTTCAGATGGCGATCCTTGACGCTAGCGAGACATCGCCCCTGTCCATCGGCTATCTCGATATGAACGGCCTCAAGCAAATCAACGACAGCATGGGCCACGACGCGGGAAGCATGGCGGTACGGGTTTACTTCCAAGCGGTTTCAACAGTTCTTGCGGACAAGGGCGAAGGGTATCGTGTCGGCGGCGATGAGGTGATAGCAATCCTGCCGTCTCAGGGTTCGGAGAAGGCCAAGGAGATGTTCGACAAAGTTTGTCGCTTGGCGATGGGAGAAGAGATGCGGTTCGCCGGTCAAACTGTTCCGCCTGTCTCAATATCGGTCGGGGTTGCAACGACCACCGATCCGAAAAAGAAGTTTGGTGAGCTGCGGAAAGAGGCGGACAAGGCGCTGTATCGAGCAAAAGAAAGGGCTCACCAATCTAAACCACGTCCGAGCGTAATCAGCGGGGTACAGGGCGAGGTTCCCGTAATTCCATTCGAGAACCCGAAAGCTTGAATACGGTAACGGCAAGCTGGGGATGGGCAACTTCAAGTGGACTGTGGGCAGGATGTTCACCGGAAGGAGCATCACGCTTGGTCTTGAGGCAGCGGTGGATCGTCTTGCTGCTGAAGGGATAGTGAAACTTCTTGAACTCCTTCCTGCTTCGGGGGCCGCCCGCGCCGTTTGGCTTTCTTCTCATCGTAGCCGAGGGTTCTGAGTATTGCGTCGATGGCCTCTTTTTCTTCCAGAAGCGTTTGAATCGCCTGCTGTCGTAATTGCTCTGCCCGTTCTCTGGCGGTCATCATAGAATCCCTCCGTAACCTTTCGGTCATGAATTGCGTTATAGGGGGCAAGGGTTAGTTTATTTTCCTACACCAGACGGCTAACGATATTGCGAGCTTCGTCGGCCGTTTTTGCTGACCACACATTGAAGACCGATTGATGATACAGGTCGGCCATCGAATCGTGCTCAGCGATGAGTTCCTTTTTGGTTTTCTCGTAGTCGTGGTGAGCCCCGCTCGACACGTCATAATCCACGGAGACAAACCCGTCGTCCACGACGCGAAACCCGTAGCGGCGCAGTTGGTCGGCTGCTTCGCTCAACTTCGCGCGCAGGCCCCGGATCTGCTCCATGACTTGCCGTGTCTTGGAGGTCGCCTCGAAGCGAGAACCAAAAGTGTCCTTCAGCGACTTGAGGCGGTCATCAAAGTCCCGCTCATAGCGCTGTTGGGCGTCCTTGATGAGGTTGGCAAATGCTTTCCTCTGTTCGTCCGTCAATACTTCGTTGGTTGTGTCGTTCATGTTGATGGTAATGAGTTATCCTTGCCCCCCCCTCCGCAGTGGCCGTTGCTCCCCACCCAGCGGAAGACGCCATCGCGCCTCATCCAACCGTTCGCCCGTGGCGCGGTGGATGCACGTCTGAGGTGATCCGGTAAGTTAGTGAGCATGGCCACGGAAACAGAATAATGCCGAAGAAGAACAAACAGGAAACCGCATGATCCGCTGAAAGCTCAACCGACACCTGGGCAATGGCAGGCTCTGTTCAGGGATCGAGAAAACCATGCGCCTCCGTCTCGTAGTCTTTCGGGGCAAGGAATATCTTTCCAGAAATGTCGGCTTGGCAAAGTGCTTTCGTCGCGATCCAGAAGATGCGTGTGGGGCGCTTTTCCGCGAGCCAATTCAAAAGATTCCGCCGCCGCACTTCGTTCTGTACCACAACAACCACCCTGAAACGGTCAAAGTGCTTCCAGTCGCGCCTGCACTCTTCGCTGCCCTGGTATGTGTAATACCGGCCGAGCTTCTTCATCAGGCCGGATTCGCCGTCCTCGTAGTGCCCCTGTTTGGACTTCTCGACTTCCAGGAAATAGTAGTAGGCGCTCTTTCCGTCCGCGTCGATGATTTCAAAAAGCGCATCAGGATTGACCGTGCGCCTTAAATCCGTCTGTCGCCAGATAACCTTGCGCGGCAAACTGTCGACCGCCAGGTGAAAGCGGCTGATCCCGAGTTCGTGCCCCACCGATTCGTTTCTTCGGGAACTGTCCTCGGCGTGTTTGCCATGGCCGTTCGCGATTCCCTTTTGCCGCGCGAGGTTCAATCCCTCCTTCGAGAGTGAATAAACCGACACGACTGCAGGGAACGGCGTATCAGCGCGCTCATCATCAAACCATCTACGCCTGACCAGGAAGCCATACTCTGTGACGGTTTTGAGGGCCTGTCGGATGGTTCGCTCGTGGGACTCCTGTTTTCTTCTGTCCTCATCCGGCGTGCCTGCACGCTCGCGCGGAATGAGGCGGTAGAAATCGTTCGTAGTCAGATTGACGTACCTCACGAGAAGGTCGAGAAAAGCGCGCCGCAAGGGCGTGACCTTAAAGTATCTCCGAGAACGGCTGTTTGACGTCCGCGTCATCCTCTTCCGAGACTACGGGGTTAGCCGGAGCATGGGAAGAGGGCGCTTTCCGCAGCTTCCGCATGTTCGCGAGGATAGCCTCGCGGGAGCTTTCCTTGGGCGGCGGAATGGGAAACGTCCTGATCAGGTGGGTGCCGCTGAGCGGCGAATGATAAAACGCTTCGTACAGCTTGCGGGGAACCGTTCGGAGCTTCGTCGCTTCCTCAGACTCGAATGGCGTAATATCGGTGCGCAGGTAGCGGGCGTCATCCTCGTCAATCTGGAAGATTACTTTCGCACCGATGCTGCGGATCGCTCGTTTATTGTCTTCCTGTTTGATCTGGTACAAACCCTGGTTCATGAGCGTCAGGTTGATATTGAACTTCCGGCACTTGGTGATGATCTTTTGAAACGGCGATGCGGCAAATTCGTCGAGTTCATCCACATAGAGGTAGAAAGGAATGCGTCCTTTTCGGCGCGGGAGAACAAGCTGGATCTTGGTGATTAGCGTAGTGCCGAGAATGCGCCGGTCGTCTTCAGTCAGGTCGAGAAGGTTGACGATAAGGATTTTCCTTTCATCCATGATCTCTTGGATGTTCAGCTTGTAATCGTCCCTGCTTGGAGAATCCTCGTCCCCGAAGATGCGGGGGAGAACAGGCGAAAGCCGGATGTCGGTCATGCGTCGCAGGATGGCGTTCGCCGAGTCCTTATTTTTGTACTTGGGATATTCTTCTCTCCAGAAGTGCTTAATCCGCTCGGTCTGGCCCGGTTGCCGCAGACACTGCTCGCGGTAGTTGTCGGAAACAAGAAAATCCTCAAGATTCATGAACGTAATTTTCTGAACTCGCTGGCGGGCACGGATCATCGCGTGGAGGGCGAACTTGAGGATGGTGCCCATCTGCGGACCCATTTCACCGAGCGAGAATCGTTGGAACAGATTGAAGATATCACTCGCGAGTTCGTTGATCTCATCGGGGTCGTCGGCATCGAGCAGGTCAAGCAACACGGGAAATCGGCGGGGCTCGAAATATATCACGTCGGGGACACGCTCAGGCGGAATATAGTTCAGAAGGTTATCCGCATGATCGCCGTGAGGGTCAATAAATGCGACACCCTTCCCCTGCCGGATGTCCTGAATCGCCATAACCTCGGCCATCGTGCTCTTCCCGGTGCCGGGCTTTCCGATGATGTAAACGGCTTTGCTGCGGAGGCCATCGGGAATTCCGACGAACTTGCCTCCCTGAAACCGCCGGATGATGTAATCGGGATCGCCGCGCCGACGATAGAGGCTGTCAACCGGAACGAGTTCGCCCCAGAGCCTGCCAATCTTGACGTACTGCATATCGCGTCGGGACTGCACGGTGGGGTTCATGCGGAACCTTCAAAAGATCACGTCTTCGTCGGGCGCCGGAGGCTTAGCCCTTTCGAAATTAGTGATTGATATACCCATGGCTTGACCGAATTCCGTGAGCCTTTCAAGGGTAAGGTCGGGAGTGACCGCAAGAATCTCCCGGATTTTGTCATCAATTTCCTGCGGGTCGAACACCTGTTGTAGGATTGTTCCGACGCTCGGCTTCTCGTGCGGAATCGTGTAAGTCACCACGCCCTGGGGGCACACCAGAATATGGGGCTTCTGGACAGCTTCAAGGAAAGCGTTACGACCCAATTGATCAAGATCGCTGAGGAATTTGGGGGTTTTCATTTAGCGATCCTCCTTGCCAACCTCCGTCGGGGTACGCGTGACCCTGGCGTTGGGCTTAGGGCCAGCTCAGTGCGTCACGCTGGCTTCCTGTCTTCACTGGGCCTTTCCTATCGGGATTCTGATGGCGAAATCCTGCGCCTGTGTATTGTCAAAACCAGGTGGAAGCGCGAATGGACTGCCATGTGTCGTAAGGTGGATCAACAGCACAAGCGACGTGGCCTGCGGTACGACGCTGTCCACCTGAAACTTTATCTCCTGGGAATCCTTCGCTCCGATGTCTGGCCAACAACCTCCGCGTCTCCCGTAGCATGATGAACCGTTGATGGTGAACGAGTTGAACGCGTAGTCATTGCCAAGGTCGTCCCTCACATCCGACGGCAGCACTCCCTCATTCGCCCCTTGTGCACTCTCGTTTTCCAAGAAACCCACACAAAAGGTCGCTGCCGCCGCTCTTTGACACGGCCAGAAGCCAAAATGGAACACGTCTGCGTTCTTCGTTGCGACCACCGGCCCGGATGTGATTGGAGGAGATTCCGCCGGCAGGGATCCGCTCCGAGGAGGTCCATTCAGTTGGTCTACGTTCTTCGCCGCCGCGACCGGCCCGGATGTGATCGGTGAAGGCGTCGCCGGCGCGGATACTCCCCCAACCGGTCCGTTCGGACGCGGAGCCGGCTTCATGGAGGACTGCTCGATGGCGGGTCTCGGCGGAGGCTCCTCGATAATGGGGGCGGGGCGATGAGGCGGATTGAGCGCGGTGTCGAGTTGTTTTTCGACGCGTTTCCTGCCCCCGAAAATGAAGATGAATGTGATGCCAATGATAAGAAGCGCGAGAGTCTTCGTGAGGGTGCCCGCAATGCCGCCAATGCGCAGAAAAAGCATGGCAAGTGACGCAAGGATCAAAAGAGGAACAAGGCCGATATCTTTGGAAACCGGAATAGTGCTGAAATAGACGCCAATGGTAAGTTCGACTCCGATTAGGGCAGCGAGCCAGGTCAGTCCTTTTCTTGCGGTTGGATTACTCAGAAGAGCCATGAGGCCGAACGGGGCGCCGATAATGAGAAAGAAAACGGCGGCGAGCGGGATAAGATCGACGATGGGGACGACCGTTTGTGCCGTGGCAGGATTGAGGGCCATTGCTGCGCCAATCACGGAGAAGGGCCAAAAGACGGTGATGAGAAGGGCGATCCTCAAGGCAAGGTTTGCTTTTTCATAAAACGTGAGAAGGGCTGCCAAAGGTTCGGTGGAATCACTCATGACCATGACACCAATCTGCCAACCCATCTGAGATATTCGGTGAACTCAGAACGTGTATCGGCAGGCGAGGTCGGGCGATAGTGATGAACGAAACGGACTGAAAGGACGTTTTGTTCATCAAGCCCGCCGATAGATCGAGGCCAGCTAGCGGACCGTAATCGATAGATTCTGCGGCG
>Ga0307374_10009071_pt1 | contig 14740 bp, 17 predicted proteins | sample OX3MG_FD_202532 | JGI IMG/M metagenome (GOLD analysis project Ga0307374, IMG submission 202532) | Soil microbial communities from Risofladan, Vaasa, Finland - OX-3 | ecosystem: Environmental > Terrestrial > Soil > Coastal area > Acid sulfate soil | place: Finland: Risofladan, Vaasa | collected... | reverse complement strand
CTCGACGCGGTGTGATTTAGCGCCGGTCGCCGCGGCGCGAAGTGCGCATCTTCGTTCGCGTGCGCGATGCTTGCGGAGTAAGCACCCTCACCCGCGCGTCACGGCGATTGCAAAAAAGAGCAATCGCCGCGCCGCTTGCCCTCTCCCGGAGGAGAGGGTATCTCAGGCAAAAAAGAGCAATCGCTGCGCCGCGCCGCCCGCGTGCCAGTGGCACCTCCCGCGGGGAGAGGGCTTCTCAGGCGGAAAAGAGTAATCGCCGCGCCGCGCCGCCCGCGTGCCGGTTGCACCTCCCGGGGGGAGAGGGTATCTCGGGCGGAAAAGCGCAAGCCCCCCGGCGGGAGGGGGTATTTGAGCGTTCGTGGGGGAGGGATAGACTCCGGGCCTACGATGGCATCGCGAACGCATCAGTTCCACGCTACCGCATTCGAGGAAAATATCGCGTTGCGCCACCTCGCGGCCTCATTTCCGGGGGCGCGGCTCGGCGGCCATGAGCTATTGATTCCGATCGAGCCCGACGGCGCGATCTATATCTACCGGTTTGGCGCGGTGGTCACGCATGACCTTCCGGCCGAGCGGCGCGAAGCTGAAATGTCGCGGATTCGCGCCGCGATCCCTAAGCTGACCACTAAGGCGATCAGCGAAGACTACACCGTGGTCGAGGACTCCGCGTTCCAAACCGGAATTGTCGGCGGGACGCTTCACGTGGACCGCTTCACTCCCGCCCGCGCGAGTATCGTCGCGCTCACGATGGCGCAGAGCACGGCGATGGAATATTATGAGCAGCTCGTTGAGGACCTGTTTGCGCGCACCGGCGCGCTGGTCGAGCGCCTGGAGCAGCACGGTACGGTGGCGCTCAATACGCGCCCGCTGCATCGCTTTATCGGAGAGGCGGTTACCACGCGCACCGAGGTTGTCACCGTGCTCCATCTGCTCGACAAGCCCGAAGCCACCTGGGAGGACGCCGCGATGGACCGAATCTACGAAGATCTGCGGGCGGAGTTCGACCTCGAAGATCGCTACGCCACGCTCGAGTCAAAACTGCGCAGCGTGCAGGAAGCGCTCGAGCTGGTGCTCGGAGTCGCGCGGGACCGGCGCCTGGTCCTGCTCGAAGTCGCAATCGGCGTGCTGATCCTCATCGAGCTGATAGTCAGTCTCGTCCCGCTCATCGCGCGCTAGCTCAGAAGAACCATCCCGAATCCGACGACGGGCCGAACAGGGCGCCGACGAAGCGTTCGAGTTCGAGATTGAACTTTACTATCACGTGGTCGGAGCCGCCGGTCAGTCCGATGCCGGGTCCGACATTGTACTCGATTCCGCGCGGCAGCTCGCCCCAGACCACGGGAAATATGTAATGCTGCTGGTGGTGCAGCGGGTCGTTGTCGTCTATGTTTCCGGTGGCGCCGTATAATTCAACGCCGGGCGATATGTAGCGCCGCCATCGGTAATATATCGCGTTCGCATAACCGAACTCGAAGCCGCGATTGCGATTCGGCCCCGCGAAGATGGGCTTCTCGAACTGCGCATTTACTATGAATGAAAATCGTCCGATGTCCTTTTCGATTATCGGACGCAGCTCGAGCTCGAGCTGATTGTCGTCGAATTGCGGCGTCTGATGCCATTCGAGCTCGGCGTACCATCCGAGGTCAACCGGCAGCACTTCAGGATCGAAGAGCCGTCCGCGCAAGCGGAACTTCGAGCCCGCATATTGATAGTTCGCACCGCTGGGCTTCGCGAGGTTGAGATACGCCGCCGCCTCGATTCGGTCGGTGAGCCCATATGTCAATTCGTACTGGTTGTACCACATCCCCTGGCTGGCAAAGGTTCCCGACGCCGTGCCGCTGCCGCCCTGGCTGTGGCCGTTGGGGACGATTGCGTTGTCAGTCTCCAGCTCGGCGACGCCGCGGCCCTCGGTCGCGTAGGGATATACCTCGAACTCCCAGGGATCGACCTGCGCACAGGCTATTTGCGCCATCCCAAGAATGCATATTGCGCCGATCACGCCGGTGATAACTAGTCGAACTACTGACTGCATAATTACTATTTGCCCGAAGCGGCACTGAGCAGCTCCGCGTCTATCCAGCGAGAGAGTGTGGCGCGGTCGGCCGCGCTCAGATGAGAGCCCGGATGGGCGAGTTGATATTCCCACGGCGGCATCGTTTCGCTCCCAAGCGCGCGATGCATCCACTGGAGCTTGTGGCGGCGCGCGGCGGCGTTGTAGGCGCTCCATTCGGAGAAGTTGATCTGGCGCCGGCCGCCCTCGACATCGCGAATCGCCAGCCACGAGACCGGCGCGACGCTCGTGTACCACGGCCATCGCGTATCGTTCGAATGGCAATCGCCGCACGACCGCGTGAGGATTTCCGCGACCGGGGACGGGGCGGCGAGCGGTGCTGATTCCGGCGGATCGCTCCGTCGCGCGGGCGCGAGTTGTGCCGCTGCGAGCGCAAGCAAAATCGCGCCGCCCGCGAGCCATCGCATCGCGTGCCGCATCAGTGGACTCCATCTCGAAATTGGGACACGCGCGGTGTCACTTGGCGATGATCGCCCCTTCGGGGACGTCCTGATGGAAATCGTCGTAAAAGTCGTAGCTCCCGGGAGCCAGCGCCGGCAGACGCACCGTGATGGTCTGCCCGGGGGTCATCGCGACTTCGCGGTTGAGCTTGAAGCTTTCGAACTCGATCGTTTCATTGCTGGCGTTGGTGACCTTCAGGACCATCGGATGCTCGGCCGCAACCGTTACCGTCTGCGGAGTGAAGTGATTTTCCTTGAACAGGATCTCAGGCGGAGCCGGACTATCGCCGGCGGCCACAGCCGCGGACGCGGCCAGTATCAGAGCGGCAAAGGTTGCGATGAAAATAGTTTGGCGCACGATGGGGCCTCGGCTGAGATTGAGAATGATTATCAATATCGTGCCGCGCGCCCGCCTGTCAAGCCGCCGTGCGCCGGGAAGGGCGATTATTCGAGCGCGCGCAAAGGAGTGTCGCGCATGAAGCGCAGCGTCTGCTCCAGATCGACGATTCCGGCGTCGGAGCCTAATCCCTGCGCGACAAGTGCGGCGGCGGCGTTGGCCAGGCGCATGGACTCGCGCGGAGTCCATCCCAGCAGCATCGCGCGGATGAATCCGGCGCAGTAGGCGTCGCCGCATCCGGAGGTATCAATCGCGGATATTTCGTGCGCCGGCAGATGAATCGTTTCGCGCGGCGACACGAGCAGGCTGCCCCCGGCGCCCATCGTCAGGATCACGCCGCACGCTCCGCGTTCGAGCAGGATTCGCGCCGCTTCATCGGAGGTCTTCGCGCCCGTCAAACGGCAGGCCTGCTCGGCGTTGGGCATGAACCAATCGACCAGATGCAGGCACGGCGCAAGGATTTCGAGCGTCCGTGGCGCGCCCTCGCTCAGCATATCCATGCTGGTGGACGCGCCCGCATCTTTGGCGCGGCGCAGAATCTCGGCCGCACCGCCGCGGCCGAGCCCGCGCATCACGTCGTTGCCGCCCATGTGGAGATGCGCGGCGCCTTCGATCAAATCCCAGGCAACATCCGCCAGCGTGAAATGAGGATTCGCGCCGATCGCGTGCAGAGCGGGCCGGTCGCCGTTGGGACGGATCGGCAGGATACTGGCCGAGGTCTGTACTCCCGGCTTGCGCACGATGCGGTTGGTGTCGATTCCGAAGCTATCGAGTGCGCGGACCAGCACGTCGCCAAGCGTGTCGTCGCCGACCGCGCCAATGGCGGCGACGCTCAGCCCGAGCTTGGCGAGTCCGACCGCGGTGCCGGCCGCGGAGCCCGCGGGCGCGATGCGAATCTCGTCGAGGATCAGGCCGCCCTGGCCTTCGGGAATGTGTGTGACGGGGCGGCCCAGGATATCGAGCACGTGCGCGCCGAGCGCTACGACTCGTGCCGTCATCTGCGCGGAGCAGCGCTCGCGCGCTTGCGCGCGATCTCGCGATCCTGGCGGGTGAGGGCGGCGGCGTGGAGTTGCTCGGCGATCTCGTCGGGCAGCGTGGTGACGGGCCGTCCGCTGGCGAGCGCCTGGACATAGATCGCCGCGGTCTTTTCGAGCAGCTCGACGAAGGTGAAAGTCTTTTCGAGGTCGGGGCCGACGCACAGCGCGCCGTGATTTTGCATGATGTAGCAGTGGCATCGGTTTGCCAGCGCGCGAGTCACGTTGGCGTGCAGCTCGGGCGATCCCGACAGCGCGTAGGGAATCAGATCGACTTTGCGCCCTATCGCGAGCGTGACCTCGTCGAACAGCGGCGGTATCGGCAGGTTGATTACGCTGCACACGCTCGCGCCCGACTGATGGGTGTGGATCACGGCGCCTGCGTCGGGTCGGGTTCGATAGGCCGCGACGTGCATCGGGGCTTCGATCGAGGGCTTGCGCTCACCTTCGATACGGCCGAGCGCGAAATCGACGATGCAGATATCGTCGGCGGTCATCACGTCGTAGCGCAGGCGCGTCGGGGTAATGGCGACCACGCCGGCGCCCGCCGCGTCAATCAGCATCGAGACGTTACCGGCGCTGCCCGAGTGCGAGCCGAAGTAGCCGCGCTCGGACAGGAGCTTGCTCATTTCAAGGACGCGATACTTGTATTCGTCGTATGATGCCATGGTTCGCCCGCGCGCGGATTTTAACGGTTGTGCGGCGGAGATAGATAAGTCACGGCCTGAATCTTTCAGCGGATCGCGGCGCGGGTCAACGGATGGGGAACCGGGTGGATGACCGTACGCGGCGGGCGCACTTGCGCTGCGATGACATTTTCTCTAAGCGTATGCGAGTCCGCGAAGCGAGATTGCGATTCAAAATCATCCGCGTCGCAGGCGTCGCGAGCGAGTCATAGAAAAACGAAGTTCACCATAGCCTGATTTATCCAGAGAGTTTGTGAATTTATTGAAAACTTGGCGGCAGAGGAACAATCTGTGCGTCAAAATCTTCAAGAACTCAAATCACTTATGTCATTCCCGCGCGTGGCTGCCGCGCGAGGAATCCCGGATTCCGAATAAAATTATAAACTCTGAGCCCGCCTGACCATTATTGTGGGAATTCCAGCAATATCCTTCGAGCGGTTACACGAAGAGAGATTTTTCTTCGAGTCTGATGGTCGCCCTCTCTACGCCCTGATGCGTCGCGGCAGCCGCGCCAACGGGCCGATCGTGATGTTTTGCAATTGCCTGTCGGAAAATTACTGGGAGTGGAGGGCCGAAGTGGCCGCGGCGCGCGCGATTGCCGCCCGCGGGTACACGACGTTCTCGTTTCATCCGCGCGCCCACGGCGATTCCGCCGGCGATCCGGCCGAGCTGACAATCGATGGCCTGATCGACGACGCGGTTGCCGCCGTGGATCGCGCCCGGAGCATGAGCGCCGCGGCGCGCGTCGTGTGGGTGGGAATCCGCTTCGGCGCGATCGTCGCAGCCGGCGCGATCTCGCGCCGCGGCGGCGCCGCCCTGGCGCTGTGGGAACCCGTAATCGAGCCGAAGGATTATTTCGCGAAATTGATGCGCCACGTTCTGTACTACGAATTATCGCAGGGCATGCGCCCGAGCGTTACGGTTGAAGAGATGCGCCGCCTTCTGGAACGCGACGGACGCGTGGCCGTGCTCACCTTCGATCTCTATCGAAAGTTCACCGAGAGCGCATCCAAGCTCAACCTGCCCGGCCTGCTCGCGGATTGGCGCGGTCCGGCCTATCTGTCGCAGTTCCAGGTCCATTCGAAATTGTCGCGGGAGAATTCACGGCTGAAAGACCTTTTCGCGAGCCGCGGAATCCGGGTCACGGCATCCGCGGGCCCGCACGCGTCTGAAGCAGGCGATCCGTGGCAGCATCCTGAAACCGAAATCGATCGGATGCGGGAGTGGCTCGATGGATTGGGCTGAGACGGCGGCGACGCTGGCGCGGGCGCGTGCGGAAATTCCGGTGAGTTTCGCCGGGCCGAATGGCGAGCTGTGCGGGATCCTGACTCCGGCGGCGCGCAAAGTCGCGTCCGCGCAAAGATGGGTCGCATTCCCGGGCCGGCCACGATTCGGCACGCGCCGGCTTCGGGTGCTGGCCGCGAGGCATCTGGCGGCGCAGGGGTTCTCGTGCCTGCGTTTCGATCTTCATGGCAGCGGCGAAAGCGCCGGCGACGCGGTGAACCCCGAGCGCGCCAATCCGTATGGCGATGATGTCGCCGCGGCGATTCGCTACCTCGGCAAAGTCGATCGCGGCGCGCGGATCCTCCTTACCGGCTACTGTTTCGATGCGCTCAGCGCGATGGCGGCGTTCGAGCGCGAGCCTGAAACAATCGACGGGCTGTTCTTCGCCGCCGCACCGATTGCGGTGCAGCGGATCGATCGCATCGCGGCGAACGCGGGCGGCGGTTTTCGCGGCAGGGTCGCCGGGATGCTTTCGGGGCGCACGCGCCAGCCACCGCCGCGGCTGTCAGACCGGTTCGTCTCTTCGTTCAGTGCGTTGATTGGTTCGCGCGCGAGCGCGCTGCTCATCTATGGAACCAGCGATTACATGAGCGCAGAGGCTGACTTGCTCGAACAGGCGATGCGCGCGCTGGGCGACGATGCGCGCCGCCGCGTGATTCTGGAGCGATGGCAGGGCAGCCTGCGTTCGGTAGGATGCGAACCGGCCATCTACGAGCGTCTGATTTCGTGGGCGATGCAGTTTTACGGCAGCGCGGAAATGCGGGTGACCGCGTGAGCGCCATACCATGAGCGCGGGCGGCACGCTGGTCGATTTGCTGTCCGACTGCGCGGCCCGTCATGGCGATCGCGCCGCGCTTGTTTTCGACGATCTGACGCTGACCTACTCCGGCCTCGAGCGGGCGGCGAATCGTGCAGCGCGTTCCTTCATCAGGCACGGAGTCAGGCCTGGCGACCGAGTTGCGATCTGGATGCCGAAAAGCCGCGAGGCAATCGTCGCGATTTGGGCCGCGATGAAAGCGGGCGCCGCGTATGTGGCGATCGATCCAGCCGCGTCGGCCTTGCGGGCCTTGAGTTACATGCGCAACTGCGAAGTCTCCGCCCTCGTCACTGTGCCGGCGCTGGGGCGGGCGCTAGCTGAAATCGCCGACCGGCGCGTTGGGTTGAACGCGGTCTGGTATGCGAACGCCAACGACGATGCGCACGCGATCGCGGGATGCCTAGCGGTTGAGTGGGCGGAAGTCGAAGCGGAATCGTCACAGGCCAACGAGGTCAGCGTCGCGCCGGACGACCTTGCCGCGGTGCAGTACACGTCCGGATCGACCGGCACGCCGAAGGGCGCGATGATTGCGCATCGCACGCTCGTACATCAGGCGCTTTGGACGCGCCGCGAGCTGGCAATATCCGAGCACGATCGAATTGGCGGGTACGCGCCGATAGCCGCGGCGATGTCGGGTTTCGACCTGTTCGTCGGCGTCAGCGCGGGCGCGTCGATGTACCCCGTGTCCGCCCGTATCGCACCGTTTCCCGGCGCGGTCATAAAAAGCTGGAGCGAGCAGCGCATCACCATCTGCTACCTTGTTCCGAGCGCTCTGATGATGATGCTCGCGCAGGGAAGGATTCACGCGCTGGATCTGTCGGCGCTCAGGATCGTCGGTTTCGCGGGCGAGGCCTATCCGCTCGCGCGGCTGCGCGAGTTGATGGAACACCTTGCGCATGTCCAGTTCGTTCATTCGTACTCGCGCACCGAAACCAGAATTCGTTCGATTCACGAAGTGAAGTTTCCTCCTGAGGAAAGCGATGTGCGCCGAATCGGAAGAGTCCCGCCGGATTGCGCGATGCTGGTGCTCGACGAGAATCAGCGTCCGGTTCGAACGGGCGAGATCGGAGAGCTCTGGATCGCGGGCCCGGCAGTCATGCGTGGGTACTGGGGCCAGCCGGAGATGACCGCGCAAGTCATAAAAAAGATTGCGATCGGCGGGGCCGAAGTTCTGGGCTGTCGAACGGGCGACCTCGTCCGGCTCTGCGAAGGCGGCGCGATCGAGCTCGTCGGACGCGCGGATCAGCAGGTGAAGATTCGCGGCCATCGGGTGGACCTCGGCGAAGTCGAAGCCGCGCTCAATAGGCATCCTGCCGTCGAGCGCGCCGTGGTGACAGTGGTTGCGCAGCCGGCGGGAAACGAATTGAGGGCGATCGTGATGATCAAGGCTGGAGCGGGCGCCGACGCCGCGCAGCTCCGCAATCATTGTGCGGCGATTCTGCCGCCGCCTATGATTCCCGCGATCATCGATTTCCGCGCGCATCTGCCGCTTAGCCCCAACGGCAAGATCGACCGCCGCGCGCTCAAGAAATCGGCCGCGGTGGACCAATGAGCGCGGCTAGCGTCGAACGGCAAATCCGCGAGTTCATATTGCGGGGTCCGCGCGGCACGGCGCTGCGCAATCTCGGTTCGGACGACTCGCTGTTCGCGCTCGGGGCACTCGATTCGATGGGCGTGGTCGGCCTGGTCGTGTTCTGCGAGGAGTGCCTTGGAGTCGAGATCGCCGACGAGGAGCTGGTGCCGGAAAATTTTCAGTCAACCGGCGCGATCGCCCGGCTGGTGTGCCGCTCGCCGCGAACCAACGGCGCGAGCTGAACCGGAGATTGCGGCGATCGCCGCATGAGCCGCAGCCCCGCAATCCTTCAGGGCAGGGCTTCGCGTTTGAACGGGCGGTCTGCTGGACGGTGCTCGAACCTGTACTGGCGCGCGTGGAAGCGGCGCTGGGCTTCGGAGCGCTGTTCGGGAGTCATTGCCTGCCAGCGTTTGTAATTTTCCATGACGTGGGCGCGTTGCTCGGGCGGTAGCTGTTGAAAATGCTGATAGCGCTGCATGATCTGCTGGCGGCGTTCGGGCGGAAGCTGCTGGTAGCGAGTATAGGCCTGGCGCAACTGTTCGCGTCGCTCGGGCGGGAGGTTGCGCCATTGGCGCATCGAGTGCAGCACCTGCTGGCGCTGTTCGGGCTGCAGGCTACGGAACTGGCGGAAGTTCCGCTCCGCCGAATTGCGCTGCTCGGGCGGCATCTTCCTCCACTGCCTGTAGTTTTCGAGCACGTGTTCGCGCTGCTCCGGAGTCAGTGCCGCCCACTGGTCCGCGCGCCGTGAGACAAGCGCCTGTTCGGCGGCGTCGCGCGGCTGTCCGGGCGCGAAACCCTGGGCGCGAGCGACGCGGGGTGCGAACGCGCACACGAGTATCGCCATGCTGAGCATCAGCGCGGCGCGGCAAACGCGGCGCGCGGAGGTTGCAATGGCGGGCGAGGGCGTCATTCCACTATCTCCGGCGCGCCGGGCATCGGCTGCTGATAAGGAATATTTGGCGGCGGAGCGCCGCGCGCGGGATTCTGCCCGGAGCCGTCCGGGGCGCTGGAATTGGCCGGCGCCGATCCGCGTTCGCCCAGATAGCCAAGCGCGTTGAGCGTCTGGATCTGCTCGAGCATCGAGCCGTCGCCGCCGCTGGCGCTGTTTTGCGCAGCCGCGTTCGGATTGGGCTTGAACAGATCCAGATTCAGCAGCATCCGCAGATCCGGCGGCGGATCGCTCTGCGCCCAAACGATCGAAGAACCCGAAGAGATGAGCACGGCGATTAACATCGCGGTTGCAACCAGGCTAGGACCGATTCTCATTGGCGGTGTCCGCGGGCGTGACTTCATCCAGATGCTCGATCACATCATAGTTCTCGAGCAAGTCCAGATGCTCGACCACCGGATAATTGCGGAGCAGGCCGACGTCGGCTCCGCCCATCGCGTCTTCCATCGCGAGCTGCTCGACCGCGGGCACGCCCGGCTGCGGAGGCCGGCTGAGCATCAGAACCAGAACGATCGCGGCGACTGCGGCCCCCGCGGTCGCCATCGAGGCCCACGCAAGCCGCGGCGACCGCCAGCGAGCGCGTGAAATCTCCAGACGGTCGCGGCGCGCGGCGATCTTGCGATGCAGTTCGGCGCGATAGGCGCTCCAGTCGGGTTCGGGAATCCGCGCGGCATCGATTGCGAGAGTCTTCAGCACGGCGGCGAACGCGTCGGCGTCGGCGCGGCATCGGGCGCATCCCGCCAGATGGCCGGCGACGCGCACGCGCTCGCTGGCGCTCAAATCACCGCGCAGATAGGGCGCGATTTCCGTCTCAAGATGTCGCTCGCGCATCGTCCTGCTTGTCCTTGATCCTAATCATCTGCCCGCATGGTCTTCTTGAGATGCGCGAGCGCGCGATGAATATGCACGCGCGCCGTGCTCTCGGAACACTTGAGTATCCGGGCGATCTCGCGGCTGGTGAGATCTTCTTCGGTCTGGAGCAGCACTGCGGCGCGCTGAGTTGGCGAGAGTCCTTCGAGCGCGGCGCGCAGGCGCCGGCCGGAATCGCCGCGAATCGCAAGCGACTCGGGCCCGGGCTCGGGTGACGGCGGATCGACGGGCGGCGCGTCTGGGTCGTCGTCAGGATTCGAGAACGGGACCATCTTGCGCCACCATTTGTTGCGCCGCTTATGGTCGATGCACAGATTAACCACGATCCGGTAAAACCAGGTCGTGAAGCGCGAGCGGCCGTCGAACTTGCCGGCGGCCTCGTAAAGCCGAATGAAGGCGTCTTGGGAAACGTCGCGCGCGTCGGCCTCGCTGCCGAGAATCGAGCATGCGAGGCGGAAGGCGCGGGCCTGATGGCGGTCGAGAAGAGCCTCGAACGCCGCGGCGTTGTGCTCGGCGACTTGCCTGCAGAGTTCTTCATCGGATTGCACCACAGCGACCGGTCCGCCTCTCTGTTGTGGCCGGCCGCGCCACCGCCGCCACGCGGCGGCGGAGGTTGCTAATCGGCCGCCTGGCCGATGCTATCCCTACCGGACCGTATGACGAAACTGGATGTACATTCGTTTACATAGCGGCGAAGCGCGAGTCGTGGCCGGTGGATTTTCGCCGATTTTCCGCCGTGAGCAGGGCGGCGACGTTCACCTGCGGCCGGCCTGTAAACGGACCCGGCAAGGCCGGCGTCCAATAGGCTGAAACAGGCGATTGGCTCTTTGAGGATAGGACCAGTGAAACATCACCAGCCTGATATCAGGAGGACGCGCGGTGAAAAAGACATTTACAACTTTTGCGGCACTGGTTTTCGTGGGCGCGCTCGGTACGGCCGCGATGGCGCAGGTGCCGAACACGGATATCAACCAGACCGAAGTAACCAACTTCAACCACTTCCTGGACGCGCATCCGAAGGCGGCCCAGCAGCTCTCGAGCAATCCGGGGCTGATCAACGACCCGCAGTTCATCGCCAGTCATCCCCATCTGCACGAGTTCCTGCAGAACCATCCGGGGGTCCGCGACGAGATTCACGAATCTCCCGGCCAGTTCATGTATCGCGAAGGTCACTACGGATGGGTCCATGGCGGCGGCCCCGGCGGCTACGGACCGGGAGTGGGTGCGCCGCAGGTCAGTCGTTTCGACAACGGCTACCTTGACGAGCATCCGGATGTCGCGCGCCAACTCGGTCAGAACCCGGGGTTGGTGGATAATCCGCAGTTCATGGCAAGCCATCCGGGTCTGCGCGAATACTTCGAGAACCATCCCGGCGTGCGCGCCGACCTCAAGGCGCATCCGGACCGTTTCATGAATGACGAGTGGAGGCACGACGCGTGGCATCGGCCGGGTTACGCGCATCCGCTGGCGAACACTGATCACTACCTCGATCAGCATCCAGAAGTGGCGGGGCAGCTCGACGCGCATCCGGGGTTGGTGAATAACCAGCAGTACGTCGAGAGCCATCCGGGGCTGCACGAGTTTGTCGCGGCGCATCCGGTGGCGCGGTCGGAGTGGAAGAATCATCCGTACCGCTACATGCAGCACGAGCAGCACTACAATCAGCAGCACTAAATCTGAAGTGCAGCTTTAACTTTTCGCGCCGCCGGAGCCGCCCTCCGGCGGCGCGTTTCTTTTGCCCGCACAACTCTTTGCCCGCTGCCGCTGTGGTGTATAAGGGGAAAACGCCGCGCTCGCGGCGCAGCGGGAGGTATCCGATGGCGAGCGAGATGCTCAGCAAGGTTATCGAGATCGTCAGGTCGCAACCCTTCAATCCCAGCGCGACCGTCGCGCAGCGCCGGGTGGGGATGGAACGGGTAAGCGAGCATGTCGCGCGCGACGTGGCCTGCACCGCGCTCGATGCGGGCGGAAGGCCGGCGCAATGGATCGAGGCGCCGGGCGCCGCAGCCGACCGCGTAATCCTGTACCTGCATGGCGGCGGATACGTGGTCGGATCGATCACGACGCATCGCGCGATGGTCGCGCGGATCGCGCGCGCCGCGCAGGCGAGGGCTTTGTTGATCGATTACCGTCTCGCACCCGAGCATCCCTATCCCGCCGCGCTTGATGACGCGGTCGCCGCTTATCGATGGCTCCTGGGGCAGGGCTACAGACCCGGCAAGATAGTAATCGCGGGAGACTCGGCGGGAGGAGGGTTGACGCTCGCGACGCTGCTCAAGCTGCGCGATCAGGGAATTACGCTTCCCGCGGCGGGCATCGGGATTTCGCCGTGGACGGACCTCGAAGGAACGGGAGAATCGGTCAAGACCAAAGCCGCGATCGATCCGATGGTGACGCAGGACAATCTCGCGTCGTCGGCGAAGATGTATTTCGCCGATCACGATCCGAAAGATCCGTTGATCTCCCAGATATACGCCGACTTCCGCGGATTACCGCCGCTCCTGATTCAGGTCGGCGAGTCGGAGATCCTGCTCGATGACGCGACGCGGGTTGCCGCGCGTGCGAAGGCCGCCGGCGTCAGCGTCGAGTTCGAGACCTGGCCGGAGATGGTTCACGTCTGGCACGTGTTTGCGAAAATCCTGCCGGAAGGGCAGCAGGCGATCGACAAGATCGGCAAGTTCGTGATCGCCAGTACCGTATGACGAATAGCTAAGACGATTCCTTAGAGACAAACTGAGGGATTTTATGGATCGATCGATCCTTAAAAGGGGGATACGCCATTGCGATGCTCGACCGGAGAGGGGAGTCGTCTGAGTCGTTTATCGGTGGCCACTGTGCTGGTGTGCTTGCTGTTGAACGCGGGATGCGGCGGCAGTGGGAGTGGGCCGCAATCCTCGCCTTCGCCGGCGCAGATTCATTTCGTTCCCAATTCGCATGCCTTTTGGAGCAAGCATAAGAACTGGACGACCAGTTACGGACCCGCGTATGCGAATATCCTGCTCACCGGCACCAATTTTCTGCCGTGCAGAGGCGGCCCTTACGCGCTGTGCTATTACTCCGGCCCCAGCTCGGGATCTGAAGACCTGTCCTGTACGCTGACTCCGGACGGAAAGTACGCCAACTGCCAATGCTTCGAGATCCCTTACGGCGTTTACTTCGTCGATATCAACGCGATCCTGAACCACGGCGTTTACCTGCAGACCGTCGCTGCGTGCGGAAGCGATGGCGCGAATTGTCAAACCCTGAATTCCGCGCCGGTCTGTCAGGCGGTCAACAATGGAACGCTGATTCCCAAAGCGGCGATGTTTTCCACGTTCAGTTTCGACTGTGTGCCAACCAACGGAATCGGACAGACCAATTGCGCGCAAGCTCAGTATGCCGGATGCATGACCGCGCCATGCTACAGCACCAGCCAATCGGGTACCGTCCAGTGCTCTTGCCCGGTCTTCGACGGGGCGTATCAGGTCGGTCAAAATGACCAAGCCTGCTCGCTTGGCAGTGACCTGGTATGGTCGGCAGCGTACGCGCCCGCGGCGACGCCAACCGCGACTCCAGCGCCGCCCCCGACGAGCGAGAAGTCTGGCGCGATCCCTGCCTCGATAAGTTGCGTGCCGGATGCCCCGGGAGGATTCGGGTGCCCATTATATGTTCCGGGACAGACCGCGTTGCCGCCCGGCAGCAACGTGAATTGCCAGGTCGTATGCCAGGAATACAGCACCTGCTCACAGCACGGAGGAATCCAGACCGGACTTACCTGTGACGCGACCCTGTGCACCGACGAATGCACCGACCGGGATCTGGTGCAGACCGCGTGCGCCGGACTTTCGACTTGCGATATTTCGGAAATAATAAAAGCCGAGGAGGCCGCGCAGTGCAGTTGCTGCGCCAGCCAACTCTGCGGATGCCCGATCAACACCCAAACCGATTCGTTGATCGCGTCGCTCAATTCGCAGCAACGCTCGCGCGGTATCAAACCGCAATGCGACGACAACGGCACCCTGTGCGGGACACCGTGAACGTCCGCGCGAAGGCCGCCGTTCAAACTACGCGCGCTACTCCGGGGATACTGCGAAGCGCAGCGCTGGTCGCCCAACTCAGCAGCAGCACGCCCGCGAAAACCATCGCGCCTTTTCCAATTGCGGGCAGCGCGAAGGACAGCAGTGCAAACTGCAGCCAGGTGACGAACATGTAATGGATCAGATACATCGCGTATTCATTGTCGCTCAGACGGTCGTAAACCCATCGGCGGCGAGTGGCGAAACGGATGAACAGTGCGAGGAAGGCGAAGGACAGGCTGCCGCATGTGATCGCAAAGACGCAGCCTCCCGCGACGCCGAGCAGATTCGGCGAAATCGCGCTGCGGTAGGCTAACACGATGAAGAAATAGACCACGCTCAGAAAAAACGCGGTGAGACCCCACGCGACCCAGCGACCCCAGTGACGCGCGAGTAGTCCGTCGGAGGCCAGCAGGCCGCGATTCACCCCGTAAGCGCCGACGCCGATTCCGGCGAGAAAATAGACCGCGTAAAGAAACAAGCGCGAGGTCTGGAACTGGAATAATCCGATACTGGTCCAGTAGTTCGCGCCGTAAATTAAAGACATCGGCGTATAGACGGCAA
>Ga0307374_10009070_pt1 | contig 14740 bp, 10 predicted proteins | sample OX3MG_FD_202532 | JGI IMG/M metagenome (GOLD analysis project Ga0307374, IMG submission 202532) | Soil microbial communities from Risofladan, Vaasa, Finland - OX-3 | ecosystem: Environmental > Terrestrial > Soil > Coastal area > Acid sulfate soil | place: Finland: Risofladan, Vaasa | collected... | reverse complement strand
CTCGTTTCGGGTAGGGGACTGAATCGCCTGTGAGGATTGGCGCCCGACGCCCTGCCCGAAAGGGTTCCTTTACCCTTCAGGGGACGCCGGCGTAGCTCAATTGGCAGAGCAGCTGTTTTGTAAACAGGTGGGCCGCCGGTGAATACGAAATCGGCTCAAAAAGGGCCTTTGACCAGCTGTATAAAAACAACTGAACATCGCTGTTGGACGATGCAAATCGAAGCTTACTACAAGGTCCCGATGCCTGAAGTGAGCCGGATCTAAGCTGCTACCCGCTGGCGACACAGCCTCGGTTTGAGATCGGAGGCTTTTGACATAGATTGACCTAATTCCGCGGTGCATATACCTGGTGCCTCACGGCCCGACAGTCGATATCACACACCCTCTGAAGTCCATCGCTCGCATACTTGGCACCGATGTTGCTTCCGTCGATCCGGGGCGTTATCAAGCGGCGCGTACTAGTCAACTTCCGCGTTGATCCTGAAGTCGTCGCCCGGCAGCTCCCGGAGGGTTTGCGACCCAAGCTCCAAGGAGACCACGCAATCGCAGGGATCTGTCTGATTCGACTCGAACACCTTCGGCCTCAGCTCGTGCCTGCCGCGTTCGGAGTCGCTAGCGAAAATGCCGCGCATCGGATTGCGGTGGTCTGGCACGACGAAGCGGGCGCTGACTGCGAAGGTGTGTTCATTCCGATCCGGCACACCGCGTCCCCGTTGGTCTTGCTGCTAGGAGGCCGGCTCTTCCCGGGGGTACACAAGAAGGCGTTTTTCGCCATCACCGATACGCCCGCCGAGATCAAGGTCGCAATCCATTCGAAGGCTGGGGACATGAGCCTCGCCCTACAAGGCACGCCGGCGAATGCCCTCCCCTTCGACTCAGCCTTTTCGTCACTCGAATCGGCTTCGGAATTCTTTCGAGGTGGATCCGTCGGCTACTCGCCCGCCCGACATAGCGACCGGCTGGAGGGCCTGAAGCTCGTTACGCCCACATGGCGCGTTGAGCCCCTCGCGGTCTCAGAGGTCAGTTCGTCCTGGCTCGAAAACCCATCCGCGTTTCCGCCGGGCTCCGTTGAATTCGACTGCGCCTTGGTGATGCGGGACGTCGCCCACAGCTGGGCGGCCGCGCCACCGCTCTATGCCGACTGCTCGGCCACTGTTCGTCAGCCGATGCGAGACGAGCGGAACGGCTGACAGATCCGCAACGCAATGGCCCACATCGACCGGATCATGTACGTCGAGCTGAAGTCAGCGAATGACAGTGGCCCCGCCTGGATAGGCCACGTGCGGACCTCGAAGACTGGGCGAACCGTGTATTACCGTGGCCGAACCCTGCGTCGGCACAAGGGTGTTGCCGGCAATCACGTCGACGTCGGTTCGGGCGAGGAATTCTGGGTCTCAGGCATCAAGAAGGACGGCACCGACAGGCATTGGGCAGGCTCGGGACCCGTCGAGATAGATCCGGATGCCTTCGATGAGTACCTCGAGATGGTTGAACCCAAAGTCAAGTCGAGAATCCTTGGCGTGCGGCGGTAGAAGACCAGGTGACCTGCTGCGACGTGGCCCGTCATCGCAGCCCCACGTCCTAGCTAACGCACAATTGGGCGAATGGGCTGGACGGGAGCTGAGGCGTGGATCTTCCTGTCGATCGGAGATGCCGCTCGGCGTGCACCCGCGACACTCGACAAGGTCATCGGCATGGCTGATAGCAACAATCACTCCATTCCAAACCTCCATGAATTCGAGGAAGCTGTCAGTCAGCTACTCGGTGCCGGTTACATCACGGCAACGGCCGGGCGGTACGGACTAACTAGGCCCGGACAACGCCTGTACGACAAGATCAACTCGCGAAAGCAGGGACACATCATCCGATTCGTGGAAACGGCTGAACTATGGAGAAGGAAAGCGCCTAGCGGCGCAGGCCCCATTCCCTGGACAGCCGACGCGGAGGAGTTCCTTCAAGCCTTAGAGGAGTACCGCCGCTGGTTCGCGAACACGTACGAGAAGCTGAAAGAGCGACGCTCCGAGTCGTGACGCGCCAGGAGCTCGTCGAGCATCGCCATGCGCGGAAGATGTCGATCAAGACGCACCCAGCCTGCGAGGCGCGGAATGGCCGACGGCTACTTGTGACGCTTCCGGACCGCTACATCGCCCGCGAGCAGATCGCCGTGTGGCGGGGAACTGGTGGAAATAGGGCCGCGCGTTCAGGATGACCCGATTGACTAAAAGAAAGCTGGCCAAAGACTCTGGTCCTGATCTGCACTGGGTGCCGGCGAGCGGCGGTTATTCACTCGCTCTTGATGGCGATCGGGTGGTGGCCAGGTCGGCGAGCGGATCCGTGCTCAAGTCCCTGCCAAGCGCAATAAAGGACGACTCGGCGACGGAACAGCTTCGCGAGCTGCGCGACTGGCTGGACCGCCATCAGAAGGAATGTGTGACCACCGTGGAGACATGGATGGTCCGCTCGCTTCCCGTACCCACAGGTGTGATCAAGGAAGTCTGGCGCGACCCGTCCTGGCAGACCGCCCTTCGGGACGCCGTCATCGTTCCCCTCGATGAGCAGGGCAATTCGCAGCGAGAAACCGCCGGTTTCCTCCGCCACGGTGAGGAAACCCGTGGCCTCGGGGTCGTCACCCTCGACGGCGAGACCCGCTGGCTCGATCCGCCCGCGATCACCATCCCCCATCCCGTTCTGTTGCTCGAGCTCGACGACTTCCGCGACTTCGCGACAGAACTTCACATTGAGCAGTCGATATCGCAGCTGTATCGGGAGACCTGGCCCAAGCCCGCGAAGCTCGAGGCATCCGCCAAGAGCATCGATTCATTCTCCGGTGGCACATTCAAGCAGTTAATGCATGCGACGAGCAGGTGCCGGACACTGGGCTACAGGGTGAGCGGCGGCTACGCCGTCACCCGAATCTGGGAAAGCGGACGGCTTGTCGAGGGCAGGTTCTGGATCGGCAGCGATGCCCCCGAGGTGGAGGCGGAGACCGGCGACCTCGGGTGGGTGGAATCCGCATCGAACCCACTCACGCTGGGCGAAGTCGGACCCGTGGCGTTTTCCGAAGGCATGCGCATGGCTGCGGCCGTCTACGCCGGTCGCTTCATCGACGAGGCCGAGGCTTCATGACCGCCAACCTGCTTCAAGCCGGAGCCCTCCTTCCCATCACGCAGAAGAAAGACAGCGCCGGGGACCCAGTCAGCGCTCGCGTCTACAAGCACGAGGCGCTCGGGGGGCGCGTCGTGGTCAAGCTCGTGGCCGACAACCTCGCTCCGGCCGAAGACCTGTCCCTCGAATACCTCGGCTTCTCGTTGGCGGAAGTGCGGGGACCCGTCGCAAGGGGACGGCGGCAGGCCGTTGGTTTTCCCGCATGGGCGCTGATCAATGACCCGAAGAACGGGGGCTACGCCCTCGAGGTCGTCAAGGAGATGGAGAAGATCGCGCGTGTCGCGCGGTCCAAGCCCGGCAACGCGAAGGATCAGTACGAAGGGGTGGCGGGCCGGCTTGCCAAGACCGTGCCGCACTTCCTGCCGACGTTCTTCGAAGAGGCGGGACGCGGCTTCATCGAATCCGGCAACAACGCCCAAGCCGCAACGATGTTTGCAAAAGCCCGCGACGCCGAACGCGTCTACAACCTTCAAGTCGACGAGAACAGAAGGCGCGATGTGTTCCTCGAATTCGCTCTCGCGGCGGCGATGTCGGCTGGAGCCCTGGAGGACTATGCGCGCGAGCTCGCGCGCGTACATCCTCCAAAGGAGGCTTACGCGCTCTTCCGGCAGGTGTGCGTCCAGCGTTGCCAAGGAGGTCTGCCTCCCTGGGCCGCGATGGCCGACGAGCTGCGTTCTATGGCAGCTAAGGCCGGGCTCGACAAGAACGCCGAAGACGAATCGGTCCTCGACGAGCTTCTCGATGCGCCCGCACTCGCCGGTGCGGCATTCGGCTTCTGGAAGGCGTACGAGAAGCCACTGATCGCCCTAGCCCACAGGTCGCCGAGTGCGCGCGGCCGTCTGTTGAACCTCCACCCTTGGCCGCCGCGCGAAGCCGGATCGTTCATGGACTGGTGGCTGAAATTCATGGAGAGCACTGGCGCCGCGGAGGCCCTCTGGGCGCCGGCCGGCACCCTGCCCAAGGAGAGCGAGCCGGTGGGCGGTCCCGCCCTATGGCTGGGCAAGAGCAGCTCCGCCCTCAACAAGCACAACTGGGGCCGCGGCAGTGTGGCTGGCCTGATGACCGTGTTGCCGAAGATGGCGGCTCGGCTCAGGTCAGATGGACAGCCCGTGGATTTGCACGGCACTCACGTCCACTCGACGAGCCTCGACCTCATCGACCTCGCCCTCGAGCTGCGCATTCCCCTCGCCTCGCCGGGCCCCGGCTATCTCGGCCTCGACACGTGGTTGTCCGGCAAGCGCTCCCGTCCGCTGATGATGTTGGCAGCTGACGAGATCTACGGGCCTCGACTGACACAGGCCCTGGAGGCCTACCTGGGGCGCCATCATGCGGACACCCTCATCGACATCCCTGGCCTGCGCGACATGGTCAGCAAGTGGCTCGGCGCTTGCGCCGACCGCTTCGACAAGGGCGGTGTCATTCAGCTCGAACAGCAACTACAGGAGGTGGACAAGTTCACCTCGCCGCGGACATTCGCTCTGAACATCCGGGCCAGGGACCGCATCGCGAAGGCCAGCGCGGTGAGGGCTCTGCAGCGATCCCTTCATGGCGGGCTGATCGACGAGCTGGGGTGGCCGGCGCTCGAACAGGCTCGCAAGAAGCTGGCGCCCGGCCAGCAAGGCATCCAGATGTCCGAGTCGTGGCCGTTCCTGGTCGTAACCGACGGCGCAAAAGCGATCGTCGTCGGCCGGGACAACATCGTGCTCGAGCACGACCTCCGGCTGACCGGCCACACATGGGGCCTTCCGTCCTTTATCTATACCGGCGCCCAGCTCCTCGTGTCCTGGCATAGTCGCGACGGCCTGAAGGCGTACTGGAGCGGGCGGCCGGCCGAGGTATTCAACCCGCAGCAACCACCTCAGCCGATGTTCTACGGGAATTCGGTCAGCGCCTCGTTCGAGCTCGACGACGGAGGGAGGACGGCCGGCGCGCGCGCCGTGCACGCAGGAGATACGAAGCTACCGGCTCGCGAACAGATGTGGACGGCAAGGGGTTCTGGCGCGTTGTCCATCAGCTCAAGCGATTCCGAATCGAGGAATACGACCCAGCTACCGGCCGCACGCTCGGCAACGCGTGGCCGAGATTTCTGGATGAGTTCCGCAAGGATGGATACGACGTGGATCTCCAGCGGTGCTGGCTCCTGCCCTTCGCGTCCGATGGGGCGCTCGGACCTTCGGGTGTTGCCGGGTTCCGCGCGAGAACGAAGTCGGGCACGCGCCGCGTCGAGGTCGAAACGGCGGACGGCCTCACGTTTACCGGCACGCTCGGCGGGGACAACCTCCCGGTGGCGTTGGTGCGCATGCCCGGCGACCAGCTCGCCCGCCCGCTGGGATCTTCGTGGCAGAACCTGACGCTTTACGACCCGAGCGGCGATGTCATCCTGTTAGGTGCGCGGCCGGGGGTCGCGAACCCATCACTCGCGCCGTCGACGCCGCTAGTGCCGCCATGGTTGTTCTGGCAGCACTTTCGGCCGCGGGATCCATCGGGGTCGGCTGCTTTGCGAAACATCGACGAGTCGACGGTCAAGCAGCTGCTCGAGTCAGCTGTTCGCGAGAACTCCGCCGACCTGCCGGCCACTGCTCACCTGATCAAGAAGTTGATTCCGCAGGTTTCGAGCCCCGAGGTTGCGAAAGGCGTCCTCGCCGCCGTCTCCGTCGCAGCTCGAGTCGAGAAGGGCCTTCGCACACTGCAGTCGGTGCACGGCACCGCCACCGAGCCGGCCGCCGCTGCGCGCGCGGTCAAGGTCGTCGACGACGGGAAGCTGAGTTACGCGCTCTCCGGCCTGCTGCCCGGCGGCGGCGGGTACTACGGAGGCCAGCAGCACGCGGGAGCGTTTGCTCAGATCCGCACAGTCGCCGACTACATGGGCAAGGCCGTATCCGACCCGGTGCGCCAGCCTGCCATCGTGGTCGCGCTCAAAGGGGGCAATGCGTGGGCCGAGATGCCGAAGAGCCTGCCGAGCACGAATGTCCGGTGGAACGGGCTCGCCGGGCGCATGGCCGCCGTGGCCTACCGGGCGGCCAGCCCGGCGGTGACCGATGAGCAGAGGGAGGCGCTGCTCACGTTCATCGAGATGTGGGGCGACACTCCATTCGCTACGCATCCCGAGTGGTTTCGGGTCGCGGTCGCCGGGCAGGACGGAGGCGATTTCGTCAGCGGCGCCTGGCTCAAGACGATCGAAGGGCGCCACTACTTCTACGCGTACACCAACGTCGATCGGATCAACAAGCGGCGGACAGCCACCGTGCTCGAGGGCACGCGGCACGGGTTCAAGGTTCTGCCCGCGCACTACCCGATCAGCGAGCGGCCATGCGCCGGGACCTGGGAGGGCCGCGACCGCCTGCTCGCGATCGTCAAGGCGATCCGCGAACGCGGGCCCGTGCCGTGGAAGGCGCCCCAGGTCGAGCGGTTGTGCGAGCTGACCGGCATGACGGCTGCAGAGGCAGCCCTCCTCCTTGCCGGCCTGCCCAATCTCGATAGCCACCAGCACAACTTTCTGGAGAAAGCCCAGCGCGAAGCGATCGGACTGAAAACAACCGAAGCCGTCGCAGGACAGCACGCGCTCAAGTCCGTGCCGAACGAGTGGCGGCTCTACCTGCTGGCGGCTGCCATGCCTGATGTGCTGGAGCAGCTCTGGGACCCGTCAGACCCGGTCGGCGAACGAGTCGCGGCCGCCTGGCTGCAGGGCTTCAAGAAGCGAGTCGCCATTGACGACGAGCTTATCCTCGCGGTAGAGGACGTGGTCAAGGGGCGGATGACTGGTGCCGAAGCCCTGGCGATGTTCGCTCAGCCGGAAGTTGCGCCCGCCCTCAACTACGACGGCTCGTGGGCAATCAAGGCGGGAACGCCCAACTTCGAGAGGCAGCCGTCCAACACACCCGTCTTCGACGCATCGACGATGTTCACGCTCGCCAGGCTGATCCCGTGGCTGTTTCTGATGGCGCCCGTAGCCGATCCGATCCGCCAGCGCATTCCCGAGGTGATCGAGAGAGCCCGGCAACGCCTCAAGAACCCCCACCTGGTGATCGGCGGCGCCTACGTGGCCGCCCAGGTCCAGGGGCGCACCCTCAGAGAGCTTCTACCGCAGGGCGCGAGCCCGTTCATCGTCACGGATGCCTTCACCGGGTTTGTTATGACGCACCTGCGCCCCTCCGCGATCACCGGGCGAGAAGATCCTCGGGTCGTGGCAATGGTCGGCGAGCGGTCCAACTACTACGCCGTCCGCTTCCTTACGGACGGGGGCGCCGAACAGTTTGCGGAGCGCGTGCGCTCCACGCCCGTGCCCGCCGGCGGATTCGAGGCCAACCCCGCTAGCTCAGTACCGGAGCTTCTGGCCGAGATCGCGAGCACGCTGCAGCTGACTCCCGAAGCCGCGGCCCTTTACCTGCAGGTCCTGACGCTCGCCGAGCCGACGATCAAGAACGTCGTGCGGTGGAACGGCTGGACCGGAAAGCAGTACAAAACCGCGGCCGAGGAGCTGCTTGCTCACCAGCTCGTCGTGAGCGGCAAACGGCCGCGCGCGGCGCGAGAGATCTTTCTCCCGGGCGCATGGAATCCGCTCAAGGCGCCAAACCTTCCGGTCGAGACGTGGAAGCTGGCCCTGTACGAGGACGCTCCCATTGAGGGGAGAATGCTGATCCTCAAGCCGGTTCATCTGCTGTTCGCGCAAGCCTGGAGCCGCTTGCGGTCCGGGGACAGCCCAAGGTTCGAGGAGGTCGCGACATCGGGTCAGAAGTAAGAGCCGTTCAGATGGTCCCGCCCGAAACCGCATATCGCGCGGAGCTCGAGTTCCTCGCGGCCTGGGACCAGGGCCCGCGCCCGCCTGGTTGGCGCCTGACGCCGAAGGCGGCGGTCGTCTTCGTGATCGGCAGTGGCGACGAGTCGCTGAAGGTGCCTTCTTCCAATCGGGTCGCGGAGAACGTGCCTCGGAGCCTCAAGATCGGCTTCAAGTTCGTCGGCAGCCGCGCCCTCGTCGAGCGCTGCGTGGTCACCCTCGCGGGCGAGCGCGGCCTGCTCCTGGTCGGCGAGCCCGGTACGGCCAAATCGATGCTGTCGGAGCTGCTGGCGGCCGCGGTTTCCGGTACGAGCGCGCTCACCGTGCAGGGCACAGCCGGCACCACAGAGGAGCACCTGCGCTACGGGTGGAACTACGCGCTGCTGATCGCCAAGGGCCCGCACGTCGAGGCCCTGGTCCCCTCCCCGGTGCTGACGGCCATGCGCTCCGGGGCCGTTGTCCGTATCGAAGAGGTGACGCGGTGCCTGCCCGAAGTGCAGGATGCCCTCGTCTCGATTCTCTCCGAGCGCAGGATGTCCATCCCCGAGCTGACTGGACAGGACGGCGAAGCGACCGTTTACGCAACCGGCGGCTTCAACGTCATCGCGACAGCGAACCTCAGGGATCGCGGTGTTTCTGAGATGTCCGCTGCTCTCAAGCGCCGGTTCAACTTCGAAATGGTCGAGCCGATTCCCGAGCTGGACATGGAAAAGCGTCTCGTCACCCGCCAGGCCGCGGCCGCGCTCGAGCGCGCCGGCACGCAGATGCGGGCCGACGACGCGGTCATCGAAGCGCTGGTCACCGCCTTTCGAGACCTCCGCCTCGGCCGCTCCGTCGAAGGCTGGACAGTGGAGAAGCCCGGCACCGTCATGAGCACGGCGGAGGCCGTCGGCGTGGCGACCTCGCTCGGGCTGGCGGCGGCGTTTCTCGAAACCGACCGAGATGTGCTGCAGCTACTTCCTTCCTATCTGCTCGGCGTCGTGCGCAAAGACGATCCGCAGGACCAGGCCCGACTGCTCGGGTACTGGGACAGCGCCGTGAAGCGACGAGCCGACGAGGGCAAGAAGGTGTGGAAGAAGCTCTGGGACCTGCGATCGACGCTCGAGCAATAGCCGACTCGCCGGTCGCCGCGCTCGAGGAGCTTGCCGGCAGCGACGCGCCGTGGATCATCGGAGTCCGCCACCACTCCCCCGCGATGGCCTCTTGCGTGCCTGCGCTCCTCGATGCCGCCGCTCCCGACGTCATCCTGCTCGAGCTCCCCGAAGAGCTGCAGCGGTGGCTGGGCTGGCTGGGATCCGCGGAGCTCGAAGCGCCGGTCGCCCTGGCGGCGGCGCGCGCTGATGGGCGAGGCCTTCTCTTCTATCCTTATGCCGACTTCTCGCCCGAGCTCGCGACGGTGCGCTGGGCGGCGCGGCATTCGGTTGCGATCGAGGCGTTTGACCTTCCCCTCCGACTCTCCGTCGACGAGAAACCCGAAGAGCGCACCCAGCTTGCCCCCAGCGACGCGACCGACCTGACCGAAGCCCTTCAGCGCCATCTCGGCGTCGACAGCGGTGAGGAGATGTGGGACCGCCTCATCGAGGTGCGTGCGCCCGGCCAGGAACCCGAAGCCGTGCGCCGAGCCGCGTTGCTGACGGGCTGGGCGATGCGCACAAGCCAGGAGTCGCAAGGCGGCGTGCCGATGCTCGACCTGCGCCGCGAGGCGTGGATGCGAAGGCGCTTGGCCGCGGTGACCAGCGCTGGGGCGAAGAGGCCCGTTGCGGTCGTGGGGGCGTTTCACGGACCGGCCCTCCTCAGGGGAGATGAGCCGGCCAGCGCCGGCGACGCCGGGAAGGTCGAGGTGGTGACCTCGCTGATCCCCTACGCGTTCGAGCTTCTCGATTCGCGGTCGGGCTATCCAGCCGGCATTCGCGATCCCGAGTGGCAGCAGTCGGTGTGGGCCGCGGGCGGTACGGCGGAGGCCATCTCCGAGAGCTGCACTGACTTCGCGGTGAGGATCACGCGCGAGCTCCGCGGCCGCGGCCACCCGGCCGGCGTGCCGGACTCCCGCGAGGTCGTACGGGTAGCCGGCGATCTCTCGCGGCTGCGACAGCTGCCATCGGCGGGCAGGCGGGAACTGGTCGAGGCGCTGCAGCTCTGCCTCGCGCAGGGGGAGCCTCTGGGTCGCGGCCGCGCCGTGGCGCGGGCGATGCAGAGCGTGCTGGTGGGGAGCCGGCGTGGGCGGCTCGCCGACGGCACTCCACGCTCGGGCCTTGGGCCGCACGTCGAGACGTTGTTCGAGGAGCTCGCAATCCCTGGACCGCGGAACACGGAAGCGGTCGAGGTGCGCTGGGACCCCCTTCGATCGGACCTCGACCGGCGCCGTCACGTCGCCGTGCAGCGCTTGACCGCGAGCGGCGTCCCCTACGCCACTCCAATGGGAGGGGCGAACGACCAGGCACCGACATTGACCGTCGCCCTGCGGCTGTACTGGGGACCGGCCACGACGGCGATGCTGGAGCTCGCCGGAGTGCGCGGCGTCACCCTCGAGCAAGCGGCCGAAGGCGCGCTGAGACATCAGCTCGCCGGCCATGAGACCGCGGACGTGCAGCTGGCCGTGCTGGCGGCAGCAGGCGAATGCGGGCTGCCGCGCCTGGTCCACGAGCAGCTCGACGCCCTGGCCACGAAGTTCGTGTCCGCCGCAACTCTCCCCCAGCTCATCGCGGCGGTCGACGTCGTGGAGCGCTTGATCCGCGGGCACGTGCCCGGCTATCAGCCCGACGAGGCGCGTGCGGCGGAAATTGGCTCACAGGTCGTCCCGGTCCTGATCGCGGCCGCGGTGCACCAGGTCGAGGGCCTGCAGGGGTCGGACCGGATCGAGGACGCACAGGCGCTGCTCGCGCTCGTCCGGCACACGCAGAGCGATGAGCCGGGCGCCATTGGCGACACCCGAATCAAGTGGGCACTGGCGCGCCTGGCCACCGATGGATCGCCGCTGATGCAGGGAGCGGCCGGAGCGCTCCGCGTGCTGCTCGGCCACGAGCCCGCCCACGAATTCTCTGAGCGCGTCGGCTCTTGGGTCGACGCGGCCTCGGACCGGCAGTCGGTGGAGTTCCTGGCTAAGCGGTTGCGGGGCACACTCGCCATGGCCGCCCCACTGCTTGAAGCATCGTCGGAGGTGACGGCTGGGCTCGCGGCGCGGATTGGTGCGCTGAACGACGACGGATTCATGCGCCGGCTTCCCGCCCTCCGCGACGGGTTCGACGTGATGTCGCCGGCGGCCCGCCAGCGCTTTCTGGATTCGCTGGCGGCGGCCATGGGCGGCCATCGAGTCGACCTCCGGTTGGAACACTCGCGAGAAGAGCTCGCGATCTGGACGGAGGCCGACCGTCGCGGCCGCCAGGCGGTCGAGCTGCTGGATCCGGAGGTGCTCGAATGGCCGAAGAAAGGCTGATCTCGGACGAGGACAGGTGGCGCCTTATCCTCGGCCGCGAGCGCGACAAGCTCAAGGTCCGCTCGCTACGCGCGGGCATCGCTCTCGACGAGCTGTACGGCGCCGGCCACGGTGAAGGCTCGAGGTCCCGTGTCGAGTCCGGCGGCGGGTCCGAGAGCGGATTCCTCTCGACGCGCGAGTGGGCCGACGAGCTGGAGGACCTGTTCGGCGCCAGGGTTCGAGAGGAGGTGCTGGGCCGGGCCGCGGGCGCCGGCAGGAGCGGCGCGATTCTCGAGGTCCAGCCGGACGAGGTCACGCCGTCGATCGAGCTGCTGGAACAGATCCTCTCCCTCAAAGGCGGGCTTTCCGAGGAACGGCTGGCGCGGCTGCGGCGCCTGGTTGCCCGCGTGGTCAAGGCCCTCGTCGAGGCGCTGGCGATCCGGCTGCGACCCGCTTTCACCGGATCGGTAGTGGCCAGGCCGACGCGCAGGCGCGGAGGCCCGCTGGACCTCCGCCGGACGGTATCCCGGAACCTGCGCACCGTTCGCTTTCGCAGCGACGGCACGCCGGAGCTCGCGCCGGACGACCTGATCTTCAAGACGCGCGCGAGGCGAACCCTCGACTGGCGGGTGGTCCTGGTCGTTGACGTCTCCGGGTCGATGGAGCCGTCTGTGATCTACAGCGCACTGATGGCGGCAATCCTCAGCGGGCTGCCCTCGGTGGACACTCGATTCGTCGCGTTCTCGACCGACGTGGTCGACATGTCCGACAAGGTGACCGACCCTCTCGGCCTCCTGATGGAGGTCGTGGTCGGCGGAGGCACTGACATCGCGAGGGCTCTGCGCTACGCGCGGCAGCTGGTGTCCGTGCCGCGCCGGACGCTGCTGATACTGGTCACTGACTTCGAGGAAGGCGGATCGGTCGATGCCCTTCTGAGCGAGGTGCGCTCGCTGGCGGAGTCGGGCGTTCATCCGCTTGGCCTCGCGGCGCTAGACGACCGTGGCGCTCCGCGTTACTCAAAGACGATCGCCGAAGCTGTAGTTGCGGCAGGGATGCCCGTCGCGGCCCTAACACCGCTGGAGCTGGCCCAGTGGGTCAGGGAGCGGATCAAGTGATCCAACGCCCGAGCGTCAGTCCGCTGGTACTTGCCGAGGTGATCGATCGGTTGCCCGGGCGGCTGCGGCGGCGGTTGGAGCAGGAGCCGGAGCTCGCATCGGGCTGGAGCTGGAACGACATGGCCGTGAGCGCCGAAGGCGACGCGGTGGTGACGCTGGCGGCCCCGGTAATTACCTCGATCGAACAGGTGCGCTGCACCTGCCTGCTCGCGCCGAAATGCCTCCACATCGCGGCGGTCCTCCGCGTGCTGCCGGTCGACCTGTCCGTGGAGCAATCGGCTCCTGATGACGAATTGGCAGAGGCGCCCGAGGAGGCGATCGCGCTGGACGATAAGCAGCGCGACGCCGCCGGTCGGATGTGGTCGGCCGGTGCAGCCGTGCTCGTGGGCGGCGCGGGCGCCGCGGGCCTGGTCGTCGAGGGTGAGCTCCTGCGCGCCATTCATTCCTGCCGCTTGGTGGGCCTTCACCGACTGGCGGCCGCGGGCCTGCGCGTGGTCGAGAGGATCCGGGCGCTGCGGGCGCAGCGGCCGGAGTTCCGCCTCGAGCTGCTGGCGTCCGACATGCACGAGCTGCTCGCTACAGCCCACGCCCTGGCGGGCGACCGGGCAGGTCCGGAATGGATCGGAACCGCCCGTCGCGAATACACGACCGTGGGCTCGTTGAAGCTGGCGGGAATCTTCACCGAGCCGATCATTGCCGCGACCGGTTATGCCGGAGTCGTCACCTATTTCGTGGATTCAATTGGAGGACTCTGGTCACTGTCCGACGTCGCGCCAGGTGACGGTGGGCGCTGCCAGAGCTCGTACCGATCCGCTGTTGCCATCGGCGACGTGTCGCTGCCACACCAGCTCCTCGGTCGTCGCGGCCTCCTGCTGCAAGCTGCGACTGCGTCTCGCGACCGGCGCTTGGGTAGCGGTAAGTCGGTCGCGGCAGTGGTCTCGAACGCCAATGAGTGGACCGCCCAGCCCCTTGCGGGGATGTTCGCCAGGCCGCTCGCCGATCAGCTCGACTCGGCTTGGAACGTGTCCGAGCGCCACACTGGATCGGATCTGCTGTTCATCCGAGGCAAGATCGCTGGCGCGCGAGACAACGCACTGCTGATCGAAACAGCCGATGGAGTCCTCGGCGCGTTCGCGCCCAGCGATCACGAGGCACTCGCATATCGCGACAACATGCGGCTCTTGGGCTCAATCCCGAACCTCGAATTGCTCGCGATCGGCCGCATCCTATTCGAGCATCCGGCCTCGGTCGCGTTGCTGGCGGTGGCGCTCGGGGGTTCGTCGTTGCCCGATCAGTGGTCCGGCCGGGTCAACCTCGGATTGGACGTTTTGACTCGTGGACTTCTTCCGGCGGCGGAATTGCAAGCCTCGCCGGGAGAGCTAGCGATGAGGTCGTCGGATGCGACGCAGCCGCTGGATGCGATCCGCCGCCGGCTACTTCAAGTCCTGATGGGCGGCACGCCCGCCGTGTCACCTGTCGCATGGACGGGCATCGAACGCGATGAATCAATGCTTGTGACCTGCAACCTGGCGACGGGAGGCCGAATTCTCGCGGCCCTGCGCAGCTGTGGGGCCGACGACAGGCCTCGGCTCGAGCGGCAGAACCGCTTGGCGCGTGCATGGCTCGCCGCATCGACGTACGAACAGAGCGCGAAGGCGCATGTGCAGCGACTGACGTGGCTGTCATGAACCGCTCCTGGCGAGGCGGAGTGTACGTGGCCAGGTTTCGATCCCGGATCACCAGACCGTAAGGCCGTGGGGCTCCCAGAGCTCTCACGTAACACCGCTCCGCCAAGGAGGGACGCGCGCGCGGATTGCGCTCCCGGCGCGACTACCTCAGAGGGGCGGCGCTAAAGGTTCGGAACGCAGGATCGGCGCGCGCGGACTATCACCGACAGGTTCGGTGACCATCGCGTGCGATTGAACGAATCCTTTGCTCCACATGGCGGCCGCGAAAGATATACCCGTCTGGCTGGAAAGTCAAGCCAGCGCCGTTTGAGGCGCAAAACACCTCAGCGCGATTGCTACTTAAGTAGGCATCGCAATCTTCGCCCTGCGCTTTCAACGCGGGTGCTCAGCTTTGCAGGACTCGAAGAGATTCCGTTTTCGAGCGGAGAGCCTCACGGTCCTGCCCTGTGCATCCCTCGACTCGAGCCAGGCCAGAAAATCCCTTGCGCTACCCTTCGGTGAGGATGCCGGCGTAGCTCAATTGGCAGAGCACCTGCTTTGTAAGCAGGGGGTTGCGGGTTCGATTCCTGTCGCCGGCTCCATGCCG
>Ga0307374_10009067_pt1 | contig 14741 bp, 14 predicted proteins | sample OX3MG_FD_202532 | JGI IMG/M metagenome (GOLD analysis project Ga0307374, IMG submission 202532) | Soil microbial communities from Risofladan, Vaasa, Finland - OX-3 | ecosystem: Environmental > Terrestrial > Soil > Coastal area > Acid sulfate soil | place: Finland: Risofladan, Vaasa | collected... | reverse complement strand
TGATCCATCGTGTCGTCCTACTAATAAGACGCCATCTAATAGATAGGACGGTACGGCGGCCGTCGCGGGCTTGTCAAGCGGCGTTTCAAGGATGCGGCTCGTCGATCACGGGGTTGGCGAGGATGCCGACCCCGGACACCTCGACCTCGACCACGTCGCCCGGCACGAGATAGCGCGGCGGCTTGAAGCGCGCGCCGGCGCCGATCGGCGTGCCGGTGGCGATGACATCGCCGGGATTGAGCCCGGTCCAGGTCGAGATGTAGGCGATGAGCGCGGCGAACGAGAACAGCAGATGCGCGGTGGTGTCGTTCTGCCGCGTCTCGCCGTTGACGCGCGTCATCACCCGGAGATCGCCATAGCCGGCGAATTCGTCAGCGGTGACGAGAAAGGGACCGATCGCGCCGCTGCGATCGAAATTCTTCCCTTGCGTGACATTGAATGTACCGTGGCGCGTCCAGTCGCGGATCGTGCCCTCGTTCATGCAGGTGAGGCCGGCAATGTGCGCAAGCGCGCGGTCCTGCGGAATGCGCCGGCCGGCCGTCCCGATGATGATCGCCGCCTCGCCCTCGTAATCGAGCTGCGGCGATTCCGGCGGCCGCAGCAGCGGCGCGCGATGGCCGACGAGCGAGCCCGGCGTGCGCAGGAAGATGTTGGGGTATTTGGGGACGTCGAGGTCCTTGTACTCGGTGTTGCGGTCGGCGTAGTTGACGCCGACGCAGACGATCTTGTCGGGAACCGGCACCGGCGGCAGGAATTCGATCCGATCGAGCGCGACATCGGGCGCGGTGCCAGTTGCCGCAGACGCCGCGCGGCCCAGCGCGCCGCGCGCGAGGAGACTGCGCAGGTCGGGGCATTCCGGCCCCAGCCGCCGCTGCAGATCGATGATGCCGTCGCCGGCAACGATGCCGTAGGACGCCCGTCCATCGGCCTTGAACGATACGAGTTTCATTCCCGCCTCTCCCGCGATCGGTCCGAATTTGCCGGAGGTGCTATGTTATCCGCATGTTCGGTGCAACGAAACCGCGCACGCCCCCGGGGCGCGGGGCAGGCCCGCCGTGATGCTCGCGCTGCCGCTCTATGACGACACGCCGCGGATCGGCGTACCGATCGTCACCTATGGGCTGATCGCCGCCTGCACCGCGGTCTTTTTGTGGCAGGAGGGGCTGGGTCCGCGCGCCGCCGATGCGGTGGCCTATGTCTATGGCATGACGCCGGCGGTGCTGTTCGGCCATGCCGAACTGCCGGCACGGCTGCGCGTCGTGCCGCCTTGGGCGACGATCTTCACCAGCATGTTCATTCACGGCGGATGGATTCACCTGCTGGGCAACATGCTCTATCTGTGGCTTTTCGGCAAAGCTACGGAGACTGCGCTCGGTCCGGTGCGGTTCGCCGTCTTCTATCTCGTCTGCGGCACCATCGCGGCCTTGACGCAGGCGCTGGTCGCTCCCGCCTCGACGGTGCCGATGATCGGCGCCAGCGGCGCGATCGCCGGCGTGCTCGGCGCCTATCTCATCCTGCATCCGCGCGGCAACGTGGTCGTGCTGATCTGGATCATCATTATCGTCCGCCTCATCACCGTGCCGGCGGTGATCCTGCTCGGTCTCTGGTTCCTGCTGCAGCTCATGAGCGCGCTATCGGCCCCGGCCGGCGAGCCGGGCGTGGCGGTATGGGCCCATGTCGGCGGTTTCATCGCCGGCATGGTCCTGGTGCCGTTCGTCCGCCGGCGCGGCGTGCGCTTGTTGCAGCCGCGGCGAACGGCGTCGTTCTCGCGCGCGCCGCGGCGCCGGCGCGGCCCGTGGGGATAAAGCGGGCCGCGCCCGCCGGCGCTCAGGCGACCGCAGCGGCGCCCGCGTTGGCGATCTGTTCGTCCTCGTGCGACTGCACGCCCGAGACGCCGATCGCACCGACGCATTCGCCCTGATACATCACCGGCACGCCGCCCTGGATCGGGATGCCGGCGGGGAAGTTGAGAAAGCCGGGACGATCCTTGAGGCGGTCCTCGAGGAATTTCGACGGGCGTCGCGTCATCACGGCGGCGGTCGCCTTGCCCTGCGACACCGCCGCGGTGGCGGGTCCGGCGCCCTCCAGGCGCTCGAACATCATCAGGACGCCCGCATCGTCGAGAATGGCGATCGAGACATTCCACTTGTTCTTCTGCGCTTCGGCTTTGCAGGCGGCCATCATCTTTTGCGCATCGGCGGTCGTCAACGTCGGTCGATTACGCATGGTTCCTCCTCGTGTTGAATTATGCGCCATGGTAGCGCGGAACGCGCCGGGCACGCCAGGGGCAACGAGCCGAGCGCCTGCGCCCGTGCGTCGCGGACGCGCCGCCACGCTTCGGTAGTGTGGAAACGAGGCCCCGGCTCTGATATTGGTGTCGGCGTTTGCCGCGTGGTTTTACATGAGGGTCAAATGGTCCGCGGACACTTGGTTATTCGGCTCGTCGCGGCGCTGGCTTTGGCACTGGTCGCGGTCACGCCGCGCGTCGCGCATGCCGCCGCCGGCGGCGACGCCACCGCCTTCATGAACGATCTCGGCACCCGCGTACTGTCGATCATCAACGACAAGAAGGAACCCGAGGCGCAGCGCAAACAGCAATTCCAGCAACTCGTCAACGGCGCCTTCGACATCCCCCGGATCGCGCGCTTCGTGCTCGGCCGCTATTGGCGCACCGCCAGCAACGACGAGCGGCAGCGCTTCGCCCAATCCTTCGAGCGCTACATGATCAGCGTCTACTGGTCCCGCTTCAGCAGCTATAACGGCGAAACCTTCAAGGTCATCGGCGAGCGGAACGAGGGCAACGGAACCATCCTGGTGACGACGCAGATTCTCCGGCCGGAGAGCGGTCAGGCGCCGGTCAAGGTCAACTGGGCGTTGGAGAAGCAGGGCGATCACTTCAAGATCAGGGACGCGAGCCTCGAAGGCGTGAGCCAGGCCTTGACCTACCGCGACGAATTCTCGTCGATCATCGAGCGCAACGGCGGCCAGGTCTCGGCGCTGATCCAGCAGCTCGACAAGCGCGCGAAGCCCTGACCGGCGCACCGCCGCCGGTCCGAGGGGGAGGAAGATGGCGAGCGAGAAGAGCTACGACTACATCATCGTCGGCGCCGGCTCGGCCGGCTGCACGCTGGCGAACCGCCTCACCGAGGACGCGCAGGTTCGCGTCCTGGTGCTCGAGGCCGGCGGCTGGGACAGCGATCCGCTGATCGGCATTCCCATTCTCTGGGGCCGCAACGCGCTGCGGCGCCGCCACGACTGGCATTATTCGACCGAACCCGAGACGACGCTCGCGGGCCAGAGCCTGCCGATCTTTCGCGGCCGGGTCATCGGCGGCTCGTCCTCGATCAACGCGATGGCCTATGTCCGCGGCCATCGCGGCGATTACGACCGCTGGGCCGATGCGGGCCTGACGCAGTGGTCCTATGCCCATGCCCTGCCCTATTTCCGGCGCCAGGAGACATGGCAGGGCGGCGCCGATGCCTATCGCGGCGGCGACGGGCCGCTCACCACCTGCACGCCGAAATTCGACGATCCGCTCGCCGACGCGTTTCTCGACGGCGGTGCGGCGGCCGGGCTGCCGACCACGCAAGACTACAACGGCGCGCAGCAGGAAGGGTTCTGCCGGTCGCAGTCGACGATCCGCAACGGAAGGCGCTGCAGCGCCGCGGTCGCTTATCTGCGCCCTGCCCTTGCGCGCCCCAATCTGGTCGTCGAGATCGGCGCGCTGGTGACGCGCGTCCTCATCGAGGGTCACCGCGCCGTCGGCGTCGCCTACGACAAGGACGGCGCCGGCGTGACGGTGCGGGCCGAGCGCGAAGTGATCCTGAGCGGCGGCTCGATCAACTCGCCGCAGCTCCTGATGCTGTCGGGCATCGGCGATCCGGCGGAACTGAAGCAGCATGAAATTCCCGTCGCCGCGGCGCTTCCCGGCGTCGGCAGGAATCTGCAGGACCACATCACCGCCGATGTCGATTTCCTGCGCACCGGGTCCGGACCGCTGCACCGCGCGCTCCGCTTCGACCGCACCGCGCTCGCGCTCGGCCGGGCGCATTTCTTCGGCAAGGGCATGTTCGCGAGCGTGCCCAACAACGTCATGGCCTATCTCAAGGCGACGCCCGACGCCGTCATCCCCGACGTGCAGATGCTGTTCCGCCTCGCGCCGATGAATGCCGGGCCCTATTTCGCGCCGTTCAAGCCGCCCTTCGCCGACGGCTTCGGCGTGCGCCCCGTGGTGCTCAGGCCCGAGAGCCGCGGCCGCCTCGCCCTCGCCTCGGCGGACCCGCGCGCGGCCCTGCGCATCGCGCTCAATTTCTATGCCGCCGAGAAGGACCGCAAGACGCTGCGCGCCGGCATCCGGCTTGCGCGCGAGATTTTCAGCCAGGCGCCGCTGCGGCGCTTCATCGCGGCCGAAATCGCGCCCGGCCCGGACAAGGTGTCGGACGACGATCTCGACGCGCATGTGCGCCAGACCGCCGCGACCGTGTTCCATCCGCTCGGCACATGCAAGATGAGCGTGGAACGCGACGACACGGCGGTGGTCGATCCCGAGCTCAAGGTCCGCGGGATCGAGGGGCTGCGCGTCGTCGATGCCTCGGTGATGCCCGATCTCGTCGGCGGCAACATCAACGCGCCGGTGATCATGATCGCCGAGAAGGCCGCGGACCTGATCCGCGGCCGCGCGCCGCTCGCGCCCGTCAACGTGTGAGGCCGACGCGCCTAGGCGTTGGCGCCGGAGAACGGCAGCTTCAACGCGTTGGGGTGAAGCACCGTGGTGTGCTTCAGCTCGTCGAGGGTCTTGGCGCCGACCTGGCCCATCGCCATGCGGATCTCGTCGGCGAAGAACTCGAGCACATGCGCGCCGCCGCCCGGGCCCAGTGCCGCGACGCCGAACAGGAACGGGCGCCCGGTCAGCACCGCCTTGGCGCCGAGCGCGAGCGCGCGCACGACATCGAGCCCCGTCCGTACGCCGCTGTCCATCAGCACCGTGACCCGCCCGCCGACGCGCTCCACCACCGCCGGCAGCATGTCGATCGAGGCCGGCGCCGCGTCGAGCGTGCGGCCGCCGTGGTTCGAGACGATGATCCCGTCCGCGCCCAGCGCCACCGCGCGCATCGCGTCGTCGGGATGGATGATGCCCTTGACGATGAGCGGGCGCGGCCACGCCTTGCGCACGCGCTCGATCGTCTCCCACAGGAAGCCGCCGCGCAACTCGCGCTGCGCGCAGGCGGCGACCTCGCCGGCCGAGGGCGCCTGCTTGCCGGTATAGGCGATGAAGTTGGCCGAGCGCGGCACGCCCCGCTTCAACACCTCGAGCGCCCAGAATGGCGATGTCGCGATGTCGACGATGGTGCGGAGATTGGGCTTGAACGGCACCGAGAGGCCATTGCGCCAATCCTGCGGCCGCTTCGCCCGCACCGGCGTGTCGATCGTCACCACCAGCGCATGCGCGCCCGCCGCCTCGGCGCGGCGCACGAGATCGAAGGTGATGCGGTTGTCGTTGTTGGGGGCGCCGTAGAGCTGGAACCAGAACGAATCGGGCGCGATAGCGGCGATCTCTTCGATCGACGCGCTGGCGGGCGTCGCCAGCACATAGGGAATCTTCATCGCCTGGGCCGCGGTCGCGAGATGAATCTCGGCGCGCGGCCACAACAGCCCGCCCATGCCCATGGGCGAGATGCCGATCGGCGCGGCATAGCGCCGGCCGAACAATTCAACCTCGGTCGCGACCCCGCCCCCGCCGAGGCCGTAGCGCGCGACCAGCTTCACCGCATCGAGCGCGACGCGGTTGTAGTCGCGGACCTCGTTCTCGCCGCAGCCGCCATCGACGAAATCGAAGGCGAAGCGCGGCACGCGGCGGCGCGCGCGGCGGCGCAGATCGGCGATCGTCGGATAGCGGCGCTGCTGCGGCGGCACTCCCTCGGCGCCGGTCGAGCCGCGCCGGCGCGGCTCGACGGGGGCAGGCGTCTTCGCGTCCATGGTCCTCACCTCGCGCCGTCGAATTCGAGAATCGTGAGACCGGCATTGGTGTCGGTCACATAGAGCAGCCCGCGCGTGTCGGCATAGACATCGCAGCTCTGGATCACGCGCGGGCGGTTGGGCCGCCGGTCCATCATGCGCTCCGGCGGCGGCGGCACGTAATGGCCGACCGCGCGCGGCTGGAACGGATCGGAAATGTCGAAAGCGCGCACGCCGGCATTGTACCAGGTGGCGAAGACGAGGCTCGAGCTCTGGAACGAGCCGGGCCGGTTCTCGTGCAGGTTATGGGGACCGAATTTCGCGCCCTTGGCGTTGTAGTCGGTCTCGGCCGGCCGCGGCAGGGTGGCAATGCCGACCGGGTTCGCGGGCACGCGCACGTCGAACACCCAGACGCATTTGATGCCGTCTTCGCCGTTGTCCTGCGTCGCCTCGTCGCCGACGAGCAAAAGATTGCGGTCGGGCAGCGGCAGCGGCGAATGCGTGCCGCCACCGAAGGGCGGCGACCAGTTGCGATGGACAAGGAGTCGCGGCTTTGCCGGATCGCTGACATCGTGGACGGTGAGGCCGCCATCGCGCCATGCGCCATAGGCGAGATGTCCCGCGACCAGCGCGTGATGGAGCGCATAGCGCCCCTGTCCCGTCGCCGTCTCGCCGCCCGCGCGCCACATCCCCGGCAGCCACCAGCGGCCGGCGAGAAGCGGCCGCGCCGGATCGCCCATATCGACGATCGCCAGGATGTGATCGCTGAAGCCGTCGAAATGCGCCGACACATAGGCATAGCGCCCGCCGACATACCAGATGCGATGCAGGCCCAAGCCGTCGACCGGCATGAAGCCGATCTCGCGCGGCTCGGCCGGACGCGAGACGTCGAACACGCGCAAGCCCGCCGCAAAGTTGCGCTCGCCCGCCTGGCCAAGCGTGTCGGCCAGCGGCCGCGCGTAATAGGCCTTGTCGCTGGCAGCGATCGACTGCGGCGTGTGCCGGCTCGCGCCGTTGATGACGAGGAGCAGGTCGTCGTGGACCTGGAGATGGCTCGCCCGCGTGTGGGGCGGCGCGGCGATGAAATTGACCGTCCGCGGATGGGCCGGATCGCGCAGATCGACCACGCTCACGCCGTCGCTGAAGGTATGGCCGATATAGCCGTAGCCGCGATGCAGCATGAACTGCACGCCATCGCAGCGGCCGCCCTGATCGCAGCGCGCGACGAGGCGCATGTTGCGGCTGGAATCGGCGGTCATGTCGTCCTCCCCGACGCCTAAAGCAGCGCCGGCGGCGCGATGCCGAGATCGGCCGCGAGCCGATTGAGCGCTGCCACGAACCCGGGGCGGATGGGGATGCCCGACCGCCGCCGTTCCGCCGCGGTGCCGTGGCCCTGGAGCCCGGGATAGCGTACCTCGCCCACGCCCGGCAGCGGCTTCGAGCCGCGCAGATCGCGCGCGACCGTGTCGACGCGGCGCTTGAATTCGTCGATGGGGCCGAAATTCGCCGCCTTCAGCGCCATGATCGCCTGGCCGGTGTTGCCCGGCGCGTTCGCCTCGTCGATGCTGACCGTGTCGCGTCCCGTGGCGGTGCCGTTGAGCACGCCGCCCAACAGGCTGAACATCAGCGCCAGCCCATAGCCCTTGTAGCCGCCGATCGGCAATAGCAGGGCATGGTCCGCCTGCTTCGGATCGGTGACGGGACGGCCGCCATAATCCATCACCAACCCTTCCGGCAAGCTTTCGCCGGCATCCGCGGCATTGCGGATGCGGCCGAAGGAAATCGCGGTGGTGGCGATGTCGAGCACCACCGGCGGCTCCTCGAGCGCCGGCACGGCGATGGCGATCGGGTTGGTGCCGAGCAGCGGCTCGACCCCGCCGGTGGGCGCCATGTGGTTGTTGTTGGCGACGGCGAGATAGAGGCCGATCATGTCGCGCGCGAGCGGCATCATCGCATAGCACGCCGCAGCCCCCGCATGATTGCTCGCCCGCGCCCCGACCCACGCGACGCCGCGCGCCTCGGCCTTCTCCATCGCCACCCGCGCAGCAAAGCCCATGACGAGATGGCCCATGCCGTTATCGCCGTCGATGAGCGCGGTCGCGTCGGACTCGCGCGCGATGTGGATGCGCGGCCGCGGGTTGATGCCGCCGGCGCGCAACCGCCGGATATAAGTCGGCAGGCGCACGATGCCGTGGCTGTCGACGCCGCGCAGATCGGCGAACAGCATCGCCTCGGCGACCGCGTCGGCATCCGCGTCCGGCAATCCCGCCGCGGCGAGCGCGCGGCTCATGAAGCGCCGTCCCTCCTCGGCGGCGAAGCGGCGCGCGTTCTTCGGTTCCTCGGCCATGACGCGATCCCCTCGTTGATATGGACTATACCGGCATCTTCGGCCGCCGAACACGTCCCAGGACGGCGCCGCCCCCTGATATACTCGCCCGATCACGGATCCGACAGAAGGGAAGTCCGCCATGCCGAAGCCTGTCCGCCGCATCGTGACCGGACACAACGAAGCCGGCCGGTCGGTCATCCTCGCCGACGGTCCCGCGCCCGACGTGCTGCCGTCGATGTTCTCGCCGCATTACTGGAGCACGCTGCTCTGGCTCACCGACCGCGCCCCGGCCTCGAACCGCGGCAATGACGATGCGGCGCCCGCCGGCCTGCGCGTGCCCACGCCACCGCAGCACCGCGGCGGCACGGTCTTCCGCATCTCGGAGATTCCGCCGGACAGCGTCCACGGCGACACTGCCGCCATCGACCTCGCGAGCCAGGGCGCACACACCTCGGCGCAAGGCCGCGCGCGCCATTTCCTGTTTCACAAAACCAGTACGGTCGATTACGCGATCGTGCTCGAGGGCGAGATCTGGGCGCTGCTGGACGAGGGCGAGGTGCCGATGAAGCCGGGCGACGTGCTGATCCAGCGCGGCACGCATCATTCCTGGGCGAACCGCAGCGACAAGATCTGCCGCATGGCCTTCATCCTGATCGACGCCGAGCCGCTCGATTGAGCCCAACGCGCGTTTTGGCGATACTCGCAGCATGCATCGAAACGCAGGGGAGGAACCGATGAAGCTCGAAGGTCAGGTGGCGATCGTCACCGGCGCCGGCCGCAATATCGGCGAGGCGGTCGCCATATTGCTGGCGGAAGAAGGCGCCCGCGTCGCCGTCATCGACAACGATGGCGAACGCGGCGAGCGCACCGCCGCCGCCATTGCCGGCGCGGGCGGCGAAGCGCTCGCGCTCGTCGCCGACGTGTCGCAGAGCGCCGAGGTCGCGCGCGCCGTCGATGCGGTGGCGAAGCGCTTCGGCCGCATCGACATCCTCGTCAACAACGTCGCGATCTCGGACAACAAGACGATCCTCGACATCGACGAGGCGGAATGGGACCGGGTCATCGCGGTGACGCTCAAGAGCCCGTTCTTGATGGCGCAGCACGTGGCGCGGCGGATGATCGCGGACGGCACACGCGGCCGGATCGTCAATATCGGCTCGACCTCGGGCCATCGCGGCCGCGGCCGGGCGATCGCCTATTCGGCGGCGAAGGGCGGCGTCGCCAACCTCACTCGCGCCATGGCGGTGCAGTTGGCGCCGCACGGCATCCGCGTGAATTCCGTCTCGCCCAACAAGACCGGGTCGCCCGTCGGCAGGGATGTGTTCGATCCGAGCCGGCCGATCACCAATCTCGTCAAGCGCCCCGGCCAGCCGATCGAAACGGCGCGCGCCGTCCTGTTCCTGGTGTCGGACGATTCCTCCTTCATCCTCGGCGACAACATCTTCGTCGATGGCGGCGTCATGGCGATGGAGGTGCCCTGATCCCATGCCGACGCGGATCGGGACCGCCGAGACGGGCGGCACGTTCTTCACCCAGGCGCTGGCGCTCAAGAGCGTCCTCGATGCCGACGGCGCGCTCGCCCCGGTCGAGGTGCGGGAAACGCCGGGGGCGAGCGTCGGCAATGCCGAATTGCTCGACGCGGGCGCGATCGATTTCGGCTTCATGGCCGCGAACTGGGTGGCGCGCGCGACGGGTGGCAAGCCGCCCTTCGCGCGCCCGATCGCACTGCGCACCATCGCGCCGATGAATGTGGGGCCGCTCTTCTTCATCGTGCGCGCGGATTCCGCGCTGGCGAGCGTGGACGATCTCGCCGCGCGGCGCGTGGTCTTCGGCCCGCAGAAAAGCGGCATGGCCGAGCATGCCGGCGTCATCCTCGGCGCGCTCGGGATCGCCGGCGCGGTGCCGGTCCATCTCGATTTCGCCGCCGGCGCGGCGGCCGTCGAATCCGGCGCGGCCGATGCGCAGCTCCAATGCCCGATCCCGAACCGGGTCATGACCGAATTGTGCCGCCGTACCGCCGTGCGCGTCCTGCCCTACGGTCCCGGCCGGCTCGAGCGCGTGCTGGCCGCGGTACCGTTCTATCGCCGCTGCGTCATGCCGGCGGGGGCGATCCCGGGGCTGGCGCTGGATCTGCCGCAAATCGGCGTGCTCAACGTCCTCGTCGCCCATGCGCGGCTCGGCGACGATCGGGCGGCGGCGATGGCGCGGGCGATCGTCGCCCATGCGGCGGCGCTCGAACGGCTCAATCCCTTGTTCGGCGGCCTCGGCCGCTTGTGCGCCACGTTCGGCGCCGACGGCGTGCCCGGGCTCCATTCCGGCGCCGCCCGCGCCTATGGCGCGCCGGGACCCGCGCTATGACCAGGCCGCACCGCACGCACACGTGGGTATGGCGCGTTGCGATCTTAGCCGCGCTGCTGTTGGCCGGCCGCCCCGCGACGGCGCAGACCGATGTCGATGTCGCGCTCGTGCTGGCCGTCGATGCTTCGGGGAGCGTCAACGAGACGCGCTTCGAGCTGCAGAAGCACGGCTATGCCGCCGCCTTTCGCAATCCGCGCGTGGTCGAGGCGATCGCGGCCGGATCGCAACGCCACATCGCCGTCGCGATGGTGCAGTGGACCGGCCCGAGCCTGCACGCGCTGACGGTCGATTGGACCTTCGTGCACGACGCGGCATCGGCGCACGCCCTCGCCGACGCCATCGACGCGACGCCGCGCAAGCTCTTCGGCGGCGGCACATCGCTGAGCGGCGCGATCGACTATTCCTTGGCGTTGCTGGCGAAGTGCCCCTGTCGCAGCCCGCGGCGCACGATCGACGTTTCGGGCGACGGATCGAACAACCGCGGCCGCCCGGCCGCGCTGGCCCGCGACGCGGCGGTGCAGCAGGGCGTGGTGATCAACGGCCTGCCGATCCTGACCCTCGAGCCCGATCTCGACGCCTATTACCGCGCCAACGTCATCGGCGGTCCCGGGTCGTTCCTGATCACGGTAAAGAGTTACGATGCGTTCGCGCAGGCGATCCTCGACAAGCTCGTCACCGAGATCGCCTGGCGCTGACCGGCCGGAACCAGCGTCAGCCGACGGTCCGCTTGCTTGCGTAGTCGCGAATTTCCTCGAAAGTCTCGCTCACGCGCCGGCTCAGCACGTTGAAGGCGTCGGTATTCGCCTTCGTCACCAGATCGGAAATGTCGCGCGCGTTCGTCATGCCCTTCTCCATCGCCGATTTGGAGAATTCGGCCTGCTTCGCCACCCGGTCCTCCATCGAGCCGTTGGGCTGCAGGAAGCTCGTGAACACGGACGAGAATTCCTCCATCGTCCGGCGGGCCATCTCGAGCTGATAGCGCAGCACCGCCTGCGCGCCCTCGAGCGCGAGCTGGTTGGCTTGCGTCAGTGCCTCGATATTCTTGCGTTGCATTGCCACAACCGTTTCGAGATCGGCCGTCGGCGCCCGCATTTCGCCGAACATCTTTCCGATGTCGAAAAGCCATTCGGACCCGGGACCCGTATTGGCCATGACATTTCTCCGATTCTGCCGCCGTTATGGCACAATGCGCCCGGTCCCCCGCTGCGTCAAAAGATTTCTGCCGGACGCGGCTCGATCCGGCTCAGGGCGGCGGCACTCGCAGCGGTGGAAAGGTCGAGCGGTCGAACACCGCGCGCAACCGTCGCATCACCCGGTCGGTGGCGTCGGTCGCCTCGGTGTCGTTGCTGAGGACGTAGGGCGTCAGGAACAGGATCAGCTCGGTCCGCGTCGCACTGTTGTTGCGGTTGCCGAAGAGCCCGCCGATCACCGGAATCTCGTTCAGGAACGGGATGCCCGAGGAATCCCGATTGTCCTGGTCCTCGATCAGGCCGCCGAGCAGGATCGAGTGCGCGCTCTTGACGCTGACAGTGCTGGTGAGCCGGCGCTGTTCGAAGGTGGGGGAATTGAGCGTGGACGAGGTGGTGGGGACGACGTCGATCACCGACTGGTTGATATCCATCGTCACCATGCCGCCGGCGCTGACGCGCGGCGTGACCGAGAGCACGATGCCGGTTTCCTTGTATTGCACGTTGCTCAGCACCAAGGGGCTCGAGGTCAGCGTGCTCGCGGCGGTCTGGGTGATGATCGGCACGACGTCGCCGACCTGAAGGCGCGCCGTCTGGTTGTCGAGCACGAGGAGGCGCGGCGTCGAGATGACCTTGGTCTGGGTCAGCTCCGACAGCGCCTGAAGTACGACGCGCGGCTCGAGATTGGCGGCGGTGAACGAGAGCGCGAAGCCGGGCGTGGCCGGCGTGATGCCGGCGGCGGTGTTGCCGGTGGTGAGCAGCGCCGAGACATTGCCCCCGGCGGTGCCGCGCGAATTGAGGAAATACTGGACGCCGTAGCGCAGGGAATTGTTGAGCGTGACCTCGGCCACGGTCACCTCGATCAGCACCTGCAGCGGCGGCGTGTCGATGCCTTGGAGCACATCGCGGATGAGCGCATAGTCGCGCGGTGTCGCCGATATCAGCAGCGCGTTATGGGCATCGTCGGCGACGATGCGCACGCTCGGCTGGGCGGCGGCCTCCGGTGACGGCGCGGCCGGCGCCGGCGCCGCCACCGGCGCGGGGGTCCCGAGCAGCGGCGGCGGCGTCGGAAACCCGGGCGCCGGCGGCGGGATCGGCAGGCTTTCCGATTCGGTGTCGCCGATCCCCATGGGATTGGCAGTGGACGGCCCCTTGACCTCGACATTGATGCCGGTGAGCGCGCCCTGCAGCGTCTGCGCCACCTGCGCCGCCTTGCCGTATTGCAGGTAATAGACGTAGACGCGCCGCTCGTTCATGTTGCGGGTGCGGTCGAGCCGCGCGACCCACGCCCGCGCCTCGTCGAGATATTGCGGCTCGCGCGTCAGCACCATCACCGCATTGAGGCGTTCGACCGGCAGGAAGCGGATCAGGTCGGTCGCCGCCTCCTTGCGCGTCGCATCGAAGATGTTGGACAGCTCGACCACGACGGTCGCGGCCTCGGCGTTCTGCAGCGGCAGCAGCGCCACCGACACGCCCTGCATCCGGTCGACATCGAAGACCCGCACCGCGTCCTCGGCGAGGGCGAGTTCCCCGGCCGTGCCCTTCACCATGACGAGGCGCCGCGCTTCGTCGGCGAGGATGACATCGCCCGGCGGCAGAAGCTTGTCGAGCACGTTGCGAATATCGGCGACGGTGACGTAGCGCACCGGAAACAGCTCGATCCGTTCGCCGACCGCGCCCGGCGGGGCCGGGCCGATCGGCAGCGCCACCTGCGGCTTGCCGTTGCTCTGCGCCCGCATCACCCGGACGACGCCATCCTGCTGCACCAGCGTCACGCCGCGACTCGCGAGCACCGCCTCGAACGCGGGCAGGATCTCGTTATGCGGCAACGGCCGCGCGATCTTGAACGTGACCGGGCCGGTGACGTCGGGATCGATCACGTAATTGAGCTTGAGCGTCTCGCCCAGCACCGCGGCGATGACATCGCGGATGTCGGCGCCAGCGAAATTCAGGGTGACGTCGCCAGACGCGGTGCCGGCAGCGCCGATGGCGGCACGTGGCGGCAGCACCGGCACCGCGAGGCTCGCGCCGCGCACGATGATGGGCGCAGCCGCCTCGCCTTCGCGGCGGCGCGACGACGGCAGCACGGCGAGCGGGCGGCTCTTGCCCTCGGACACGGCCGTCGGGGGAGCGAGCGGCGCGGGCGGCGCGGCGGTGCTTGCCGGCGCCGGCGGTGTCGGCCCGGGCGTCACGCCGCACGCCGCCAGCATCACGGCGACGAGGACGAAAACCACGGTCGGAACACGGCGTCGCAGCGGCGCCTGTCGCGGGAGCGAAATAAGGCGAACGATGGTAAAATCCCCCGCGCTTGCTGGACACAAGCGATACTTGTCCCTACGATGCACCGGCTGCGGAAAGGATGTCAACGCCAGCAGGAACGGTCCTGCCGTTTCTGCGCGATGCGGCCATCGAGATGACGAGACGCGCGCCCTGACCGACCACTCGCTCATGCTGGTGTTGTATTTTTTCGCGATCCTGTCCGGCGCGGGCTTGGCCTTCGCATGGCACCTCGTGACGCCGCCGGTAGTGGCGCGGGTTGCCGCGCTGGCGCGGCCCCAGCTCGACCGCTTGTCGTTCGGATGGCTCAAGGCGGCGCTCGTGTCGCGAACGGGGATCGCCATTCTGCTGCTGCTGCCGTTCGCCGGCGTCGCGACCGCATTCTATTTTTATCGCGGCGGCGTGATCGACGGCGGCGACCACAACGCGCTGCTCGAGCGCGCGCGCGAGGAGGCGCCGCACGATCTCAACGCTGCGGTCGCCGAGCTCGAGGCGCGGCTCGCCAAGGAGCCCAACGACATCGACGGCTGGCGCCTGCTGTCGCGCTCCTACGCATTGCTCGGCGAGCCGAAAAAGGCGGCCGCGGCGGCACAGCGCGCGGCCGCGCTCGGCGCCAAGAGCGGCGATGCGGATGA
>Ga0307374_10009066_pt1 | contig 14741 bp, 14 predicted proteins | sample OX3MG_FD_202532 | JGI IMG/M metagenome (GOLD analysis project Ga0307374, IMG submission 202532) | Soil microbial communities from Risofladan, Vaasa, Finland - OX-3 | ecosystem: Environmental > Terrestrial > Soil > Coastal area > Acid sulfate soil | place: Finland: Risofladan, Vaasa | collected... | reverse complement strand
GCCCGCTTCTTCGGCTCCACCGGCGGCATCGCCCTCGACCGACCCGTCGTCGGCATGGCCGCCACCCCCACTGGCGCCGGCTACTGGTTGACCGCTTCCGACGACGGCATCTTCGCCTTCGGTGATGCGCCGTTCCTTGGTTCCGAAGCATGACCTCGCCGCCGATCCATCTCTGGAAAGGATTCCCATGAGCGCCCTCCTGGCCATCGTCACCTTCGTGGTGGCCGCCGCCGCCGCCGTGCGTTCTACCTGGTCGCCCTGCGGACGCTCCATGCTCTCCACCATCACGCCCATCGGAGAACGTGGCCGTCGCAGTCACTACGCGACGACGGCCGCCTTCTTCGTCCTCGGTGGCGTCCTCGGCGGAGCGGCTCTCGGTCTGGTGGCCGCCGGCCTGGCCGCCGGCGTGGCCGCCCTCGGCCTCCCCATTCCGGTCACCGCGGCGGCGGCGGTCGTGGCCTCGCTCGCCGCCGCCGCGTCCGACGCCCGCCCTGTGCGCTTCGCCGTCCCCATCCACCGCCGCCAGGTGAACGAGCGCTGGTTGGACACGTTCCGACCCTGGTTCTACGGGCTGGGCTTCGGCTGTCAGATCGGCAGCGGCTTCGCCACCTACATCACCACCACCGCCGTCTACCTCGTCGTCGTCCTGGCCGTCCTGACGGGGAGCCCTGCCGTGGCGCTGGCTGCCGGAGTCCTCTTCGGTCTCCTCCGTGGCTCGAGCGTCCTGCTCGCCCGGCGGGTCACCGACCCGGAAGCGCTCAGGGCCCTGCACCTCCGTCTCCATCGCCTCGACCCGTCCGCCGCCCGAGGGGTGGTCAGGGTGGAAGTGGCGGCGGCCCTGACCGTCCTGGCCGCTGCCTGGTGGCCCGCCGCCCTGCTGGCCGCCGCGGTCGTCGTCACTGTCTGGCTTTGCTCAGTCGGTGCCCGAGGAACCCTCTTCCGGCGGCAACGGGACCCGCGCCGCGCCACCACCGTCTTGCGCTGACGCCACTTCCGATTACCCTCGGGCCCCCCCGGTGTGGCTGCTCACCTCCTCGACAATCTGATCCCAGTACTGCGGGGGATAGTCGTGGCCCATACCCTCCAGGAGTACAAAGCGGGCGCCGGCGACGGCCTCCGCCGTACGCCGCCCACCGCTCGGATCGACGAGGCGATCGGCATCTCCGTGCAGTACCAGTGTGGGCACACCCACCGCGCCCAGAGCAGCCGTCCGACTGCCGGACGCCATGATGGCCATCATCTGACGCGTTGTTCCGTCCGGTGAGAAGCACCGGTCGAACGCCTCGGCGGCAATGGCCGCCAGACGTTGCTCGTCGAAACACGCCGGGCTTCCCCATATCCGGAGTCCGGCCAGCTGTCCGGCGATGTACCCGTCGCGGTCGCCGGCCGGCGGCGCCATGATCCTCTTCCGGGCCTCGTCGGAGGGTTGCCCCACATCGGGGTCGCCGGTCGTCGACATCACGGACGTCATGCTCAGCAACCGTCCAGGACTCTCGATGGCCATGGTCTGGGCGATCATCCCTCCCATCGACACACCGAGGACGTGAGCCCGTTCGATTCCCAAGTCGTCGAGCACGGCGAACCCGTCGGCGGCCATGTCCGAAAGCCCGTACGGCACATCGACGGCCTGTCCTTCACCGGCTCGTCGGATCAGGCCGTGCAGATCGGAGCCGGCCGCGGTGAACTTCGACGAGAGACCGACATCGCGGTTGTCGTAACGAATAACGAAATGGCCGGCGTCGGCAAAGCTCTGACACCACTCGACCCGGTAGTTGATGCACTGGCTCCCCAGCCCGTTGATGAGCAGCAGGGGCGGTCTTTCGGGGTCACCGAAGGTCTCGTAGAAGATCTGTACGTCACCGTTCTGGGCGAAGGCCACCATTCTCCTTTCGGCTCATCCGACCTCGTCCAGGAACGCCCGGACCACGTCGTTGAAATCAGAAGGGTTCTCCACATTGGGTACGTGTCCGGCCCGGCGGATCACGGCTTTCCTGGCGCCCGGGATCTTGGCCGCCAGGTAATCGGCGGACCGGAGAAAGGGACGATCCTCGGCGCCCACGACAACCAATGTCGGTACCGCTATCGATGGCAGGGACTCGATCACGGCGGCATCGTCCTGACGCAGCATCCCCCGCGCCGCCAGAGCCAAGCCCGTCGGATTGTGGGGGCCGGTCATCGTCTCGGGGCCCCCGGCCAGGGCCTCCAGACCGGTCTGCTCGAAGGCGTCGGCGGTGGCCTCGGCCCAAGTGTTCCATTGGCTCCGGGGCTCATCACGGGCGAAGCCGGGCCCGGTGTCGCACAGCACAAGCCCGGCCACCCTTTCGGGATGCCGGAGATGAAAGGCAAGAGAGAGATAGCCACCGAGCGAGAGCCCACCCACCACGGCGCGGGACAGGCCACAATCGTCGAGGATGGCCGCCATATCCCCGACGGCGGTCGCCCGGGAGTAGGCGGCGCCATCATCGGGCGAGTCGCTGTGACCGTGACCGCGCAGATCCCAGGTCACGACCTCGCGGGCGGCGGACAATGCCGCCACGTTGGCCTCCCACATGGCCGACGTGGCCGAGTAGCCGTGCGTCAACAGCAGTGGCGTCCGCAGCGAAGGTCCGTGTACCTGATAAACGATGGAGATCCCGTGGCGATCGAGAGTCGGCATCGTCAAAGCCCCGGTTCATGGCGGAGCCCGCCGAGCCGTCGGGTGGCGTTGTGGGGAATCTGCCGGAAGGGCATCAGTCGCGCCGGGTCCGGCTCCTTGGGGAGCCCGAGGATCCTCTCGCCCAGGATGTTGCGCTGAATTTCGTCGGTGCCGCCGGCGATCGACACGGCCGGCACCGAAAGAAGGATCTCGCTGATCGTGCCGTCCAGGGGAGCGTCGGTGCCCACCAACATCCCCGAGGCCCCGGCGATCAAAGAGTGGACCCGAGCCGCCGATCGGGCGATATTGCTGCTGGAGAGCTTGCCCAGAGATCCCTCCGGACCGGGCGCTCGGCCCTGCGCCCGGGCGACAGCGGCGCGCTGCGCCGTCCATTTGGCTGACCATGCCAGCGAGAGCAACCGGGCGATCTCTTGACGGACGACGGGTTCAGTGTTCCGGCCGGCGGCTCGGGCCCGGTCTATCACGAGGTCGACCCGTCCGGCCCGCTGCGGGTACCAGGTGTAGGGGCCGAACACGAGAGCCCGTTCAGCCGCCGCCTCCTCCCAGGCCCGGCCCGAGACGCCCCGAGGGACGGCGCCGGCGCCGATGGCCAATCGGCGCTCATGAGCGAGCGTGGTCAGTGCCACCGTCCATCCCTGTCCGATATCACCGATCACATTGGCGGCCGGGACCCGTGCGTCGGTCAAGAAGACCTCGTTGAACGAGGCGTGATCGTTCATCTGCCGCAGCGGTCTGACCTCGATCCCTGTCTGATGCATCGGGATGGCGAAATAGGTGATGCCGCGATGCTTCGGTGCGTCCCAGTCCGTCCGGGCCAGCAGCAATCCGAAATCGGCATGACCGGCGGAGGTATTCCACACCTTCTGCCCGTTCACGACCCACTCGTCGCCGTCGCGCTCGGCCCGTGTCGTCAGTCCGGCCAGGTCGGATCCCGATCCGGGCTCGCTGAACAGCTGGCACCAGCTGACCTCGCCGGTCACGGTGCGTCGAATGAAGTCCGCCTTCAGCCGCTCGCTGCCGTGCTCCAAGATGGTGGGAGCGGCGAGATGCATGCCGACACCTTCAGGCAGGCCGACGGCACCGACGCGGGCCAGCTCGTCCTTCGCCACCTCGGCCGCGGCCGCAGGCAGGGACCGTCCGCACCACTGCCGGGGCCAGCTGGGGCAACCCCAGCCGGACTCAGCCAACCGGTTGCGCCATTCCATGAGACCGGCCTCGGGATCCCAGTTCTCCTCGAGCCAACTCCGCATTTCTCGGCGGAGCTCGCCTTCGTCGACGGCTCCGGCCACTGCATCCGAGGCTGACCCAGGCACCACCGTCTCAGTGTGGCCCACGCCGGCTCGGGCGACAAGCAGTGGTCCCTGCTTCTGTTCTTCCGCCCGTTGTCAGCCCGTCACCTCGACGGTCATCAGATCAGAGGCCACCACCACTTCGCCGTCGAAGTGCGCCCTGGCTTGGTCGACCCATTCCTGCTCGGTCCCCGGAGCGGGCGCCGGTACCAGGTGGGTCAGGATCAACGAACGGACACCGCCCCGCGCCGCCGTCCGGGCCGCGTCCGGCACCGACGAGTGGTAGTCGAGGACGTCGGTCAGTCGGGGAAGACCCAACGGCTCGATCAGGTCGCGGCGCACGGTGGTCTGGACCAGGACATCGGCTCCGGCACACAGCTCATCCAGGCCTGGGCAGGGCACCGTGTCTCCGGCGATCACCACCGACCGTCCGTCCTCGTCGATCCGGAAGCCCACGGTGGGACGCACGGGCGAATGGTCGGTGGGGGCGGCCGTCACCCGTACTCCGCCTTCTTCGAAGATGACCCCGCTCACCACTTCGGTCACGGTGGCCGACGGTCGCCAGTCCAGGTCGGCATGGTGGGCCAGCCGAAATCGGATATCCGGCTCGAGCATCACCTCGGTGGCGGCCACCACCGCGGCCGTTCCCTCGGGCCCGAACACGATCAGGGGACTCGGGGCGAAGGTCATGGCCCACCGCATGGTGAAGATGTCGTTCAGGTCGGTGATGTGATCGCTGTGCAGGTGGGTCAGGAACAGGGCCCGGAAGGCCCCCGCACCGGAGGACGCCGCCGCCGCACGCATGAGCACACCGCGTCCACAGTCGAACAGCAGGTCGCCGGCACTGGTCCGGACCAGGGTCGATGGTCCGGCCCGGTGGGGATCGGGAATGGGACTGCCGCTACCGAGAATGATGACCTGCACGGCGCTACGCCACATCCAATCGTGTTTTCAGAAAGTCGAGGACCTGATCGAGGGCGGCCCGAGTCGGCGTGCCGGCACGGTCGTCGAGATGTTCCGTCAGCACCGAATGGGCGTTCTTCGGGTGCCCGTACGGATTCCCCTCGGAGGAATCGAGCTCCACGCCGATGAACCCGGCGCCCAACTCCCGACGCAGTGTGTCGAACCGCTCAGAGAAGCAGAACGGATCATTGCTGAATCGCAAACCCATCACGCAGGCGCCGTGGGCCACCCGGTGCTTCACCGCGGCCAGGTCGGCGTCGGAGATCCCGATGTCCGCCTTGTGCTTCTTCGAAAGAGGAAAGGGCAGCGAAGGTTGGCTCAGGACCGGGGCCACCACCGTCTCGTCGACCATCATCGCCAGGGCGAAACCACCGGTGAAGCACATGCCGACCACACCTACGCCGGGCCCCCCGCACCGCCTGTGTTCGTGGCCGGCCAGCGCCCGCAACCACACCGTCACCGGGCTCGTCTTCTTGAGCGCCAGGGCGGCGAACTCGCGTGAGATACAGGCCGGGCCGATCGCCTTGACCATGGCGCCGGCCGAGGGTTCGCGCCCTGGGTCTCCGAAGAGATGGGGGAGAACGGCCGTGCACCCGATGGCCGCCACCTTCCGGCCGAATTCCGCCACCTTCGGGGTAATCCCCGGGATCTCGGCGATCACGATGACGGCCGGGCCCGAACCGAGCCGGTAGACATCCCGGGTCTTGCCGGCGGATTCGAACTGCTCCCGTCCGAAATCGTCCAAGGTGCTGTTCATGGGCCCAGTCTGGCCCATGTCCGAGCGACAGCGTACGGGTGCCCAGTCAAGGCGTCGATCCTGCCGTCCCCGCCACTACACCGTCCGTCGCCGCTCTGCGACGATTCGCCACCGGTCGGCACCGCACCTCGGGCCACCGGCACACCCGTGGCTCCATCCGGCCCGGTCCTCTGCCGGACTGACCGCTCACAGACGACGTGACATGATGGCAAACACGACCCCGTCATCGCCGGGTCGTGCAACGGGAGGGACGTCATGGCGAGAACTTCACCGGTCGCGGACTGGTCGGTTGATTTCGATGTGCTCGATCAGGGATATGTCGACGACCCATTTGCCATCTGGGACGACCTCCGCCAGCGCTGCCCGATCGCCCACACCGACAGGCGGGGAAGTACCTGGCTCCCCACCCGCTACGAAGACGTCACCGCCATAGCTCATGACGTCGATCATTTCAGTTCGCTCGAGGTCGCCGTCATACCTTTCGACGGTGAGGAACCCGAGGAGCCGATCCTTCCCTACGGACTACCACCGATCTCCGCCGACCCGCCCCTCCACACCTGGACACGACGACTCCTCCTTCCCTGGTTTTCCCACACCCGGGTGGACAGCTATGAGGCGATGACCCGCGACCTCTGTCGCTCCCTGCTCGACGGATTCGCCGACCCAGGACGAGCCGACGCTGCCGCTGACTACGCCCAGCAGATTCCGGTCCGGGTGATCGCCGCCATCCTCGGTGTGTCGGATTCACATTCCGACATGTTCACCGGCTGGGTGCGCGATGTCCTCGAGTTCGCCGATGACCCGGAACGTCGGGCCCGCGGTGTGGAAGGCCTCATCAATTACTTCCTGGCCGAGATCGAGCACCGCAAGGAACAACCAGGGGACGATCTCTTGAGCATGCTCCTGCATCTGGAGGTCGACGGAGCTCCGGTCGAGCAGAGCCTCGTCCTCGGGACCGCCGCCCTCGTGCTCATCGCCGGGGTCGATACCACCTGGAGCGCCATCGGGTCGTCACTGTGGCATCTGGCCACCCATCGCGACGATCGCCGGAGGCTGGTGGCAGATCCCGGCCTCATGCCCTTCGCCGTGGAGGAGCTCCTCCGGGCCTACTCCCCGGTGACCATGGCCCGTATCGTCACCAAGGATGTCGAGTTCGCCCACTGCCCGATGAAGGTAGGCGACAAGATCTTGATGAACTTCCCGGCGGCCAACCGCGATCCGGAGGCCTTCGAGAACCCGGACACGGTGGTCCTCGATCGCGCTGTCAACCGCCACGTGGCCTTCGGCTCGGGAATTCACCGCTGTGCCGGCTCCAACCTGGCCCGCATGGAACTCCGCGTCGCTCTCGAAGAGTGGCTGCACCGGATTCCGGAGTTCGAATTGGCAGAGGGAGCAGAGGTCACCTGGGCCGGTGGCCAGGTCCGGGGCCCCCGCGTTCTACCTGTGGTGTTCGCGTGAGGATTCGCGTCGATCCCACGAAATGCCAGGGTCACGCCCGCTGTTTCGCCCTCGTCCCCGAATTGTTCGACATCGACGACTACGGCATGTCGTCGGTCAAGGACGACGGGTCGGTGCCCCCGGACCTCGAGGAACGGTCGAGGCTGGCCATCGCCAACTGCCCCGAATTCGCCATCGAGGAGATCGCCGAGGGAACCCCCTAAGCACCGAGAGGATTCCGCTACCGGGGCGAGGGGAGCTCGAGCAGGCGGGCCGTCCAGGGCAGAGCCGTTTCGAGCTGTCGCCGTTGGACCTGGCGGACCAGCGGGGCATGAGGGATCTTCGGCCCGCCGGCCGGGAGGCGAAGGATCCCGAGACGTAGGCGGCGAATTCCGCCGGACAGCCCGGCATCACCTCGTCGGGCTCCGGACCGTTCTCTGCCGCCAAGCTGGGCAGCCAGAAGGCGACGTCGGAGTCGGGATTGCCCACCCGGGCCAGGTTCCAGTCGATCAGGAGAGCGGAACCGCCTCGGAAGCAGACATTGTCGCTGCGGACGTCGCCGTGCACCAGACCGCCGCCGGACACCGGCGCCTTCGGTGAGCATCGTCATCACGGCGTCGATCCGGACCCCGTCCCCCGGTGGCGGCCACACCATGGCCGACAGGTCCTCGAGAACCTGAAGGGTCGTTCACCGTCGGCCCAGCCCAGAACCCGGGGAACGAAGGGACGGGGTCGAGCACCTCGTGCGTGGCGAACTCCTGACAAAGCCACCCGGCGGTCTCTTCGTCTACAGCCCGCTCGGCGAAGACGGACCTGCCCTCGCGCAAGGTCACCACGCCCCGTTGGTTGTGCGTGTAGCCGCGCGCCACCGGTTTCACCGGCCGCACTGGTCCCATCACCGGTTTCACCGGCCGCACTGGTCCCATCACCGGTTTCACCGGCCGCACTGGTCCCATCACCGATTCGACGGCCTCCTTCATGGCCTCGGCCCCCTCCACCGCTCCAGCATGGTCATCGACAGCAGTGAGGGTCCAGCCGCTGACGATTCCCCAACTTTCGTGCCTGGACCCGGCTCAACACCAGGCCCGGAACAGCCGATATGACGGAGATGGACAAGAACGGGCAGGCGGCGATCGACACGGTCCTGGCCCGCCTGCTCGACCAGCACCCCGATGCCGCCCTCTGTGCCATCGGCGCCGACGGGATCTCCCTGGCCATGCCCGATTCGGTCCCCACCAGAGGTCACCCGGTCATCACCGCCCGGACCCCACTCGACCTGATCGCCCCGGAAGACCGCGTCGCCGTCATCGGCGCATGGGAACACGCTCACAAGACGGGGGCACTGCACGCCGATGTCGTCGTCCGGCTGGCCGACGAGCCCGATCGCACGGTGGCCCTGCATTTCCTCGATGCCGAGCATGGTCACGGAGTCTTTCTCGCGGTGTTCATACCCACCGACGGGGACCATCGCCGGAATCGCTTTACCCTGGTCACCGAGCAGCCGTCACCGGTCCCTCCGCGCTTCGCCCGGGTCCGCCAGAACGAGGTGGGCGTGTTCCTCGAGGTCGATGGCGCCCTCTCGAAAATCCTGGGCTGGAGCCGGGAGGAACTCGTCGGCACCTTGTCTCTCGACATCATCCACCCCGACGACCACGAACTTGCCATCGACAACTGGGTGGATATGTTGGCGGCCCAGGCCCCCATCAGCCGGGTCCGTCTTCGTCATCGCCACGCTGACGGCTCCTGGGTCTGGATGGAGATCACCAACCACAACCGGCTCGAGGATCCCGAACGCGGCTGTGTCGTGGCGGAGATGGTCAACGTCTCGGACGAAATGACCGCCCACGAAGCCCTCCGCGCCCGAGAACAGCTTCTCGACCGATTGGCGGAGGCTCTGCCCGTGGGTGTCGTCCAGATCGACTCCCACAGTCGCGTCGTCTACACCAACAACCGGCTCCACGCCATCCTCGGTGCCAGGCGGGCGACCACTGTCGACGAGCAGCTGTCGGTTGTCGCACCCCATGACCGCGGTGTCCTGGCCGAGGCCTTCGACGCCGTCCTGCATCGCCGGCTCGACAGCGACCTCGAAGTCCGTCTTCTCCCTTCGACGGCGGACGACGAAAAGGAGGCCCGTCGATGCCTTTTCAGCCTGCGGGCCCTGACAGCCGACACCGGGGAGGTCACGGGGGCCATCGTGTGCGTGGCTGACGTCACCGAGAGCGCCCGCCTGCGCGACGAGCTTCACCGGCGAGCCACCTTCGATGACATCACCCGCTGCCACAATCGGGCATCGACCATGGCCGCTCTCGAAACCCTGTTGTCCGCCGGCCCTGCCGGCCCTGCCGGCCCTGCCGGCCCTGCCGGTGCCGCCGGCCGACCAGCGGTGATCTTCGTCGACCTGGACCGCTTCAAAGCCGTCAATGACCGGCTCGGCCATGCCGCTGGAGACGAGTTCTTGGGCGTCGTGGCCAGCCGACTCCTCCGAGCTGTGCGAGCCGACGACATCGTCGGTCGCATCGGGGGCGACGAGTTTCTCGTCATCCGTCCGGGTGTCACCAGCACGGACCAGGCAATGGATACAGCGCGGCGATTGGCCCAGACCTTTCGCCACCGGGTGCGCCTGAAGGCGGGGAGTCTTCCTTGTCGGGCCAGCATCGGTGTGGCCTGGTCACCCGATCCCGCCCTCGATGCCGAGGCGCTGGTGGCGATGGCCGATGCCGCTATGTACAAGGCCAAACGCAGGGGCTCCGATCAGCCCATTCTGGGGGGCTGAGGCACGACGACGGATGATCCAAGAACGCTCAGATCATCTCGCTGACGAAGTCGGGAAGGTCGCCGACGATTCGGTACTGACCGGCCAGGCTGTCGTCTTCCACCATCTCCCCGACGGCGTCGGCCACGTCGTCGGGCGACAACAGAGGAAGGACCTCGCGGGCCTGTCGGGCCCATCCGGCCTCCTGGGACCCGTCACCCGACTTGGCCAGAAGTGGGGTGTCCACCAAGCCGGGCAAGACGGCGTTCACCCGGATGTTGTGCGTCCGGTGCAGAGCGGCGCAGGCCCGGGTGAACATGACCACTCCAGCCTTGGTGGCGGAGTATCCCGGTTCCTCCTCCAGGGGCAGAAGCGCGCCCAGTGAGGCGGTGTTCACCACCACACCGCCACCACGGGCCCGGAGAGGTTCGACGGCCAGCCGGGTCCCGAGGATCACCGCCCCCAGGTTGATCATCACCTGGGCCATCAGACGCTCGGGGTCGGAGTCGGGCCACAGAGGCTCACCGCACACGATGCCGGCGTTGTTGCCGAGGATGTCAAAACCGCCGAAGGTGTCCTGGGCCGCCTCGAACATGAGGCTCAGATCTTGGAGTCGGCCCACGTCGACACGCACGAATTCGGCCGTCCCCCCAGCGGCCGTGATGCCGGTAACGGTCTTGCGGCCGGCCTCGACGTCGATATCGGCCACCAGGACCGATGCGCCCCGACCGGCCAACGATCGTGCACAGGCCCGGCCAATTCCCGATCCCGCTCCGGTGATCACAGCCACCTTGCCGGCTATCTCCATGCAGCCGAGGATACGCGACGGCACGCCGACAGCACGACGGAAGCGTCCACCCGGTGGCTGTGAACGCCCCCGGACAGCGCCTGGCCGCTCAGCCCAGCCCGGACAGAAATCCGATCAGGGCCGTGTTCACCTCGGCAGGCCGCTCCTGTTGCGTCCAGTGACCGGTGGCCGGAATCGTCACCTTGCCCCGAAGATCCGGCACCCACTCGTCCATGTCGGCCGTCGAGGTCATCATGGCCACCGGATCCTGCTCGCCTGAAATGAACAGCGCCGGGGCGACGACCTTGGTCTGGGCCAGATCTTCGGTGATTTCCCAATTGCGCCGCATATTGCGGTACCAGTTGAGCCCGCCGGTGAAGCCCGTCCGTCCGAACTCGGTGGCGTAGTAATCGAGGTCCTTTTCGGCCAGCCAATCCGGCAGCGCGCCGGGATCCGACAACCAGTCGGCCAGACGCGTGCCCTCCCGGGGCAGCGCCCGGAACGCGTTCGCCGCCCCTTCGGCCGAGATGGCGGACATGAATCGGCTCAGTGTGTCCCGAGGGTCGCGGCCCAGATCGGCGTCGGCCACACCGGGCTCCTGGAAGTACAGCATGTAAAAGAAGGTGTCGGCGAAGAGGGCCTCGAAGACAGTGATCGGATCTGTCTCGCCACGGGGGCGGAAGGGCACGCTCAACCCCACGACGCCCCGCACCCGGTCGGGGGCCCGTTGCGCCAGATCCCACACCACTGGTGCGCCCCAGTCGTGCCCGACGAAGACGGCCCTTTCTTCGCCCAGGGCATCGAGCAGACCGAGCAGGTCATCGGTGAGGTGGATGATGTCGTAGTCCTCGATGGCCTCGGGACGATCGGTGGCGCCGTATCCGCGCTGGTCGGGTGCGACGACACGAAATCCGGCGTCGGCCAATGCTCCGATCTGGTGCCGCCACGAATACCAGAGCTCGGGGAAACCGTGACAGAGTACGACGGCGGGGCCCTCGCCCTGTTCGGCCACGTGCATGGTGATGCCGTTGGTCTTGACGGAACGGTGACTGACAGTGTTCATGGCCCGGGACTCTAGTTGGCCGACCGCTTCGTTGGTCGTCTGGACTGGTCCGGAAACAGCCTGGGACGATGACCAGACCGAGGAGGTTCCAAAAGTGACGGACAAGATCGCCCGGCGCGCGGCGGTGGTGGGGAGCGGCATGGCGGGGCTCTTCTCGGCCCGCATTCTCTCGGACTACTTCGACGAGGTCGTTCTGATCGACCGCGACGACATCCCCGACACCCCAGGCACGCGCCACGGAGTTCCCCAGGGAAAGCACTTTCACGCCCTGCTCCCCGGTGGCCTCACTATCGGTTGCGAGCTCTTTCCCGGTTTCGCCGACGATCTCGAGGCGGCCGGCGCCGTGCGGTGTGTGGGCGGCCAGGACTTCTTCGTCTTCCGTCCGGAGGGCAAGTCATACGACCTGGCCACATACAGACCCGAGCCCAGGCCGACAGGTGTCATCTACTTCATGTCGCGGGGCCTGCTCGAAGACTGTGTCCGGCGGCGGGTCGCCGCCCTCCCCAATGTGCGCACCCGCTACCGCACCCTGGTGCGCCAGCCACTCGTCGACGGCGCATCGATCACCGGAGTCACCCTCGAGGAAGGCGAGAGCGTCGGGGCCGACCTTGTGGTCGACGCCACGGGCAGAAACGCACGATCGGTCGGCTGGTTGTCGCCTCTCGGATTCGACGTCCCGTCCGAGTCCGTCGTCAACTGCGACTTTGCCTACGCCAGCGCCGTGCTCCGTCCGTCGGACCCCGATGCCATCGGTGGTGCCGGATTCTTCGTCCTCCCCAAGTCGGAGAGTCCCGAAGTCCGCGGTGCCTACCTGGTGCGGGTGGAGGGCGACACCTGGCTCGCCGGCCTGGGCGGTCGTTTCGGCGATTACCCTCCCACCGACGTCGACGGCTGGCGGGACTTCGGCCGGTCGCTGGCCTGGCCGATCTGGGACGAGCTGGTCGCCACGGCCGAGATGGTGACTGCTCCCGCCCCTTTCAGGTTCCCCCGTTCGGTGCGTCGTCACTTCGAGCGCCTCGACCGCTTTCCCGAGGGCCTCGTCCCCCTCGGCGACGCCATCTGTCACTTCAATCCCGTCTACGGCCAGGGAATGTCCGCCGCCGCCTGTCAGGCCCGGGCCCTCGGTGACGTGCTCGCCGACCGGGCCCGGGAATCTCGGGACCTCACGGGTCTCGCCCGGGAGTTCTTTCCCCGTGCCTTCGAAGTCACCCGGACACCCTGGGCGCTGGCGGCCGCCGCCGACTTCCAAGACGCGCGGACCACCGGCGACTTTCCCCTCGAGGAGGTGGAGAGCCTGGCCATGCTCCTGGTCCTGGGGACGCTGACCGAGTCCGACCCCGAGGCGGCCCAACTCCTCACGGACATCGTGACCCTGTCCCGACCGCTCGCCGCCCTGCACGAGTCGCCGTGGCCGCAGCGTCTCGCTCCGAGCGCGTCGCAGCCACCGGCCGCGTAACGGTGTGTGCCGGATGCGGCGGTTGCCTCTCGGCCATGCCGGGATGTCGTCACCTCCGTAGAGTGGGTGCCAGGCTCCTCGACCGGGGCCGGCGAAGGGAGCTCCGATGCAGGACATGGCGACGCCGCAGGTGGACAGCGCCCTGCTCGTGGATGCCCAACGGGAGCTCGACCGGGCGGTGGTCCTGCGCCGGCGCCTCCACGTCCATCCCGAGCTCGGTCTCGAGCTCCCCCGAACCCAGCAAGCCGTGCTCGACGCCCTCGACGGGCTCGGCCTCGACATCTCCGTCGGTACGGCAACGTCCTCGGTGACTGCGGTGCTGGAGGGAGCGCGACCCGGTCCCACCACTCTTCTGCGAGGGGACATGGACGCACTGCCGATGCCCGAGGACACCGGTCTCCCCTTCGCTTCGGAGGTGGATGGCGTCATGCACGCCTGCGGCCATGACGCCCACGTGGCCATGCTCGCCGGCGCCGCCCGCATGCTGGCGGCGCGTCGCCACACCGTGGCCGGCCGGGTGGTCTTCATGTTCCAACCCGGGGAGGAAGGTTTCGCCGGTGCTCGTCACATGCTCGACGAGGGCCTTCTCGACCGAACCGGCCCGGTCGACCGGGCCTTCGCCATCCACATCACGCCGATATTCCCGAGCGGCATGGTTGCCACCAGGGCGGGAACGCTCATGGCCTCGGCCGACGAGTTCATCGCCACCGTCACCGGCCGGGGTGGACACGCGTCCATGCCCCACGACGCCATCGATCCCGTCCCCGTCGCCTGTGAAATCGTGACCGCCCTCCAGTCCATGGCGACCCGACGGCTGCCCGCATTCGACCCGGCCGTGGTGACCGTGGCCAGCATCCGGGCGGGCACGACGAGCAACGTCATCCCCGAGCGTGCCGTCCTCGAAGGAACGGTCCGCGCCGTCTCGGAGTCGTCACGGGCCCTGGCCCTTGACGGAGTGCGCCGGGTGGTCGAGCATGTCGCTGCCGCCCATCTCTGCTCTGCCGAGGTCTCGGCCAGGCTCGAGGGGTATCCCGTCACCGTGAACAATGACGCCGTCGCCGAACGGGCGCTCCAGGTGGCCGGGGCGTTGATCGGTCCCGAACACACCCTCCGCATGCCCACGCCCGTCATGGGGGCGGAGGACTGGTCATTCGTCCTGCAGAGGGTGCCCGGTGCGATGGCCTTCTTGGGCGCCGCCCCGGTGGGGATCGACCGGCCGGCGCCGAATCATTCCAATCGGATGCTCATCGATGAATCGGCCATGGCCACCGGCATGGCCCTCTATGCCGCCATGGCCCTCGACTGAGCGCCCGGCGGGGACCCGGTTCGACGACATCGTCCTCGGACCTGGCCTGGCCTCCGGCACCGGAGGAGCCCCTGCCGTCCCGACCGCTGACATATACCGATAACGGAATATAATGCGGGAATGGCACGATCAGCGACGACCGCAGATGCCTTCAACGCCGTGGCCGAGGGGCGTCGACGGCAAATCCTGGACGCCCTGGTCGATGGGGAGCGGCCGGTCAACGACCTCGTCACCCGGCTCGGGATTGCGCAGCCGTTGGTGTCCAAGCACCTCCG
>Ga0307374_10009065_pt1 | contig 14743 bp, 6 predicted proteins | sample OX3MG_FD_202532 | JGI IMG/M metagenome (GOLD analysis project Ga0307374, IMG submission 202532) | Soil microbial communities from Risofladan, Vaasa, Finland - OX-3 | ecosystem: Environmental > Terrestrial > Soil > Coastal area > Acid sulfate soil | place: Finland: Risofladan, Vaasa | collected... | reverse complement strand
CGACAGATCGCGAAGGCAATGATCACGATATTGACCCGTTTAAGCAGGTTATGCAGAGCAAGCACGCCCTTCTTCACAAGCTCAAATCGTTGCCCAGGTGGTCGCGTGAATGGATCACACTCGGACACGCGGTCGCCTTCCCGCAGAGCGATGTGTCTCGCATTCCTTTACCGCCGGAAGCTGCCGCCGAGATCATTCTCGACGGGAACGACCTTTCGCGGCTCGCGGAGCGCATTCCGGCCATCCTGGCGTATTGGAACGGACAAGCGCAACAGCCATTTCAGTCTGGCGCGGCGCTGATTGCCGACCTGGAAAAGCTGCTCGCGCCGACAATCACGCTGCCCAATCCACTCTCGTTAGAGGTCAAAGACGAAGAGCGAGAGATTCTGCGTTTGACCGAGGAACAGTTTCATCTACTCGACTTCTTGAGCCGAACACGGAGAGCTGCTATGAGCGGCTGTGCGGGTTCCGGCAAGACAACGCTCGCCGTCGAGAAAGCGAAACGGCTGGCACAGGAAGGATTTCACACGCTGCTGACGTGCTATAACGAATCGCTGGCGCTGCATCTCAAACAGGTTATTGGGAAACGCGAACATCTCACCGTTTGCACTTTTGAGCAATTGTGCTATCAGATGGCGCAAGAGGCAAAGCTTCCCTTGCCGTCTTTCCAGGGAACCACACCAGATCAAGCGCGTCTTTCCGAAGATGATTTTGCCAATTTGCTAATCAATGCCGTCGAACAGCGGCCGGCTCTCGCCTACGACGCGATCATCGTTGACGAGGGGCAGGATTTCCCCGATACCTGGTGGCTGGCGCTGGAAACATGCCTGAGCGCGGGACCAAACAGTATCTTCTATGCATTCTATGACGATAACCAGCGCGTCTATCCGCATCGCGGCGGTATTCCCGCTGACCTCCAGCGTTTCTCCCTGACTGAGAACGTGCGCAACACGCGCACCATCCATCGCGCGCTCGTGGCGTACTACCAGGGAGAGTCGCCGTCGATGCCGCGCGGGCCAGTAGGACGCAGCATCGAAATCCAGCACTACGAAACGGAGGCAGAGCTGCGGAAACTTCTCTCCCAGCAATGTCAGAAGTTGATCGATGCCGAACGGTTCGCATCTTCTGACATAGTCATTTTGACGCCACGTACCCTGGAACGCTCTGCTCTGCCAGCGCTGAAGCTGGACGGGAATTATAAGCTGGTTGAACACTCTGGAGGCAAGCAGCGCGAAATCTTGTACGCGACCATTCAGAATTTCAAAGGGCTTGAGCGTCGCGTGGTTATCATCGTCGAACTTGACGAAGAATTGCTCGCCACAGAGGCAATGCGCGATGCGCTTTGTTACGTGGCCTTTTCACGCCCGCGCAACTATCTCATCCTTCTCGGCAAGCAGAGCGTTATCAAGAGCCTGCTGCCGTCCGGGCAATGAAAGGGAACGACGACCGTGCGGATTTTTCAAGACATTTCCCCGCGCGACGGAGAACAGACAATTCAACAAAGCATTCCCGCGCTCCTGGAGAGGGCGCAAGAATTGAAGCTCTTCTCCAGGAAATGGTCTCTCGCGGAGCTACAACTCGATGCCGACGATTTTGCCTGGCTGTGTGATTGGGCCAATAATCTCAGCGGAAGAACGGTTCACATGTGGTTAGAAAATAACCCCTGGTATACGTTTCGCGTAGGGAACCGTGAGTGTACCTGCGCGACTGCGCTGGGAATACTCTTGTTGCTCTTCACAAGCGAAATTGCGCGTCGCAAAGCCACCGAAGGTTTTCTCTGGTCAATATTCCAGCACGATTGTTTTCCCCCCAGCACGACACGTACTCTCTATGCTGGAGGTCAGCCGACTCGCGCGCACAAAGATGCGCTTGAAGCGGCGGCGCGCTGGCTCAACCTGCGTCATGTTTTTGGCATTGAAGGACTGCAAAACTGGTTTGATACTGTCTACTTGCAGTTCGGTTTCACTTACAGAGGATTTCAACGCAGACTGCCGGAATGGCTGGTTGGGCAGGGAGGAACGCAGGCGATCCAGCATTTATTGGACGGGTCGCTGAAAAGTGATACGTTTCGCGCATTATGGGACGATCTGCGTAACTTCCGGCGTAAAAATATCAAAGCCGAACTGATGAGAGCGCGGCTTGCCAATAATCCCTGGATATTACCGGAATGGATCGAGGAACTGCTGACCCAGGCCATAGCAAAAATCGAGCTGGGAGAAGGTTCAGAAGCGGCCAGCACACAGGCCAGCGATTATATTGAGCCGTTTGTATCCGAGCCAATTCTGCGCTGGGATCCGCCAAAGGCTCCTGAGTTCACCTGTTACGTGTCGAATATCGCGCAATTCGAACTGTCAGAGCTCCTTTATTATGTCATGATCAATGGGCGCGCTTGCACCCAGCTTCAGAGAAGTCCTGACGGCGTGTATATTTTTTATCCATCTGAGGAGATTGTGTTGCCGGCAACCTTACCAATTCTCGTTGCCACGCTTATCTCTTCCACCGGGCAGGTTATTGCCAGCAATACACTGACGTTGTGGGACGTCAATGACGAGGCTACCGCTTTTCGTGCCTCATCGGGGAAGCGTATCGATGGGTGGCATGACATGATGCGCCCGGATGCCGCCTATTCCCTGATCACGGCTCCCGATACCACTCTGGTTCCTGAACCGCTATTTTGGTACAAACTCGATGCGTCGGGAACAACTCTTTCATTTATCAGCGCAGGATGGCCCGCTTCACTGAGCCTGCAACTCGATGGGCAGCTTCTCTGGCAACCCAATATGAAAGACTTCGCCAAAGGAGAGGAGCCACGTTGGACGCGATCAATAGACATCGCGTTGTACGATACTTCGCAGCAGATTGCTTTTGGTGATGCCGTTCGGGCTATCATTTCCTATCCAGAAGACATCTCTATCACATTCATCCGCCTGAACTCTAAACCCATTGATTTTATGGAGGGCGATAACGGTTCAGTGATCACCGAGCCTGTAATCGTCAGTCCTGATATGCTGTTTCATGGAACACACCTTGCTGAACTCAGCTTTACTATCGGTGTGAGAAAAGAAGCTTCAACTGCTCGCGTTACTCGTGCCGTTAATGTTGAAGTTATCGGAGCAGCAATTCTTTCCATTCAGGGTTGGACAGTACTCCAACCTGATACGACAATGACGGTAGAGCAGGCAAAAACCTTCCCTGTCCAGATATTCAGGCCGCATATTAAAAATTGGGCGTTGCTGGAAGGCGATTCGTGGGTAGGCCGCCCACGACCTACTCCTTATCCCATTGGTTCGCTGGCCGGTTTGGGAGCGCCTGTCAAACTTCGCCTCGGCCCCTACAACGCCATTGAGCCTGATGCACTCCTGGTTCGCGAGGTAATGAATAGAGGCATCATTGACGGCATCAGGGAGAACGAAGAGCGAGATGATTGCTCGTATACCATCCAGCTTATGTATCCGATAGAACTGGACGAACAGCACGAAGTCATTATTTGGGATGAAGACGGCCTGTTGCATATCGGCAATCCCGACTATTTCCTGGTACAGGTACGCGGAACTCTCGCCTGGGTACTGGAATTGCCCGACTCTGCCGCGCGACCGTTGGTGATTGCCATTGCCTACGATGGAGTACGACTCGGTGCATGGTGGGAAGACAACTGGAGTAATATACTGCAACGTCAACAAGAACAGGATATACAAACAGTGGCAACCATGCTGCGCTGGTTTCAGTTACCGATCCTGAGCGAGCGTGACCTGCCGCGAATACAACAGTTGGTTCAACAGGCAGGCAGCCAAATCCTCCCTCTATGGCTATCTGATGCTTTATCTCATTCTCACCTGCGCTGGGCGGGTGAGGATGATCGCTGGCTTTCTGCTGTTCGCATAGCATTCAAACATTGGTGGCCCAGTGATATGGCCGCGCGAAGGCTGGTGACGCAATTGGGAGGAACGGATGAGAATTTAGAAGAGTCGCTAACTCGCGCAGCCTGGCGACTATTGCGTGTGGATACACTTCTCATGGGTAAGATGCTCCAGAAGTTTGTGCCGACGGTCTATCTGCCTCAATTTGGCGTGAAGGTCACACAGTTGCTCTTTCGTACACTCGTGTCCACGCTCGCTGGCTCGGCCAGCGATCACGAGACGCAACAGCAAAAGAACGCTTTGCTGGAAACTACTTCTGATACTATGGGCATCGATGTCAACTTCATTCGCAGAGGTCTGCTAGATCCTGCGTTGCGCATGTTCCAAAGAAAAAGCACAACAGCAATGGAAGAGAACAATATTGCTTTAGCTCTCAGCATTGAACCGTTCCGGCGACTGCTGGGAATCAAGATTCTTGAATATCTCGCACAGTCCGTTGTCACAAGGAGGTAAGCCGTCATGTCCATGTCCCAACTCGATGCTATCGCATTATCAAAATCGGTTAAGCAGCGCCTCGTCGATTTTGCGCTCGACGCTCATTTCGTGCGCGATCCGCAGTTGACGGAAGCCTGCCGCACACTGTGGGAAGGCCTGGCTGAGTCGGGCGGGCTAGTCAGTGATCTGTGGGTCGAGGGCGCGTTTCCAGCGGAAGCCTCCCATGATTCGCTGGCAACGCTGGTTGCTCAGGGAAAATTTCATGCTGCTCTCTGCCGCCATCTCGATAAACCGGCTGTTATTCCGCGAGACCGCCCGCTCTATCTCCACCAGCGCGACGCGATTATCGAGGCGAAGATCGCGCGTCCGCATGGAGCGAAACCAGCTCTTGTCGTGACTGCCGGAACGGGCGCGGGCAAAACCGAGAGCTTTCTGTTACCCATTCTGAATGATCTCTATACGCATCCCGAATCCGACGAGCAAGGCGTCAAATGCATTATTCTCTATCCCATGAATGCCCTGGTGAATGATCAGGTGGAACGCCTCTATACCTGGTTACAGGGCCAGCAGACGGTCACGCTGTTTCATTTTACCAGCGAAACGCCAGAGGACAACAGCATTGCTAACAAGGAAGGCATTCCACCGTGGGATGCTTGCCGAATGCGCACGCGGCGCGAGGCGCGCGGGCTGGAAACACACGACGGCAAGACTATTGATCTCACAACAGCGGCGCGCGGCCCTGTCCCTGATATTATCATTACGAACTACTCCATGCTGGAATACATGCTCAGCCGCCCGCAAGATGCCGTCTTCTTCGGCAGGGCGCTGCGCGCGATTGTGCTGGATGAAGCGCATCTCTACACGGGAACGCTGGCCGCCGAAATTACGCTATTGCTGCGCCGATTGCTCGATCGCTGCCAGCGCAAGCCAGAAGATATTCTGCACATCGCTACCTCAGCTACCATTGACAGGGGTATGCCGGGTGAATTGGAAGCCTTCGCTTCCCAAATCTTTACCAAAGAACCGGCTCTTGTGCGCGTTATTCGCGGAGAAGCAATGCGCATCGAGCTTCCAGCGGAACGCTCCCCGCAGCGCGAACCGACGGCTGGTGCGCTGCTAGATCGTGCCTGGCTCGTTGGCCCTACCCTCGAACTCGACTTTCAGAGCATCCCGACATTCAAGGAAGATGCGCGTCTGTGCCGGGAGCTTGCCGACAGTCTGGCCTTGCTCGTTGATCGACAGACCGTCGAAGATGCCCTCAAGCAAAGCGAGAACAAGCCAGCTTTGCTCCTGTATCATGCATTTGGACGCTCGCCGCTGCTCCACCGGCTCGAAGCCATACTCTGGGAGCGCAAGCGCCTGTCACTGCGTGATGTAACGCAACTGCTATGGAACGCTGCTGACGAGGATGCGACGCAAGCGACTATGCTGCTGTTGCAGATGGGCGCCTCAGCCCGTCGCAGCGTCAACGATTATCCCTTGCTTCCCAACCGCATTCATTTACTGGCGCGCTCGACTGATGGTCTGGGTGTATGCCTGAATAGCGCGTGCAGCGGACCTGACAGCCTGAAACTGCCCGAACTGGGCTGTATCGCCGAGGGCTTACACGATCGCTGCGTCTATTGCCAGAGCGCCATGTTGTCGCTATACCGGTGCGCCAACTGCGGTAAATGGGTGATCGCAGGCGTCGATGATACAGCAGACAATAGCCTCAAACCCGTCCCCTCGCTGTTTCCAGCAAAATCCGTGACCTTGTTGGCGCTTGAGCAGCAGCCGGATTCTGCTCTGCTCTACATTGATGCCCTCACGGGGCGCTATGGCCGGGGCCAAATGAGCGACCGGCGGCTTTTTTACACGATCAAAGCCTGTCCCTGGTGCAACGATGATGATAGCGAGGATTGGAAGCCGTTTGCGCAGCCTTCCACGCTTGCACTCTCGATCCTCGCCGAAAGCGTGCTGGCAGAGCTTCCTGTTTATCCAGCGCCATATCGGCCCTGGCTTCCCGCGGAAGGGCGGCGGATGCTCGTCTTCAGCGATAGTCGGCAGGGCGCCGCGCGGCTAGGCCCGCGCCTGACACGGCAGCACGAAATCCAACTCGTGCGCGCCGCGATGGTACAGTGCTTGAAAGAGTCCCCCGTGGTTGATGATTCGGTGATTGCTGATGTCCAGGAAGATATCGCTCATACAAAGCAGCGATTGACACAGCCGGAGCTTTCGACCGCCCAACGCCTGCGCTTAGAAACACAGCTTGAACAAATGATCAAGCAGGAAACAGAATTTAGGGTCGGAGGTTCTCTGGATAACTGGAATAGAGCTTTGACGAAAGTTCTAGTGATTGAGCAGCTCGTCGATATGGAAATGTCCGAGCAGGATGTTGCCAGCGATTGGATGCTGCATCCCGATCAGTCCTGGGATGATCATGTCCAGCATGTCCAGCAGCGTTTAACAACGCTGCTGGCGCGCGAGTTCGCCCGGCCTACGCAGCAGCAAATCTCGCTCGAAACGCTCGGCCTGGCGGAAGTGACCTATCCGGGGCTGAGTTCGCTCGATGTCCCGGAACGCCTGCTTGGAACCTTACCAACTCGTACTGCCCGCGAGCGTCTGCAAACATGCTGGACCGCGTTTTTGGCTGCGTTATGCGATACATTGCGCACTGACGGCGTAATCACTCTCGGATCAGACGCTGAAGATAGCGCCTACGAATTCGCGAATCTGATCGGTCGCTGGTCGGCGGAGGACAGAGAGTTAAAAGCGCGCACGCAGCGCTTCGTAGGAGCGACGGAGAGGCAGCGCCGCCGCAAATTCGCGGCAGCTATCGCGCGCCAATGTGACATTGCTGAAACGGAAGTAGATCGTTTTGCCCAACAACTGCTGCGAGAAGCGTTTCAGCAATTGCAGTCAAATGCCGGAAAAACCCTCGCCTGGCTCGAAACGATACAGCGCGATTCAGAGGGTGGCCCTACCTGGGCGATCCGGATCAAGTTTCCGGCATTGGGCTTGAGACGACCTCTTGCCCTGTATCGCTGTCCAACGACGGGCCATATCTGGCCGCGCGAAGTGGCCGGGTGCGCTCCCGAAACCGGTTGTACGCATCTTGAACGAGTTACTGACGAGGAATTGGATAATGATCCGCGGATCATGCGTCAGCGGCGCGAATATGCTTCCTCCCCTGTTTTCACCATTGGCCTGTGGGCGGAAGAACACAGCGCGCAGCTTTCCCCTAAAGAAAATCGGCGTCTGCAAGATTTATTCAAGGCAGGTATTCGCAACATCCTGAGTTCAACGACCACGATGGAGCTTGGTATCGACATCGGCGGACTGAATGCCGTCTTGATGGGCAATGTCCCGCCCGGAAAAGCCAATTATCTCCAGCGAGCAGGACGGGCCGGTCGGCGCGCGGACGGCTCCTCCATCGTTGTGATGTTTTGTCACCCATACCCCTTTGATCGAGAAGTTTTTCTCCACTTCGGTGCGTATCTTGATCGACAATTACGCAGTCCCACTGTTTTCCTTGACCGCATCCGCATTGTCATGCGGCACAGTCACGCCTACCTGTTAGGGAATTTTTTCCGTGAAATCTATCCTCCCGATACGCATGTCGGTGCGATGAGAGCCTATGGCGATATGGGGCATTTCTGCGGCGTGTCGCTTCCTGCGCGCTGGGAAAGGAGCGCAGCAAAGCCTCACATCGAGCCATATACAGCTCACCTGGCGCCGCCCGCCGATGCCTTGTGGTGGAATCCTGCCCGCCACGAGCCAGGATTGGAAGGGCAGTTCCTCGAATATCTCTGCTGGATACGCGATTGGGGCGAGGCCGAGCAACGCCCGCATCTGGAGCGCATTTTCCAAGCTACTGGCGCGGCGCCCTTGCTCGCCGATTGGACTGCCTTCCTGAACAGAAGCATCGATGATTTCGCTGCTGCCGTCTTCGAGTGGCGTTCGGAATTCGATGCATTGTTCAGAGCATGGCAGCAAACAGACGAGACGAATACAAAATATCCGCGTGCGCAGGCCAATGCTCTGCGCTATCAAATGTCAGCGTTGTACGAAACAACGGTTATCGAGGCGTTGGCCGACCAACAATTTATGCCGCACTATGGTTTTCCCATCGGAACGCAGCGGCTGCGCGTCATCGTTCCCGATGCCAGGCGTGAAGGGAGATTTCGCGAAGAAGACCAGTATCGACTCGAACGCAGCGGACTCGTCGCAATTGGCGAATATGTTCCCGGTTCACAACTGCTTGTCGGCGGCAAACTGGTCACTTCACATGGCCTGCTCAAGCACTGGACGGGAGCCGACATCAATAATTATCTCGGCCTGCGCGGCCAATATACCACCTGCGTCAATCAGCATTTCTACTACAGAATTGCCGCCGATGCGTTGGGAACCTGTCCAATTTGTGGAGGCGATGCGCAGGAAAGCTCCACCAATTTTCTCTTACCAATGCATGGCTTTAGCAGCGCGGCCTGGGATCCACCGAAAGCCAGCACCAATGTTGATCGCGTCGGGCATACCGAACAGGCAACGATCACCTTCATTCAGCGTGAAGGGGCCGATATCCAGGAACAGGAGGATTTCGGCGGTATCTCTGGATTGCGAGCATTATACCGGGAAGATGGAGAACTGCTTGTCTACAACTCACGGTTCGCGTAAATCTGGACGCAATGGCTAGATTCTGATAAGCTGGTGAAATGAATGAAGCACTGACCATCAAGACAGAGCGGGTAGATGACATCCCGTTGTTGCTGGCCCAAATGCAGCGCATGGGTCTGGTTGAGTTGTTGGATAGGCACTTCCCGACGCATGGCAACCGTGTAGGGCTGAGCCTGGGCTGGGTAACCACCCTGTGGCTGACGCATGTACTCTCGCAAGCCGATCATCGCATGAATCCTGTGCAGTCCTGGGCAGAACAGCGCCTGGAAACGTTGCGGGGCTGTAGCGATGCGACGCTGGAGGTGCGCGATCTGAGTGATGATCGACTGGCAGATGTGTTGAGAGACTTGAGCGACGATACGCGCTGGCGGGAGTTCGAGCAGGAATTGACGGGACAGTTGATGCGCGTGTATGACCTGCGTCCCAACGCTGTCCGCCTGGACAGTACGACCGCCAGCAGTTACGGGGTGGTGAGCGAGGACGGGTTGCTGCAGTTGGGACACAGCAAGGATCATCGGCCGGACTTGCCACAACTCAAAGTGATGCTGGCGACGTTGGATCCGCTGGGGATGCCGCTGGCCACCGAGGTCCTGCCGGGACAACGGGCAGATGATCCCTTGTACCTGCCAGTGATCGCCCGCGTACGCATGTGTCTGAACAAGCCCGGCTTGTTGTATGTAGGTGATTGCAAGATGGGAGCACTGGACACACGAGCGAGCATCCAGGCTCATGGCGATTATTCCCTGTGTCCGTTGTCGGCGCTACAGGTTCCGGTTGCTCTGTTGGCACAGCAGGTGGAGGCCCTGCAAGCCAGCAATCAACCCCTCCTCAAGGTCGAGCGAACCCAGGCTGATGGGCGGACCCACTGTATTGCGCAAGGCTACGAGCGGCTCGAGACCGTCACCGCCCAACTCGATGGCGTCGCTTGCACCTGGACCGAACGACGCTTGCTGGTGCAGTCGGTGGCTGCAAAACTCTCGGCAGAACAGGCCTTGCACACCCGACTCAAGCAAGCCCAGCAGGCGTTGAGCGAGTTGACGGTGAGGCGACCAGGCAAAGCGGTACTCTCGGAGCGCGCGGCGGTAGAGCAAGCGGTGGCCGACACGCTGGCGCACTTCCGGGTGGACGGACTGCTGCTGGTCACGGTGACCGAACAGGTGACCGAGCAAGCGCTACGAGCCTACCGGGGTCGCCCGGCTACCGTGCGCATCGCTCGCCACTTCACCATTACCAGCCAGGTGCAGACTGAAGCGCTGCGCACGGCGAGCGAGCAGTTGGGATGGCGCGTGTACGCAACCAATCATTCGGCAGAGAAGCTCCCCCTGACGCAGGCGGTTGAGGCCTACCGCGATGAGTATCTGGTAGAGCGCAACTTCGGGCGCTTGAAAGGACTTCCTTTGTCGCTCTCTCCCATGTATGTCGAGCGCGACGATCATGCCACGGGCCTGGTGCGGTTGTTGTCGATCGCCTTGCGCGTCTTGACGCTGCTGGAGTTTGTCGTGCGTCGTCACCTGGCGCAGCAAGGCGCTTCCCTGGCCGGACTGTATGCGGGCAATCCCAAGCGTGCCACGACCAAGCCCACGACTGAGCGCTTGTTGGAAGCATTCCAGGGCATCTTCTTGACCATTCTGGTTGAACCGTATCAGACCCGACGCCATCTCACTGCTCTTTCTGCCCTTCAGCAACGCGTGCTGGCTTTGTTGGAGTTCTCTCCAACTCTCTATTCCCACCTGTGCGAGGATTCTTCAGAACCCCCGTAAAAATGCGCGAACCGTGAGCTACAATGCAGGAGATTACCAGAAGGGCTTCGCGATCTGCTTAAAGTGTGGCTATGCTGACAGTGAAAAGTACCTGGGAGAAGGCAGAATGAAGCTTCCTGCCGGCTTTGAACGCCACGCACCGCTCACCTCGACACGAGAAGAGATGTTTTGTTGGGGGAAGCAGGAAGCGCCAGCAGTCTTTCGTAACCATGCATTGGCCGCCAAACAGACCTCAGATGTTTTGCTGCTTGATTTCTCGACCTGTCTTGCGCACCTCGCAAACGATGCCCGGCTCCTCTGGACGCTTGTCCAGGCGCTGGAAATCAGCGGCGCGAAGCTGCTGGAATTGGATAGCCGCGAATTAGGCACGCTGGTCATTCCTGCCGGCATAAGGGGAAGTGGACTGGGCGCGGTGTTGTACGACAATGTGCCGGGCGGTGCAGGCCATGTGCGCGAACTGCTCGCTCTGGGCAGGCAATGGCTCAAAGAGGCGCGTGCGGTGATGTTTGTCAACGAACAGCACCATCAAACCTGTGAAACGGCCTGCCTGGATTGCCTCCTGACCTTCGACGCCCAGGTACCAATGCAGAAGGGGCTACTCCAAAGAAAGCTCGCTATTCAGGTGCTTGATTCTCTCCTGCAAGGATGCGACCTTCCTGTAATACAGCGCAATCCAGGAAGACTATCCCAGCCTCCAGCGTTTTTACCAGATGTGCAGCCCGCGGAGGCGGATTCGCCAGCCATGACATCGCTTCCAAAAACTACCGAGGAGAGACTACAACGCGCCCAGCAACGCATGATAAAGCGAAATAACAGAAACCAGCCATGAGGAGTTAAGCAGTTTGGTTCGCGCTCTTTGCATGTGAAGTACGAGCGGCTGTCTTTGCCGCAAGAAAGGATGACTCATGACGATTCGTCTCGGCTTGATCGGCGATTATGATCCCCAGGTCAAAGCACACGTAGCTATTCCAGCAGCGGTGGCTCTGGCGGCCCGCGATCTGGACTGCCAGATAGAGATCACCTGGTTGCCAACTCCTCAGTTAGCGCATGAGGTGCAACAGCAACTCAACCGCTATCAGTGCCTGTGGGCCGTGCCTGCTACGCCGTATGCCAGTATGGAAGGCGCGCTCAACGGCATTCGGTACGCGCGCGAACAGGCGCTTCCGTTCCTGGGAACCTGCGGCGGCTTCCAGCACCTGCTCATCGAGTTTGCTCGCAACGTGCTGGATGTCCCGACCGCCGATCACGCCGAGTCTAATCCTACAGCCGAGGCGCTGCTGGTGACGCCGCTGATCTGCTCGCTGAATGAACGGACGGAAACCTTGACCTTGCTCCCCGGCTCCCGCGCAGCGGCGATCTATGGGCAATGCGAGATTGTGGAAGCCTACGGTATCTGCAACTATGGTCTGAACACTGCATGGCAGTCACTTCTAGAACAGGGCGGCTTGCGCGTGAGCGGCGTAGATAGCGCGGGCGAGGCATGCGTGATTGAACTCACGCCACATCCCTTTTTTCTGGGAACGTTATTCCAACCTGAACGTTCCGCGTTTCAGCACCGGGTCCATCCTCTCATCAAAGCCTTGCTCCAGGCGGCCAGGGAGCGCTAATCCTCGTAAAGCGCCGGGATACATACGACTTCCCGGCGTTGTAACGGCGGGTTGTTTCGCGCAAGGGGTGTTACACAGAGGAGGCATATGATCCTGATCGAGAGTATTGCCAACCACCTGGAACTTGTTGACCTCATCGCGCAGTGGCACTTTGCCGAGTGGGGACATCTCGACCCACGCGGCACGCTGGCAGGATGGACGGAAGGCTTACGCCGCCGCACGAACCGCGAGCAGATTCCCACCACCTACGTGGCTCTGGAGGGAAATGAACCGCTCGGCTCGGTGACATTAGTAGAGCATGACATGCGAACTCACCCCGATCTGTCGCCGTGGCTGGCCGGCGTCTATGTGACATCTGAGCGCCGACATCAGGGTATCGGTAGCTTGCTGGTACGCCATGCCGTGCATCAGGCCGCTCAGATGGGCGTGACACGTCTCTACTTATATACGCACTCCGCCCGTGCATTCTATACAAAGCTGGGATGGCGCTTCCTGGAGGAAGATGTGTATGAGGGACAGCCTGTGGCGATCATGATATGGAAATGACCGATGCACTCTCGATCGTCGCCGCCACTGCTTCAGTTCAGTGAGATTAGCTCGATGATGTAGCGCGTACTTTATCATACCGCAGACTCTCTCACTTGAAACCGGATGATCCCATCTTCATCTTCTTCTCCCTCTGGCAAATCAGATTCCACGATCTGACCAGCCTCCATGCGAACATGATAGAGGAATGCTTCGCGATCAAAAGCATGATAGTGTGAGATCAAAACGACCTGGTTGAATTGCTGGGCAATCGTTCCGGTCGTGAGAAGTTCTACGAGAGCCTGGGCGCGTTGGGCGTCGAAGGCGCTGAGCGGCTCATCCAGGAAAATGAACCCTGGAGCTACTCCCAGTTCCTGTGGCAGCGTGGCGAGCGCAAACGCTAAACGCAACGCCAGCGAACATTGATCGCGCGTGCCGCCTGAAAAGATATTTTTGGCAACGAAGCGCCCGGCAGCCGGATCCCAGACACGGATGCGATAATCCATTCCTTCCTGTTGACCATTGCTGTCCTCTGGAGTCAGCCGCACGTCACGATACCGCCCGCCCGTCAACTGCTGCAAAAGTGGCTGCATATTGCGTTCTGTGATCGGCAGGACACGGCGCGCAATTCGCTCATTCGTCTCGCCAAGCAGCCGTGTTGCCCAGGTACAAACTTCGCGCTCTTCAATCAGCGTATCAACCCTTTGCTGGCACTCTATAATATCCAACGGTGTTCCAGGATGTTGGAGTTCTCTGGTCAATTGCTGCCCTTGCTGGCGCGCTGCAAAGAGTTGATGACGCGTGCGTTCAAGCTTTTCTTGTACCAGAGGTTCATCATTCGGCGAGACCAATGCTGTCAGCGGCCAGCTCGCAATCACACTCTCATAGGTATAATCTGCTGGATAGGCGATGCCGCGCGACGAGAAGATAGCGGCAATGGCCTTCCGACTTATCCGCATATCACTCTCCGCACTATCCCTTTGCTGCTTTATACCGCCCTGCTCGTCGAGCGCTGCATCCAGGCTTCTCCTTGTACCCTGCTCATCCAATGTCGTGAGGATAGCGACGATTCTTTGCCTGATTTGACCAAACGCCGTAGATAGCGATTGTTGATCCAGGAGAGAAATGGGAGCGTTGGATAGCTGGGGGAAAATGGGCAGATCAGGAATAGCCAGACGGTTCGCATCGGCGAGCAGTTCTCCGAGTGCAGTTGATGCAGCAGTTAGTAAACTGGTGAGAGTATTTTTTCGCGTTGTACGCTCTTCCTCACGCGATGGACGTGCTACTAACTGTTTTTCTAATATCTGCACTCGTTCTTTCGCTCTTCCCCACTCAGGCGCTACCTCCGCTTCACTATGGAGGTTGAGCTTCTGTAGCAATGGATAGGTTACTTCCTCTTGTTGGCGGCTGAGCTTTTGAGCCTCGGCCAGCTTGTCTTTCGTCTGCACTACCTGCCCTACCGGGTCGCTGGCTTTGAGCGTGGCAATCCTGTCCCATGCTTGCTTCAGCGCTTCATCCGCTCTCATTCTATCAGATTCAGCCTCTTGCATGAGCCTTTCTGAACCTCCTTCTTGCTGCCTTTGAGCTTCCCTGGCAGCGCGTAATTCGGCCTGGCATGTGGCAAGCAGTGTATCTACAGCATTACTCGTAACCGGCCACGGAGCAACTCCCGCGATAGATGCTCTCGCTTGCTGTTCCGCTGCTGCCACGATCTGTTCCTGCTGCGCTGCCTGCGCCTTCAAGCGACCTGCCAGTTCCGTCGGGTTGCCCGACTGTAGCGCGAAATTCCAGTTTCTTCTACTTTCTTCGGCGGCAAAGCGGGCTTGTTTGAGTTGTTCCTGCAAGC
>Ga0307374_10009064_pt1 | contig 14743 bp, 13 predicted proteins | sample OX3MG_FD_202532 | JGI IMG/M metagenome (GOLD analysis project Ga0307374, IMG submission 202532) | Soil microbial communities from Risofladan, Vaasa, Finland - OX-3 | ecosystem: Environmental > Terrestrial > Soil > Coastal area > Acid sulfate soil | place: Finland: Risofladan, Vaasa | collected... | reverse complement strand
GTTGCTCTGGTTCCTGATCAAGGACGAGCCGAGCCTCGGCGGCTGGCAGTCCGGCCTCGAGACGGACACCGGCAGGCACAAGCCCGCCTGGAATGCGTACTTGAAGGTTCCTCGGGGCTAGCCGGGTGGCGGGAGCCCACGCTCGGCGAGCAAGCTGCGGTAGAGCTTGTCCACGTCGTCGACGAGACGGGCGACCGCGTAGCGCTCGATGACGCGGGCGTGGCCGGCCTCGCCCATCCGCGCGCGCAGCTCCGGGTCGGCTGCGAGCTCGGCGAGCCGCGTTGCCAGTGCGTCCCGGTCGTCCGCATCGACGAGGAAGCCGTCGATGCCGTCGCGAACGACGTCCGGCACTCCGCCGACGCGGGTCGCGACCGCGGGTCGTCGCGCGGCCAGGGCTTCGATGACGCTCACGGGCGTGCCCTCGTTGATGGACGGAAGCACGAGCACGTCGATCGCGTCGTAGAAGCGGGCGACGTCTTCCTGATACCCGAGGAAGAGGCAGCGCTTGATCACGCCGAGCTCGTGGGCGTACCGCTCGAGCTGGTTGCGGTCAGGCCCGTCGCCGACGAGCACGACGAATGCGTCGACGTTCCGGGCGACGAGGTCCTGCAGCGCGCGCACGACGAGCTCTGTCCGCTTCACGGCGGTCATGCGGCCGACCCAGCCGACGACGAAGGCTTCGTCGCGGAGGCCCATCTGACGGCGGGCTTCGCGCCGCTGTACGTCGTCGTTCTCGACACGTCGGGGAAGGTCGATGCCGAGGCGCACCACCGTGAACTTCGAGGCAGGGGCGACGCCGAGAGCGACCAGGTCGTCGCGAACTTCCGGGCTGACCGCGACGAGCGCCGTGCTCGTCCGCGCAAGCCAGCGCTCGAGCCTGCGAAAGCCGAACGTCTGGACCCGGCCGAAGTATCCGCGCAAGACGTGGCCGTGGAAGGTGTGGACGACGATCGGAGGCCGTGCGCCGCGCGCCAGTAGTGCGGCGATCCGCCCGACCGCGCCGGCCTTTGCCGTGTGCGTGTGCAGGATCGTCGGCCGCTCGTTTCGGATCAGCTGCGCGAGCTGCACGATGGCACGCAGGTCGCGAACCGGTGAGATCTCGCGGTGGAGATCGCCCAGCGTCTCGACGTGCACGTTGTGCGCGTCGGCGACGAAGGCCATCGACTCCTCGCCCCGCGCGATCGTTCCGGCAACGAGCGTCGTGTCGTATCCGCGCGGCGCGAGGCCGGCGGTCAGATACGCGACGTGCAGCGCGGGGCCTCCGACGTTGAGGCGGGCGATGACCCGCAGGACCTTGACCGGCCGCGCCGGCGAAGCCGGCACGGCCTCAGGTCGGCGTCGCGGGCTACGCCTTAGCGTCTCAGGCAACGAGGTACTCGATGGTGTGTTGCAGGCCCTGCTCGAGGTCCACCGACGGCGTGTAGCCGAGGATCTCCTTCGCCGCGGCCACGTCTGCCCATGAGTCGCGGATGTCGCCGGGACGCGGCGGCGCGAAGCTGCGTTCGACGGGCTTGTCGAGGATGCGGCCGATGGCCTCGGCGACCGCGTTCACACTCGCAGGCGAGCCCGCTGCGACGTTGAAGATGCGGCCGCTCGCGCCCTCGGCATGCGCGGCGCGCAGCGTTGCGTCGACGACGTTAGCGACGTACGTGAAGTCGCGCGACTGCTCGCCGTCCCCGTAAACCGTGACCGGTTCGCCGGCGGCGATCGCCGTGATGAAGAGCGGCACCATGGCCGCGTACTGCGAGAACGGGCTCTGTCGCGGCCCGAAGACGTTGAAGTAGCGCAGCACGACGGTCTCGAAGGACTCGTAGACGCGACTGAAGCTGACGCAGTACCGTTCCGCGGCGAGCTTCGCGACCCCGTAGGGCGAGATCGGATCGGCGGCCAGCGATTCGTCGACCGGGCGCTCGCGCTTCGCGCCGTAGACCGACGAGGACGACGAGAAAACGACACGGCGGACGCCCTCGTCGCGGGCCGCGAGCAGGACGTTCAGCGTTCCCTCGACGTTGACCGCGCTCGAAGTCAGCGGATCCTGGACCGACCTCGGCACCGATCCGAGCGCGCCGAGGTGGTAGACGACCTCGCTCCCACGCACGGCGTTGTGGACGCGCTCGTAGCTCCGCAGCTCACCCTCGACGATCTCGACATCGAGCCCTTCGAGGTTCGCCCGGTTGCCCGTCGAGAAGTTGTCGAGCACGCGCACGGCGTCGCCGCGCTCGAGCAGCGCTCGGACGACGTTCGAGCCGATGAAGCCTGCCCCGCCGGTGACGAGCGCCTTCGCCATCAGGGGGCCACTCTAGTGGGAGCCGGACGACGCCCTCACTACACTGGCCCACTGATGGACGGCACGGTCCTCCGGCGGCGAGCGGGTGCAGCCGCGGGCACGTACTCCTCGATCGTGCTCGGATTCCTCGGCACGGTCGTTGCCGCGCACGTGTTCTCGACCGAGGTTCTCGGCCTCTTCACGCTCGTCATCGCCTCCGCCGGCTTCTTCCAGACGCTCCTCGACCTCACCATCGAGGAGGCGCTGATCAAGTTCGGCTTTCGCTACATCACGCGCGAGGACTGGGGCCGGCTGCGCCGGCTCTTCCGGCGGACGTTCGTCTTCAAGGCGGCCGGTGCGATCCTGGCCGGCGGCGCGCTCGTCGGCCTCGGTCTCGGAGCAGGAACGGTGTTCCATCACTCCGAGCTGCGGACGCCGCTCCTGCTCTCGGCGCTGCTCCCGCTCGCGCAGTCACCGGAGGGAATGGCGGCGGTCCCGCTCATGCTGCGCGGCCGCTACGACGTGCGCGGCGGGTTCCTTGCGTTCTCGATGGCGCTTCGCCTCGGTGCGATCGGTGCCGGATCGCACTTCGGGCTCACGTGGACTGTCGCGGCGATCGTGCTCGCGCAGGTGGTCGCGTCGGCGGCCATCGGCGTCGCCGGTCTCCTTGCGTTCCACCGGTTCCCGCGCGGCGACAGCAGGCCACTGGGCGAGGACGGGCGCGAGATCCTGCACTTCATCGGCCAGTCGAGTGTTGCGACCGGTGTCGTCTCGCTGCGCTCGACGCTCACGCCGATGCTGCTCGGCATGGTCTCGACCGCGAACCAGGTCGGTCTCTTCCGCGTTGCGCAGGCCCCGCAGACCGGCTTCAACGCTGTGTCGGCGCCGATCCGGCTCGTGCTGCTGAGCGAGCAGACGCGAGACTGGGAGCGCGGCAACATCGATAAAGTCTTCGCGGGCGTGCGCCGGTACACGCTCCTCGCCGCTGTCGGCAGCATCGTTCTTCTCCCGCTCCTGCTCGTCTTCATGCCGCAGATCGTGCGCCTGCTGTTCCAGTCGAAGAACCTCGGCGCGGTCGATGCCGCCCGCATCATCGTGGCCGCCGGTGCGGTGCAGTTCGTGGTGGGATGGTCGAAGTCGTTCGCGGTCACGATCGGCCGGCCCAAGCTTCGCATCTGGACGCACGGGTTCGAGACCGCCGTGCTGTTGCCGCTCGCGATCGGGTTCGGCTGGCTCTGGGGAGCACGCGGCGCCGCGATCGCAGTGCTCGCGTCGAGCATCGTGTTCGCACTCGCATGGGCGGTGCTCTTCGCGCGGATCCGGCGAGAGCCGCCTCCCGCGGTCGTTCCGCTCGAGCCGGAGATCGTGGGGCTGTCGACGTGAAGGTGCTCATCGTCTCGGGCATCTGGCCGCCGGACGTCGGCGGGCCCGCCAGTCACGCTCCCGAGGTCGCGAGCTTTCTCGCCGAGCGCGGGCACCACGTCGAGGTCGTGACCACGGCGTGGCAGGCGCCGCAGACGGACACATATGACGTCCATTGGATCTCGCGCTCGCTTCGACCGGGTGTGCGGCATCTGCGCGGCGTCGCGCTCGTGCGTGCGCGCGCCGCTCATGCGGACGTCGTGTACACGACGGGCATGTTCGGGCGGAGCTTCGCGGGAGCGACCTTGGCGCACCGCCCATACGTCGTGAAGCTCACCGCGGACCCGGCATTCGAGCGCGCACGCCGTCGCGGCGTCGTCGGGGGTGACGTCGACGCATTCCAGTCGCGCTCCGGCCTCCGCGTCGCCGCGCTTCGTTTCGCGCGCGACCTGGAGCTGCGGCGCGCGGCGCACGTCTTCTGTCCCAGTGACTACCTGCGCACGCTGGCGGTCTCCTGGGGCGTTCCGGCAGACCGCGTCAGTGTGCTCCCGAACGCGGCGCCGCCGGTACCGGAGCTCGCGCCGCGCGATGAGCTGCGGCGGTCCTTCGGCATGAACGGGCCAACGCTCGCGTTTGCCGGTCGACTGTCCGTGCAGAAGTCGCTCCAGCTCGCGCTCGAGGCGGCCGACGCAGTCGAGGGTGTCTCACTCGTGATTGCAGGCGACGGCGACGAGCGTGCGCGGCTCGAGGCGCTGGCCGGCCCGCACGTGCAGTTCCTCGGGCCGCAGCCACGGGAGCGTGTGATCGAGCTCTTCCGCGCAGCCGATGCCGCGATCCTGTCCTCGAGCTGGGAGAACTTCCCGCACTCCGTGGTCGAGTCGCTCGCGGCCGGAACCCCCGTCATCGCCACTCGAGTCGGCGGCGTCGCCGAGGTCGTTCGCGACGGTGAGAACGGGCTGCTCGTCCCCGCCGCGGACGCCGACGCGCTCACAGACGCGGTCCGCCGGTTCTTCTCCGACGACGCGCTGCGCGCACGTCTGCGTGCGGCGGCCGCCGATTCGGTGCGGGCGTATGACCGCGATGTGGTCTTCTCCCGGATCGAGCAGGCGCTCGAGGCCGCCGTCGCATGAAGCCGCGGGTGCTGTTCGTGAGTAGGACGCGGTACCGGTTGCCGCTGGACGCGAGCGTCGCCCGGAAGTGGGACGCGCTCGCAGCGGAGATGGAGCTGCGCGTGCTCGCCGGAGGCGACACCGCGGATGACGGCCGCTTCCGGCTCGTGCCCGGACGCTCGCCGGCGTTCTACCTCTCCCTGCCGTTGCGCGTCGCGGAGGAGCTCCGCCGGTTCCGGCCGGACGTCGTCGTCGCGCAGAGCCCGTACGAGGCGAGCTCTGTCCTTGCGGGCCGCTCCCTCGCTCGCTCGCACGCACGCGTCGTCCTCGAGGTGCACGGCGACTGGCACACGGCGACGAGGCTGTACGGATCGCCGCTCCGCCGGCTGCTCGAGCCCGTGAGTACGACACTTGCGCGCGCGGCCGTCCGTCGCGTGGACGCCGTTCGCACCGTCTCGCAGTTTACGAGCGGGCTCGTTCGCGCCGTCGGTGTGGAGCCGGCGACGACGTTCACGACGTACTTCGACGTGTCCGCCTTCTCGGTGACGCCGCCCGCGCCGCTGCCGGCGCAGCCGCGGGCGCTCTTCGTCGGCGTGCTCGAGCGATACAAGAACGTCCACGGGCTCGCAGAGGCGTGGCGGCGCGCGGCGCCGGCCGTACCCGACGCGACGCTCCATGTCATCGGGCGCGGGCGTGAACGGTCCGTCGTCGAGGCGCTCGTTCGCGACTTTCCCCGTCGGGTGACCTGGGACGAGCAGGTGCCGTCCGCCGCCGTGGCGGCTGCGCTCGACCGCGCAACCGTCCTCGTGCTCCCGTCGTTCTCCGAGGGGCTGCCGCGGGTCGCGATGGAAGCGTTCGCGCGTGGGCGAGCCGTCGTCGGCGCGAGAGCGGGAGGGATCCCCGACATCGTCGAGGACGGCACCAGTGGGCTTCTCGTGCCGTCCGGCAATGTCGCGGCGCTCGCCGACGCGCTCGTCCGCGTCCTCTCCGACCCGCAGCTTGCTCGCTCCCTCGCGGACGGCGCGCGCGCTTCGGCAGCTCGCTGGCTGCAGTCGCCCGAGGAGTTCGCGACCCGGACGCGCGAGCTCGTGGACTCGCTTCGGCGATGACGAGGCTCGTCTTTGTGACGCAGCAGGTCGACCGCGAGCACCCGACGCTCGGCGCGGCGGCCGACATGGTGGCGGCGCTCGCTGCCCGCTTCGACGAAGTCGTGATCATCGCGGCCGCTGCGACTGTTGATGCGTTGCCCGCGAACGTCCGCTTCCGCAGCTTCGCCGCACCCACGCAACTCCTGCGCGGACTGCGCTTCGAGGCCGTACTGGCGCGCGAGCTCGCCCGCGGGAGGCCGACCGCGCTCCTCGCGCACATGTCGCCTGTTTACGTCGTGCTTGCCGCCCCGCTCCTCCGCCCGCTCCGCGTTCCCGTACTCCTCTGGTTCACGCAGCAGCAGGCCGGCGCCAACTTCTACCGCTCTCTACGTGGTGTCGACGCGATCCTCAGCGTCGACGAGCGAAGCGTCCCCGTCTCTTCGCCGAAGATCCGTGCGATCGGGCACGGCATCGACACCGACGGGTTCGAATGCGCCGAGCGGCGGCCACGGCACGACGGTGTGCGCCTTCTGTCGCTTGGCCGCTACTCGAAGGTGAAGGGACACGATGTCGCCGTTCGCGCCCTCCCTGCGCTTCGCGGCGCTTCGCTCACTGTGCGGGGGGAGGAGGCGACACCGAACGACTCGATCGTCCGAGCACGCCTCGCCGCGCTCGTGTGCGAGCTCGGTCTCGAGGGGCGTGTACACCTTCTCGATGCCGTGCCGCGCGGCGAGGTGCCGGGACTCTTTGCCGATGCGGACGTCCTGGTGAACGCCACGCACGGGATGAGCGCCGACAAGGTTGTGTTCGAGGCGCTCGCCGCGTGCACTCCCGTTGTGGCGGCATCGCCGGTGTTCGACGGGCTGCTTCCGAGCGAGCTGCGGTTCACGGACGGCGACCCCGCCGGTTTGGCGACCGCGATCCGGGCGGCGACCGCGCTGCCGGAGTCGGAGCGTCGCCGGTTGCGAGCGCGTGTCGAGGCGGAGCACTCGGTCGAGCACTGGGCTGACGAGGTCGTCACAGCGGTTAGGCTGGCCCGCGGATGAGCGTCGTACTGGTGACCGGAGGCGCGGGCTTCATCGGGTCCCACGCCTGTGCGGCTCTCGCAGAGGGCGGGCACGAGGTGGTCGTCGTCGACCCCCTTCTGACCTATGCGTACTCCTTCGAAGCCCAGCACTGGCACAACCTCCACTACCGCCGCGAAGTCCTGCTGCGCGACGCGCGCGTCGTCGTCGCCTCGACGGAGATTCGCGACGAACTGCGACGCGTCGTGCTCGATGTCAGGCCCGACTACCTGCTCCATCTCGGCGCGCTCCCCCTCGCCACGGTCGCGCGCGTCAGGGCCGACCACGCGTTCGAGAGCATCCTGCGCGGCACGTTCAACCTCGTCGAGCTCGCGCTCGAGCTCGACCTGAAGAAGTTCCTGTACGTGTCGTCGAGCATGATCTACGGCGACTTCACGCAGACGCCGATGCCCGAGGACGCGCGCCCGGCGCCGAAAGATCCGTACGGCGGCTTCAAGCTGGCCGGCGAGGTGATCGTCGAGACGTTCTCGCGCGCACGCGGATTGCCGTACGCGATCGTGCGTCCCTCGGCCGTGTACGGCCCGACGGACATGAACGACCGCATCGTGCAGCGCTTCGTCGAGTGTGCGCTGTGGGGGCGCCCGCTCACTGTCGTCGACCCCGACCACACCACGCTCGACTTCTCGTACGTCAAGGACGTTGCAGGCGGCCTCGTGAAGACGCTGCTCTCGCCGGTCGAGAACGAGACGTTCAACATCACTGCGGGACACGGCCGCACGCTCACGGAGTTGCACGACATCCTTCGCGTGCGCTACCCGGACATGCCGGTTGAGGTTTCCGTCAAGTCCGACGACTTCCGTCCGAAGCGAGGCGCACTCGATATCGACAAGGCACGCCGGCTCGTGGGCTATGAGCCGAGCTACTCGCTCGAGCGCGGCGTCGAGGAATACCTCGAGTTCCTGAGCTCGCTTCCCACCGGCGCGCCCGCACTGGCGTGATCCCATACTTCGCGCTCGACCGCGAGTTCGAGGCGCTGCGCGACCCGATCATGGCGCGCGTCGAAGAGGTCTTCGAGTCCGGCCGGCTTCTCCAAGGGCCGTGGATCTCCGACTTCGAGCGCGAGCTCGCCGGTCTCGCCGGGCGGAAGCACGCCGTCGCGGTGAACTCCTGCACGGATGCGCTCTACTTCGCCTTCGCCGCCCTCGGGATCGGCCCGGGGGACGAGGTGATGGTCCCCGACTTCTCGTTCGCGGCCACCGCATCGTCCGTGCTCCGCACCGGCGCCGTTCCCGTCTACGTCGACATCGGCGATGACTACGAGCTCGACCTCGACCATGCTGCGACGATCGTTTCCGGCCGGACGAAGGCGCTCGTGTACGTCGATCTCTACGGGCGTATGGGCGACGCGGCCGTGCTCGAGCGTTTCGCCGCGGAGCACGGACTTCTACTGGTCGAGGACGCCGCACAGACCCTCGGCGGCGTGCGCGACGGGCGTCCGGCGGGGTCGGCCGGAATCGTGAGCTGTTTCAGCTTCGATCCGACGAAAGTCGTGAGCGCGCCAGGCAGCGGCGGTGCACTGCTCACCGACGACGACGAAGTCGCCGAGACCGCCCGCACGCTGAGCCACCACGGCAAGTCGAGTGCAGGGACGTTCGACCGTGTCGGCCAGAACGCGCAGATGTCGTCCATCGTCGCCGCGGTCCTCTCCGTGAAGCTCGCGTACGAGGAACAGTGGCTGCGGGCGCGACAGCGCGTCGCGGCCGCGTATGGCGATGCGCTCGCATCGAGGAAGGCGGTCGTTCCGGAGCGTCCCGTCGACCGCGAGCACGTGTTCCACAAGTACGTTGTTCGCGTACCGCAACGCGACGCCGTGCGCGGGGCACTCGAGCAGCGCGGCGTGGCGACGCTCGTCCACTATTCGACGACGCTGTCGGCGTTGCCGTTCGCGGCAGCCGCACCGAAGCGCGGTGGCGGCGAACGCGCAGCGCGCTTCGCGGACGAAGTGCTCTCCCTCCCCGTGCATGCACATCTGCGCGACGACGAGATCGAGCGCGTTTGCGCAGCGCTCGCCGAGACGCTGCCCCCCGCATGACGCGGCCGCGCGTCCTCTTCGTCTCACGAGAGCGGATCCGGTTGCCGCTCGCCGGGGCGCAGGAGCGGAAGTGGACCGCAGTGGAAACGGTGGTGGAGCCGCGGGTCCTCGCGGCCGCTCCGGCGGGCGCGCCCACCCGCGGCGGCCCCTTCCGTCTTGCAGCCCCGGGGCGTCCCGCGTTCGCAGACGGTGCGCTCTACTACCTCGCCCTGCCCGCCCGGATCGCGCGCGAGCTGCGTGCGTTTCGACCCGACGCGGCCTTCGTCCAGGGCGTCCACGAGGCCGCCGCGTTCCTCATCGGCCGGCGATTGGCGCGGGACGACGCGAAGCTCATTCTCGACGTCCAGGGTGATTGGCACGAGGCGACGCGGCTGTACGGCTCGCCGCTTCGACGTCTGCTGAATCCCGTCAACGACGCTCTACCTCGCCTCGTCGTTCCGCGGGCGGACGCGGTGAGAACCGTCTCGACGCAGACGTCGGGCCTCGTGCGCGATCTCGGCGTCGAACCGGCGGCCGTCTTCCCGTCCTACGTGGACGCCGACGTGTTCCTCACGCGGCTGCCTGCACCGCTGCCGGCAACCCCTCGGGCGGTCTTCGTCGGCGTGCTCGAGCGGTACAAGGCTGTCGACACCCTCGTCGAGGCGTGGCCTCGCGTCGTTTCGCAGGTGCCCGGCGCGATCCTGCACCTCGTCGGCGATGGGACGCTGCGCGATCGCGTCCGCGCGCTGACCGAGCAGCTGCCGGCGCAGACGGAGTGGTCTCCGAAGCTCGACGCTGACGCGGTCGCGCAGGCGATGGACGATGCGTGGCTCGTGTGCCTTCCCTCCCGCTCGGAGGGGCTGCCGAGAGTCGCGCTCGAAGGAGCCTGCCGAGGCCGCGCAATCGTCGGCGGCAACCGAGCGGGCATCCCCGACGTCGTCCATGACGGAGAGAACGGGTTGCTCGTCGATCCCGACGATCCGGCCGCACTCGCCGCCGCGCTCGTTCGCGTCCTCTCCGACCGCGCCGAAGCCGAGCGGCTGGGGGCGGCCGCGCGCCGAACGGGGGAGGAGTGGGTGGTTTCGCCGGCCGAGTACGGCGCGCGCATCGAGCGGCTCGTGCGCGACGTGCTCGCGGGCTAACCTGAGCCCCTCGTGCGCGAGCAGATCAAGCAGCTCCTGAAGAACTCCGTCTACCGCGCGATCGGCGAGGTCGCGAGCGGTGTGGGGACGGCCGACGGCGCCGAGCGCAGCCTCCGCGTGCTCATGTACCACAAGGTCAACGACCTTCCGAACAACCGCATGTCGATGCCGGTCGACCGGTTCGACGAGCAGATGGCGCAGCTGCGCGAGTTCGGGTACCGCGTCGTCGACCTCGACGCCGTGCTCGCGCATTACGGCCGCGGGGAGCCGCTCCCCGAAGGCGCCGTGCTGATCACGTTCGACGACGGCTATCGCGACAACCTGCTCAACGCGGCGCCCGTCCTCGCGAAGCACGGGTATCCCGCCGTGCAGTTCGTCCCAATCGCGTACGTCGGCGACACGCAGCCGCTTCCGCACGAGCGGTACCTCGCCGCGCACGGAGTCCACAATCCAACCGTCGACTGGGACGAGATTCGCGAGCTCGAGCGCTACGGCGTGCGCATCGAGTCGCACGGCATCTCCCACAAGCCGCTCGCCGAGCTCGAGATCGACGAAGCGGCGCGGGAGATCGCGATCTCGAAGCTCGAGCTCGAGCGGCGGCTCGGTCGGCCGGTGCGCGCGTTCTCGTACGTGAAGGGCTCCGAGGCTGACTACAAGCCCGTGCATCCGAGTCTCGTGAAGCAGGCGGGGTACGACATCGCGTTCACCGCAGTCTCGGGTGCGAACTCACCGCGCAGCGACCCGCTTCAGCTGCGCCGTTACAACGTCGAGCCGTACTCGCCGCGGACGTTCGAGCTCGTGCTCGCCGGCGCGTGCGACCTGATCGCGATCAAGGACACGGTCACGGGCACGCACGCGCGGCGGCTGTTCAACGCTGCGCTCGGCACGACCTCGCGGTAATGGCCGCACGAGGCTGGGAGATCGTTCCGTACGGGCCGGAGCACCGTGCCGACTTCCTCGATCTGATGCGTACGGTGTACGAGGGCACCGCGTGGTCGGAGGACGAGTTCGACTGGTGGTTCGAGCAGAATCCGACGGGCCACTTCATCCTCAACCTCGCCGTCGAGGACGGCGTCACGATCGGAGTAGCGGCCCAGTCCTTCGCGCGGATGGTCATCGCGGGCAAGGAAGGGGAGGCGACCTTCACCATCCACGTGATGACAGGGCCGGCGGCGCGCGGGAAGGGCGTCTTCTCCGGTCTGCAGATCCACAACGACGACATCGCCGCGCAGGCGGGCGCCCGGCTCGCGCTCGGCTTCACGAATCCGATGGCAGGCCCGATCTTCGTCGGCAAGCTCGGCTGGGACGAGCTCTGCTGGCTGCGCCTGTGGGCCCGTCCCAAGCGGCCGTTGCGCACCGTTCGCCATCTACGCGCGCACGGGAAGCCTGCCGGCGGCGTGCGCGGCGCGGTCGAGACGTTCACGCAGCGGCACGAGGAGATCTATCGCCGCGCAGCGGTTGGTTGGGCCGACCATTTCGTCAAGAGCGCGGAGTACCTCAACTGGCGCTACGGCGCGTCGCCGCGCTCGTACGCGAGCTTCTCCACCGAACGCGGCTTCGCCGTCCTCGGCTGGGGCGTGTTTCGCGGCATCTCAGCCGGGCTCGTCTGCGAGCTCGTCGGCGGAGATGGCGTACGCCTCCTCAACCAGTGCGCACGGGCGGCCGACGCGGACATTCTCATCGCCATGCCGAACCCCGGTGAGTACCGCACGTATCTCGCAGCCGGCTTCCTGCCGACCCCCGAGGCGATCAGGTTCATCGGCCGTTCGCTGCAGCCGGACGAGCCCTTGCCGCACGGACGCGCGGCGTTCCGTTTCTCGCTCGGCGACACCGACATCTTTTGATGCATCGCAAGCTCATCTTCATCACCCAGGTCGTCGACCCCGCCGACCCGAATCTCGGTGCGACGAGAGCGAAGATCGCAGCGCTCGCGCGGCGCGTGGACGAGGTCGTCGTTTTCTGCGACCGCGGCGTCGACCACGTGCTGCCCGACAACTGCCGGCTCCGGGTCTTCGGCGCTCCGACCCGTCCGCAGCGCGCCGTGCGCTACATCGGTGCGCTCCTGTCCGAGCTGCGCGACCGCCCCATCGGCGTCGTCGGCCACATGGTCCCGCTGTACACGATCGTGGCGGCGCCGTTCGTGCGGCCGCGTCGCGTTCCGCTCGTGCTCTGGTACACGCACTGGAAGGGGCACTTCGTGCTCAGGATCGCGACACTGGTCTGCACGGACGTCACGAGTCTCGACCTGCGCTCGTTCCCGTTGCAGTCGCGGAAGGCGCACGGCATCGGGCACGGCATCGACGTGAACGAGTTCCCGTGCCAGCCCGTTGTTCCCTCTGCGGGCCGGCCGTTGCGCGTGATGTCGCTGGGCCGCTACTCGCGACCAAAGAAGCTCGACGAGATGATCGAAGGGGTGCGCATCGCGCGCGAGCGTGGCGTCGACGCCCGCATCGATCTCTTCGGAACCGCCGGCTCGGAATCGGAAGCGGCGTACAAGCGCGAGCTCGAGGCTCTCGTCGCGCGCCCGGAGTACGGCGCCTTTGCAACGGTCGGCGGCCCGATTCCGCGCACCGAGCTTCCGCCGGTGTACGCGCAGGCGGACGTCGTCGCCTCGGACTTCATCTCCACGGACAAGATCGTGCTCGAGGCGTGCGCCTCCTGCCGGCCGGTGATCGCGTCGCATCCGGCGTTCGACACGCTCTTCGCGGGCATCGAGCCGCCGCTCGCCTTCGACCGGGGGCGGCCCGAGACCTTCGCCGACCGGATCGAGCAGCTTGCGGCGCTCTCCGACGAGCAGCGGCAGGCGATCGGCGAGACGCTGCGGGAACGCGTTCGCACCCAGCATTCCGTCGAGACGTGGGCGGACGCGATACTCCAGCTGGTGGAGCGATGACGCGCGGTCTGGTGATTCACATGCAGAAGGTCGCAGGCATCTCCGGCTCGGAGGCGCACCTGCTCGCGCTGCTGCCGCGGCTGCGCGAGCGCGGCTGGGACGTGCGCATGCTCATGCTCCACGAGGACGAGCCCGGTGCGTGGCAGTTCGCGGAGGCGCTGAGGTCGCGGGGCGTGCCGCTCGACGCGATCCGCGTTCGCGCCGACGTCGACCCGATCGCGTTCGGGCAGCTCGTTGCGTATCTCGTCCGCGCGCGTCCGATGATCCTGCACACCCACCTCGTGCACGCGGAGACGTACGGCTTGCTCGCCGGCACGGCGGCGCGCGTTCCCGTCCGCTTCTCGACGAAGCACGGCTTCAACGAGTTCCGCGAAATGCCCTACTTCGGCGTCGCCGATCGCGCGGTCGCGAGCCTCGCGCATGTGGAGATCGCCATCTCGCGCGGGCTCGCTCGTTATCTCGAGGAGGTGGAGGGTTTCGACGGCGAGAGCTTCGAGATCGTCCACTACGGCATCGACGCCGACGGGGAGCCTTCGCCGTACTCGGGCGAGGTGCCGCGGCTCTTGTGCGTCGGCCGCCTCATTCCGATCAAGGGCCACATCGTGTTGCTCCGCGCGTTCGCCGCCGCGAGGCAGCAGCTGCCCGCGCTCGAGCTCGAGATCGCCGGCCGCGGCCCGCTCGAGCCGGCCTTGCGTGCCCTCGCACGCGAGCTCGGGGTCGCCGACGCAGTGCGATTCCTCGGTCAGGTGAGCCCGATCCAGCCGGCGATCGAGAACTCCGCCGTCGTCGTCGTGCCGTCCATGGGCGAAGGCTTCGGGATGGTCGCGCTGGAGGCGATGGAGCGCGCCCGGCCCGTCATCGCCGCGGCGATCGGCGGCCTCGGAGAACTCGTCCGTGACGGCGAGACCGGCCTGCTTGTCCCGCCCGGCGAGGCGGAGCCTCTGGCGGAGGCGATCGTCCGCATTGCCGGCGACCCGGAGCTCGCGCTGCGCATGGGCCAAGCTGGACGGCGCAGGGCCATCGCGCGGTTCCTCCAGGTCTTCTGCACCGAGCGCACGGAGCTGCTGTACGAAGACGCGCTCGAGCGCGCCGATCGCTGAGCGCCGACCGCGCCGTCGCTCGGAACCTCCGTCAGAGCCGTTCGTAGAGCGCGACCGTCCGGTCGGCCATTCGCTGCACCGAGAACTCGCGACGTGCTCGCTCGAGCCCGGCCGGGCCGAGAGCGGGGTCGGCGAGTGCCCGCTCGATGGCGCGTGCGAGGGCGGCGGGGTCGTCCGGAGGCACAAGCAGGCCGGTCTCGCCGTCGGCGACGAGCTCCGGCAGCGAGCTGACGTTGGTCGCGACGACGGGAACCCCGCACACCATCGCCTCGAGGACGGCGAGGCCGAATCCCTCCCAGCGCGCAGGCTGTACGTAGACCGACGCCCGCCGAAGCCACGCGGCCACGTCCGGGACGCGGCCGGGGAGGATGACCTGCGATGCGACGGCGTGCTCACGCGCGAGCTCCTCGAGGGCACCTCGCTCCGGGCCTTCGCCGAGCACGACGAGGACGACGTCGTCGGGGAGGAGGGAGAGCGCCTCCACGGCCACGTCGATGCCCTTTTGTCGTGTCAACCGCGAGACGGCGAGCAGAATGCGTGCGTCGCTCGGGACGGCGTCTGGCGGGTTCGTCCCCCACGCGCGCGGAGGCTCGTCGAGCCCGTAGTGGATGGTCTCCACCTTCGCCGCGGGGACTCCGACGCGCTCGACGGTGAAGCGGTGCAACGAGTCGGAGATGGTGACGACCC
>Ga0307374_10009063_pt1 | contig 14747 bp, 16 predicted proteins | sample OX3MG_FD_202532 | JGI IMG/M metagenome (GOLD analysis project Ga0307374, IMG submission 202532) | Soil microbial communities from Risofladan, Vaasa, Finland - OX-3 | ecosystem: Environmental > Terrestrial > Soil > Coastal area > Acid sulfate soil | place: Finland: Risofladan, Vaasa | collected... | reverse complement strand
GTCGATGCCGACGGTGAGCATCGGAACCTCGGAGTCGGGGGCGGCGAGGGCGCCGTGGCTCCCTCCGCCCGAGTGACTCCGGCCCCCGAGGTCGGCGAACTCCCAGCCGGGCGCGGCCGAGAGGAGCACCTCACCCGCATTCGGGTTGCGCAGGGCACCCTCGGCGCGCGCCCGGCCGTCGGGGTAGTCGTCCAGGATCGCGAGGTCCTCGTCGCCCTCGCGACGGGCAACGAGCTCTCCGTGCTCGAGGAAGAGGGCCACGTCGACCGAGGGCTCCCCGTCGAGCGCCTCCGCGAGCCGCCGGGGGTCGTCTCCGTAGAGCATCGCCGCGCGGTTGGAGGCGGCGACGAGCGCGCCGGCGACCTCGAGCCGTGCCGCCTGCTCGACGGGAGCCTGCCCGTGGTCGGAGCAGAGGACGACCGCGTAGCGCTCGAGGAACCTGTCGCGGCCGCCGGCCGCCTCGAAGAGGGCCCCGATCGACGCGTCGGCGCGGCCGAGCGCCTCGTGCGCCGCGTCCGGCCCGAGCGCGTGCGAGGCATAGTCGTAGTCGGGCAGGTAGTAGACGAGCAGGTCGAAGGCGTCGCGGGTGACGAGCCAGCGGCCGATCGCGGCCGCGTAGCCGTCGATCGAGCCGAGCGACCGGTTGAGCCAGGCGATCGGCGCGCCGGTCTTGTCTGATTCGTAGACGCTGTAGAAGAAGAACCGCTTGGGGCCGTGCACGGGTGGGAAGCCGGGAATCGGCGAGAGGTGCCGGTGGCGGCCGCGGTAGGTGGTGATGTTGATCGCGGCGGTCGTGAGGCCGGCCCCCTCGAGCGCCTCGTAGACCGTCTCGGCGCTTCGGAGGAGGTGGCGCTCGTTGAGATTGACGACGGTGTCCCGCAGTCCCTGGACGAGGCCGGAGGCCCGAAGCGCGGCGAACGACGAGCCGTACTCGACGAGCCGATCCTCGCTTCGGTTCCACCAGACGAGGTGCGGGATCCCGTGCACGTCCGGGTGGCCGCCGGTGGCGATCGAGGCGAGACAGACAGGGGTGAGCGACGGGAAGGCCGAGGCCGCACGGCGGTAGCTGCCATGCTCGAGCAGGAAGCGCAGCGCGGGTGCGTCGGTCGCTTCGAGCATCGAGGGCGTGAGCCCGTCGATGACGATCAGGACGACCGGTTTCGGAGCGCCGGATGGGGCGTCGTCAGTCACGCGCGAGCGTGCGAAGCCCCGCGTAGCGCTCTGGTGTCTTGCGGCGCACCCGCAGCGCGAGCACCGGTAGGGCGAGCGCCTCGAGATAGCCGGCGACGGGAATGAACGCAACCGCCGCGACCCCGGCGGCCGAGAGCGCGATGATCACCGCGAGCCCGCCGCGCGTGGCGCCGCGCCTGAGCGAGCCGGCGACGACCGGCGTGGCTCCGAAGCCGCCGGCGAGCCCGCCGACTGCACCGGCAACCGCCTCGTCCCAGTGGAGCACGGCGATCCCGATCACCGCGCCGGCGACGGCTGCTCCTACGGCCGCGATCATCCAGCGCGGGACGACGCCCGCGGCGAAGATTCCGATCGCTGCACCGACCCCGGCCAGCACCCCGATCCAGTACCAGCTTCCCACGCTATAAGTCTACTCGGCGCCGTTTCGTCCACCTCGCCCTCGAGGGCACGGTCGTGTCTCGGGAGGAGCGAAGACGGAGGCTACGACGCCCGGAGGGCGCGCGGCAAGGCCACGTTGTGGCCGGCGACCGACGTCTTGTTCCCGTCTCCCGACCGTGAAAGAGCGAGCTCGCCCCGACGCCCGAAGAAGAAGCTTCGGGGCCCGAGCTCCGAGCGCCAGGCTCCCACACCGTTGCCCGCCGCCTGGTGAAGGTGCCCCCCTTTCCGACCGCCGCGCCTACGGCACGCGTCACGGTCGTCGGGATCCCCGTTCGTCGTGAACGTCATGATCCAGCGCATGCGACTACTCGCCGCTGCCCGCCGGCTCCCCCGTTATCCACTCGAGCTCTTCTTCTGGACGCGCCTTGCGATCTGGCTCGGGACGCTCCTCACCTATCTCGTCTTCGAGGCGCAGTACGCGCAGCCGCTCCACACCGGCGGCGCCGAGGACGTCGTCGAGCACGACGTCGGCTGGGCGGTCGACGTCTGGGGGCGGTGGGACAGCGGCTGGTTCCTGCAGATTGCCCAGCACGGGTACGTCGACCCGGGTCACTCGACGGCGTTCTTCCCGCTCTACCCGCTGCTCATGCGTGGCGTCGGCTGGTTCCTGCTCGGCCATTACCTGCTCGCGGGGGTGCTCGTCTCGCTCGTGACCTCGGCGGCGGCATTCGTCGTGCTCTGGTCGCTCGCGGGCGAGCTCGTCGGCGAGGACAGCGCCCGCCGGAGCCTCCTCTACCTGGCCCTCTTCCCGACCACGCTCTTCCTGCTCGCGGTCTACAGCGAGTCGCTCTACCTGCTCCTCTCGGCGGCGGCGTTCCTATACGCGGTGCGAGGGAGATGGGGGCGCGCCGGGGGAGCAGCGGGGCTCGCAGCGCTGACACGCGTCTCGGGAGCGATGCTCTTGCCTGCGCTTGCGGTGCTGGCGTGGCGCGCCTCAGAACGGCGCGGGGCGCTGATGCGACTTTCGCTCGCGGTTCCGATCATCGCCCTCTGGCCGCTCTACCTCGGCCTGAAATATCACCGTCCGTTCGTCTTCCTCTCTGCGCAGCGCGCAGGCTGGGACCGGAGGCTTTCGGACGCCGGGCCGCTCGGGGGGGGCTGGGACGCGCTCGTCGACGGGTGGCGCGGGATCCGGCAGCTCGTCGCGGGATCGGGCCACGACTACTTCCCGAGCGCGGACCACAGTGCGATGTACGGCGCGGGGTTGAACCTGGAGCAACTCGGCTACGCGATCCTGCTCGTCGCGCTCGGGGTCTACGCGTGGCGGCGGCTCGGGGCTGCGTACGGGATCTTCGTGCTCGCGAGCCTCGCATTGCCGTTCTCCGACCCGGTGCCGAGCTCGCCGCTCCTCTCGTTGCCACGTTTCGCGCTGGGCGTCTTCCCCGTTTTTTTCGTGCTGGGAACGCTCGGAGAGCGGCCGCGGCTGCACACCGCGTTCGTCTCGGGGTTCGCGCTGCTGCTCGGGATCAACCTCGCACGCTGGGTCCTCTGGTTGTGGGTCGCCTAGCACCTCGAGCTTCCCGGGGCCTTCCGGGCAGGTCGTCCAGACGCCACCCTCCCCTGACTTGCGCCGCTTCCGCCCCCGAGCCCGACGCCTGAAGAGACGGCGTGACAGCGCGGCGTGACCGTGCTGTAGCCGTCCTCGCCGCTCTGCGGCGCCGGCCCGGGCAGGCCCGCGTGAGGAGGCGGGCGGCTACAGGAGCACGGAGAGCGCGCCTCGCTCGGCCTCGAAGAGCGCCTTGGTGACGTCGCCGAGATCCTCGCCGTCGACCTGGAGCGGTAGCGGCCGGTCGCAATGCACCTCGAAGCGGTCGAGGTCGTGCCCGGTGAGGACGCGCGGATCGCCCCTGAGCGTTCCCCGAACGCCGCGCATCGCGAGGCGGGGCGCGGCGGCGGGCCGGATCTCCTTCGGCGCCACGAAGTCGATGCCCGCCTCGAAATCAGCGTCGCCCGCGATCGTGACCGCGAGCGGTCCGGCATAGGTGTACGGGCGACCGTTTGCGACGAACAGGCAGGCGGCTCGGCCGTAACCGTCAACCTCGAGCTGTGGCGCAATCCGGAAGCGGCTTTCGAGCAGCACCCCGATCACAGTTGCGGCGAAGACGGCGTTGCCGGCCCGCCGGCCCTCGCGGTCGCGGCCGCGCCGGTCGATCCGCCGCACGGCCTCGGCGTCGAACCCGATTCCCGCAGAGAAGCAGAAGAGTCGCCCGTTGACCCGCCCGAGACCGATCGACCTGGTTCGTCCCTCCTCGAGCGCTTCGACCACCCGGGCGGCTGCCACCGCGGGGTCGCGGGGTAGCCCGAGCGCACGGGGGAAGACGCTCGCGCCGCCTCCGGGCAGGAACCCGAACGGCAGCTCCCCGGCCGCGCCGTTGATCGCCTCGTTGTAGGTGCCGTCCCCGGAGAAGACGACGAGCGCGTCGGCCTCGCCGACGGCCGCGGCTGCAAGCTCGATCGCGTGCCCGCGCCCCTCGGTCTGGCGAACGACCAACTCAGCGCGGCGAGCCAGTGCCGCGGTGACCTCCGCCACCCGCTTGCGCGTAACGCTCCTCGAGTACGGATTGACGATCAGGACGATGCGGGCCACCGCCGCATCGTAGGGTGCTTCGCGCGGGGCCGCGGCCACGCTGACGCGGCCCCGGTGGTGGGAGCCACCTCGATCGCGCAACCCCAGGAGCAGGAGTTTTCTGCGGTGCCGCGCCTCAGTGAGACGCGGGCTCGCCCTGCAGCCCGTTGGTGTCAGACGTCATCGCGAGCCACACGAGGATGAAGATGTCGCACACGATCGAGGTGATCGCGAGCCCGAGCCACCAGGCCTGGCCGGTGCCGAAGGTCGCGCCGACAAACAGGGCCGCCACGAGCACCGGAAAGCCGAACCAGATCATCCAGCGCTTCTGCTCGGCAGCTTGGATGTCGTAGGTCGAGAGGGCCGCGCGCACCTCGTGCACAGGGACGGCATCGCTCACAGGTATCCGTTCAACAGCGACTGCGCTCATCTTCACTCCTTCACGATCGAGTCGAGAGGTAGGCGCAGTCTCGCGCGCCGAAGTATTTGAACTCTATTTTTACCACAACGGATACTCGGCAGGTATCGAAGAAATCCTTATATCGCGACGAAATCCACTATTTGTGATTAGTTTGTGATTAAGCGCACGTTCTGGTTACTTGTGACGTAATGCACGAGAAAATGTGCCGATCGGCACGAACAGCGCGGGGTCTCGAGCCGACCCAGGCCGGTCGCGAGAACCCCCGCCGGTAGGACGCCCTCAGCTGAAAGCGGGCGCAGCCGGCACACGGGGAGCGCCGGGAAGGGCCGAGTACGCTCCGGTCAGCAGGAAGATGTACGCGTACGTCTGGACCTCGTAGCGGTAGACCCAGATGCTCGGGTTCTTCATGCCCTCGCTCGCGCGGCCGGTGAAGAGCGCGTAGAACCACGTCAGGAATGCGACGAAGGTGTTTTACGAGCCGGAAGGTGTAGAAGAGGGCGAACGCGGGGATCGCGAGCACCAGTCGGAAGAGCACGGTGACCCCGCTCTGCGTTACCGACGGGGCGATCTCGACGTCGAGTGGATAGGGCCGGCTGTTGGTGAACGGCGGCCAGGGATTCGCCATCAGGAGCAGGTAGGCGTTCACGCGGGTCGGGTAGCGCACCTAGCGGCGAGGAACCGACGCGGCGGGATTGGGGCGCCGCATAGAGTTGCCGCAACGGGTGTTCACCGCGTTCAAAGGAGGGTTTTGATGCCGGGCAAGCTGGTTCACTTCGAGCTTCCGTCTCACGACGCCGAACGTGCCAAGGGTTTCTGGAGCGGCCTCTTCGGCTGGTCATTCAACGATCCCGGGATGCCGGGGATGCAGTACTGGATGACGCAGACCGCTGAAGGGCAGGGCGGCGCCATCTTCGCCGCCGAGAAGACCGGGACGGTCGTCTACTTCGACACCGACGACATCGACGCGTCGATCGCGAAGGTGCGCGAGCTCGGCGGCAGCGCCGAGGATTCGAAGCCGATCCCGCATGTCGGCTGGTTCACCCACTGCAGCGACACCGAGGGCAACCAGTTCAGCCTCTTCCAGAGCGACGAGTCGGCTGCCGGGTGACCGGGGCGGCCGCCGCGCTCGCGGTGATCGCCGGACTGCGGGCTCGGTGCAGGTAGCGGTGATGGGGCGCTCCGGCAGCCGCGTCGGGTGGTCGAGGCCCTCGGGTTCACAACGGGCATCCAGCTGCTGCTCGAGACCGCCGTCCTGCTCGTCGTACGGCAGGGAACGGGCGGCCCCACAGCCGCCTTCAGGGCGCCCTGGATGTGGGCCGGCGGGCTGATGGGGCTGCTCGTGGTCTTCTCGATCATCTTTGCCCAGCCGCGGCTCGGCGCAGGCGCGGCGCTGTCGCTCGCGAAGTGAGCCGGGGCGCGAAGGTGTGGACCGCCCTCTGGGCCGTCTACATCATCTGGGGGTCGACGTATCTGGCGATCGCGATCGCGGTCGAGACGATCCCGCCGCTGCTCGCGGTGTCGACGCGCTTCATCGCCGCGGGCGCGATCATGGCCGCGTTCGTCCTCCACCGCGGCGGGACGATGCGCGTCTCGCGACGGGCCTTCGGCTCGTGCGTCCTGATCGGCTGCCTCCTGCCGGGGGCGAACGCCGTCCTGTTCTACGCCGAGCGCAACGTGCCGACGGGGCTCGCGTCGCTGATCATCGCCTCGGTACCGCTCTGGGTAGTCGTCCAGCGGCTGGCGCTCCGGGAGCGGCTGTCGCTGCCGGTGCTGGTGGGGGTCGGCGTCGGCTTCGCCGGCGTCGCGATCCTGGCGCAGCCCTCGGGCGGCGCGACCACGGCCGGAATCCTCCTGTGCGTTCTCTCGGCGGTGATGTGGTCGCTCGGCTCGGTCGCCTCGGCGCGGCTGCCGATGCCCGCCGACTCGTTCGCCGCGACCTCGTGGGAGATGCTCGCCGGCGGCGTCGTGATGCTTCCGTTCGGCCTCACCTCCGTCGGCTCGGTCTCGCCCTCGAGCTCCTCGATCCTCGCGTGGGTCTACCTCGTCACGATCGGCTCTGTCGTCGGGTACACCGCCTACACGTGGCTGCTCGCGAGCGCGCCGCTAGGAATGGTCTCGACCTACGCCTACGTCAATCCCGTGGTCGCGATCATCCTCGGCGTGCTCTTCCGCAACGAGCACGTGTCGGTGCGAATCGGGATCGGCGCGGCGATCGTCGTCTCCGGCGTCGCAGCCGTGGTACGCAAGGAGCCGCCGGCGGCGGCTACGGTCGAGGAGGGCGTGCGGTAGCCGCGCCTTCTACAGCCCGACGATCTCGTCGGGCCTGACCGGCGCCCGTGGCAGCTCGCGGCCGGTCGCATCGCGGAGCGCGGCGACGACTGCCGCCGTCGAGACGACCGTCGGCGGCTCGCCGACGCCCTTGATGCCGTAGGGCGCGTCGGGGTCCGGGTCCTCGACGATCACCGTCTCCACCGGAGGCATGTCGAGCGCGGTCGGGATCAGGTAATCGGTGAAGCTCGCGTTCGTGATCAGGCCGTCTCGGGTCTGGATCTCTTCCATCAGCGCGAGCCCGAGGCCCTGAGCGATCCCGCCCTCGATCTGGCCCTCGACGGCTTGCCTGTCGATCGCTCGGCCGACCTCCTGCGCGGTGCCGATCCAGACGATTCGGGTGAGGCCGAGGTCGATGTCCACCTCGGCGACCACGCGCATCGCCGCGACTCCGAACGACACATGGGCGCGCTCGCCGGTGACCTGGCCCGTCTCGGGGTCGAGCGGAGTCGTGGGCAGGTGGCGATAGACACGCTCGACATCGACCTCACCCTCGCCCCGGGCCTCGCGCTCCTCGAGCGCAGCTCGGCAGGCGTCGCGAACCGCGCCCGACACCATGTAGGTCTGGCGTGAGGCCGAGGTCGAGCCGGCCGAGCCAACGGTCACGGTCGACTGCGGCGCGAGCCGCACCTCGTCGATCCCGAGCTCGGTTCGCGCGACCTGCAGGATCACGTTCGAGACGCCCTGACCCACCTCGGCCGCCGCGCAGTACACCTCGGCCGAGCCGTCGGCCAGCAGCCGCACGCGGGCGGTGCAGTAGTCGTCGAACCCTTCGGAGAAGCAGATGTTCTTGAAACCGACCGCGAACCCGGTCCCCCGCCGGATCCCTTCGCCGCGGGTCGTGTTGCCCGCACCGCCGGGCAGGCGCAGCGGGTCGCGGGGAAGCGGCTCGGGCTCGGGCGGCGAAAGCGCGGCCGCCCGCCGGATCACCTCGGCGGTCGGGAGCGAACACTCGATGCGCTGGCCGGTCGGGAGCGTGTCGCCCGGGGCGAGCGCGTTCAGGAGGCGCAGCTCGACCGGGTCGATCTGCAGCGCCGCCGCCAGCTTGTCCATCTGGGCCTCGCCCGCGAAGCAGGTCTGGACGGCACCGAACCCCCGCATCGCGCCGCAGGGCGGGTTGTTCGTGTAGACGACGGTCGCCTCAAGCCGGGCGTTGGGGACGGCGTAGGGGCCGCAGGCGAACGCGGCGGCGTTCGCGCAGACGGCGGTCGAGCTCGAAGCGTAGGCGCCGCCGTCGAGCAGGATCCGCATCTCGACCCGGACGAGGCGACCGTCCGGCCGCGCGGTGTGCTTCGCCCAGATCTTCGAGGGGTGGCGGTGGACATGGCCGGTGAACGACTCCTCGCGCCCATAGACGATCTTCACCGCACGGTCGGTGTTCAGGGCGAGGATCGCAGCATGGATCTGCATCGAGACGTCCTCGCGCCCGCCGAACGCGCCGCCCACACCGGCGAGGTGGACGCGCACCTGCTCAGTGCGGAGACCGAGGCAGGGCGCGATCTGGGCGCGGTCGGCGTGGAGCCATTGGGTGGCGACGTGGATGTCGATCCCGCCTTCGCCGTCGGGCACGGCGAGCCCCGACTCTGGCCCGAGGAACGCCTGGTCCTGGATCCCGGTCTCGTAGACACCCTCGACCGAAACCTCCGCGGTCGCCTCCGGGTCGCCGTGCCGGATCAGGATCGAGCGAACCACGTTGGGACGCGGATCGTCGCGGTAGCCGTGGCCGCTCGTCGGGCTTCCCGGGTGAAGCGGGGGTTGCGAGGTGGCCCGCTCCATGTCGGTCACCGGCTCGAGCAGCTCGTAGTCGACGCGGATCTTCCCGGCGGCGCGGCGCGCCTGCTCGGGATGGTCGGCGGCGAGGAGCGCGACCGGCTCGCCGAAGTAGCGAACGCGGTCGATCGCGAGCACGGGTTGGTCGCGGAACTCGAGCCCGTAGCTCTTCTCGCCCGGGACGTCGGCGTGCGTGAGTACCGCGCGGACGCCGGGCACCGTGACCGCCTCGGTGATGTCGATCGAGACGATCCGCGCGTGCGCGTGCGGGCTACGGACCGTGTGCCCCCAGAGCATGCCGGGCGCGCTGAGGTCGCTCGAGTACGCGAACTCGCCCTTCACCTTGGGCGTCCCGTCGACCCGGCGGGGGCTGTCGCCGATCCGGCCGAGGCGGAGCTTCCGCGGTTCGAGTGTCGTCGTCATCCCCGGCCCTCCCGGCCGACCTGCGACCGTGCGGCCAGCCGGACTGCGGCGAAGATCTTCTCGTAGCCGGTGCAGCGGCAGAGGTTGCCCGAGAGCGCTTCGCGGATCTCCTCGTCGGAGGGCTCCGGTGAGCGCTCGAGCAGATACGCGGCCGCGACGACGAGGCCGGGAGTACAGAAGCCGCACTGCACCGCGCCCGTCTCGAGGAACGCCTCCTGCACCGGATGGAGGCGATCGCCGTCGGCGAGGCCCTCGATCGTCGTCACCTCGTGGCCGTCGGCCTGCGCGGCGAGCACCAGGCACGAGCAGACGAGCACGCCGTCGAAGAGCACCGAACACGAGCCGCACTCGCCCTGCTCGCACGCGTTCTTCGAGCCCGGGTAGCCGAGCTGCTCGCGCAGCGCCCAGAGCAGCGACTCGCCCTCCCAGCAGTCGGCCTCGGCCTCGGTGCCGTTGACGCGCAGCGAAACCCTCACCCCATCGTCCTCTCGAGCGCGCGGGACGCCAGCACCCGCAGCGCATGGCGGCGGTAGACGGCGCTGCCACGCACGTCGTCGATCGGGGAGGCGGCCGCAGCGACCCGCTCGGCGAAGGTGTCGGCTTCGGCACGCGGCGCGGTCACGAGCACCGGGCGCGGGCCGGCGGAGCCAAACGACGCCCGCAGCTCCTCGCCGGCCGACAGCGCAAGCGAGACGACCGCGATCACCATCGCGTTCCGCGGCCCCACCTTCATGAACGTCTGCGACGCCCCGGAGGGCGTCACCCACACGGCCGAGATCAGCTCGTCCGGCGCCAGCACCGTCCGTTTCACGCCCGTGACGAACTCGTCGAGCGGCACCCGCCGCACACCGCGCACCGACGCGCACTCGACCTCTGCGCTCTCGAGGTGCAGCGGGGGCAGGGCGTCGCCCGCAGGTGAGGCAGTGGCGAGATTGCCGCCGATCGTCCCCCGGTTGCGGATCTGCGGCGATCCAACCGTGCGCGAGGCTTCGGCGAGCGCCGGAAGCTCCGCGGCAAGCTCGCTCCGCATCGCCTCGGCGTAGGTGAGCGCCGAGCCGAGCCGGAGCGTCCCGTTGTCGCGCGACCAGCCGCGCAGCTCGGCGACCTCGTTCAGGTTCAGCACCGTCGCGGGCCGTGAGCGATCGAAGTTCAGCGCCACCATCAGGTCGGTGCCACCCTGGATCGCCACTGCATCCGGTCGGTCGGCCTTTACCAACAGCGCTTCCCTAAGCGAGCGGGGAGTCAGGACCTCCATCAGGAGAACTGTACGGTTTGCTGCCCATGATCCTCGCCAACGCCCACGTCGTCACCATGGACGACGCGGGCACCGAGCACGACCAGGGCTGGCTGCGAATCGAGGACGGCCTGATCGCCGAGATCGGGGCGGGAACACCGCCCGGACCGGCCGGCGACCTTCACGGCGCGGTCGTCACGCCGGGCCTCGTCAACACCCACCACCACCTCTACCAGACGCTCACGCGCGCCCGCGCGCAGGACGCCGACCTCTTCACCTGGCTGCGCACGCTCTACCCGGTCTGGGCCCGGATCGACGACGAGCTGCTGTACGCCGCCGCCCGTACGGGCCTCGCCGAACTCGCGCTCTCGGGCTGCTCGACCGTATTCGACCACCACTACGTCTTCCCGCGCGGCGTCAACGGGCTCGTCGAGGCCGAGCTACGCGCCGCCGCCGAACTCGGCGTACGGATGGTCGCGGCACGCGGCTCGATGGACCTCGGCGTCTCGGACGGCGGCCTGCCGCCCGACAACCTGGTCGAGCCGATCGATGAGGTGCTGGCCGACACCGAGCGGCTCGCCGCCCTCGCCGACGGCGACATGACCGAGCTCGTCGTCGCCCCGTGCTCACCCTTCTCGGTCACGACGCGGCTGATGGAGGAGTCGGCGACACTCGCCCGGCGGCTCGGTCTCAAGCTCCACACCCACCTCGCCGAGACGGTCGAAGAGGAGGCCTACTGCCGCGAGCTCTACCGCTGCACCCCTGTCGAGTACCTCGAGCGCGTCGGCTGGCTCGACGGCGAGGTCTGGTGCGCCCACTGCATCCACCTCTCCCAGGCGGAGATCGAGCGCTTCGGCGCCCACGGGGTCGGGGTCGCTCACTGCCCCACCTCGAACCTCCGGCTCGGGGCCGGGGTCGCACCGGTCCGTGAGCTGCTCGACGCCCGCGTCAAGGTCGGCCTGGGCGTCGACGGCTCCGCCTCGAACGAGCGCAGCGACCTCTTCTTCGAGCTGAAGCAGGCGCTCCTCGTCGCTCGCGGGAGAGGCGGCCCTGGAGCGATGAGTGCGCGCGAGGCCTTGCAGCTTGCGACGCAAGGCGGGGCGCGCGCGATGGGGCGCACCGACATCGGGTCGCTCGAGCCGGGCAAACGGGCGGACCTCGCGATCTGGCGCACCGACGGGCTCGAGCTCGGCGGCGCCGGCGACCCGGTCGGGGGGCTCGTCCTCTCCGGGCCCCACCGCGTCGATCGGCTGCTCGTCGGCGGCGCCGACGTCGTCATCGACGGCGAGCTCGTGAACGCAGCGGAGGCCGAGATCGCGCGCGAGCAGCGCCGGCAGGCGGCGAGGCTCTGGCGAACGTGACCTGGAAGCTCGGCGCGATCGTCCACTAGCGGCACCGTTGCTCACTTCGAGGAGCTCGAGTGCGATCCGAGCTCGCCTGCGCCGGGCCTCTACGACGGCTGGGAGGTGACGTAGAGTCGAACTGTGACCGTCTCGACCCACGTGCTCGATACCGAGCGCGGCCGGCCCGCCGCCGGCGTCCGCGTCGAGCTCTGGCGCGGCGAGGAGCTCGCGGGCTCCGGCGAGACCGACGCCGACGGGCGGATCGGAGAGCTTGCCGACACCGCGCCCGGCACCTACCGGATCGTCTTCTTCCCCAGCTCGCCCTTCTTCCGACGGGTCGAGCTCGAGGTCGAGCTCGCCGACGGCCACCACCACATCCCACTGCTGCTCTCGTCCTACGCGTGCGCGACCTACCGGGGAAGCTGAGCGCCGAGGAGCTCGCCGGGCTCTTCGAGGGGCGCACGCGGTTCGTCGAGCGGCTGGCCGAACTCCGCGATCCGCTCGGACGGGCCCGCGAGGTTGCCGCGTTGCTCTCGGACGAGGAGAAGAAGGAAGTGCTCGACGCTCACCCCGCGATCGGGGCAAAGACCCTCTCGGCCCGCTCCACCGCCGAACAGGGAGCAGACGAGGCGCCGGAGCTCGACGAGCTCAATCGCGCCTACGAGGAGCGCTTCGGCTTCCGCTTCGTCGTCTTCGTCAACCGCCGGCCGAAGCGCGAGCTCGTGCCGATCCTGCGTGCGCGGCTTCGGCACAGTCGCGAGCAGGAGCTCACAACCGCGCTCGACGAGCTCGTCTCGATCGCCGAGGACCGATGGCGGCGTTCCTAGCTCCGACCGACTACTGGTGGAGTTGGGGCGACCTCGTCTTCCGCTGGCTGCACGTCGTCGCCGCGATCGCGTGGATCGGCTCCTCGTTCTACTTCATCGCGCTCGACCACCACCTCGCCCCGCCCGCCGAGGATCGCGACGCCGCCCGCGGCGTGGGAGGCGAGGTCTGGGAGATCCACGGCGGCGGCTTCTACCGGATCGAGAAGTTCAAGGTCGCACCCGAGCAGCTGCCGCCGAAGCTCTACTGGTTCAAGTGGGAGGCCTATACGACGTGGATCTCCGGGTTCGCGCTCCTCGTCGTCGTCTATTTCGCGCACGCCTCGAGCTTCCTGATCGACCGCTCGGTCGCAGACCTTACGACCGGGGAGGCGATCGCGATCGCAGTCGGCGGGCTCGCGCTCTCCTGGGCGGTCTACGACACGCTCTGCCGGAGGCTGAAGAACGAGTGGGTGCTCGCGCTCGCCGTCCTCGGCTTCATCGTCCTTGCCGCTTGGGGCTCCTCCCGGCTCCTCGCCGCGCGCGCCGCCTACATCGAGGTCGGCGCGATGCTCGGGACGATCATGGCCGCGAACGTCTTCTTCGTGATCATCCCGAACCACTGGAAACTCGTCCGCGCCAAAGAGGCCGGCGAGACGCCGGACCCCGTCTGGAACGCCCGCGGCAAGACCCGCTCGGTGCACAACAACTACCTGACCCTGCCGGTCGTGATCGCGATGCTCTCGAACCACTTCCCGTTCACCTACGGCCACGCCCACGCCTGGTTGATCCTCGTCGCGCTGATGGCGCTCGGGGCCTGGGTGCGCCACTACTTCAACCTGCGCCACACCGGGCGCAACCCGTGGTGGATCCCGCTCAGCGCCGCGGCCGGTCTGGTCGCGGTCGCGGTCGCGATCCGCCCGGTGCACACCGCGGCGAGCACCGTCGGCCCGCCGCCGAGCTTCGCAACCGTGCAGGCGATCCTCGCCACCCGCTGCGCGCCCTGCCACTCGATCAGCCCGTCGCAGCCCGGCTACAGCGCACCGCCGTCGGGGGTCGTGCTCGAGACGGCCGCCGAGATCAACGCCGACGCGGCGCTGATCGGCACCGCCGCGGTCGACTCGCACGCGATGCCGCTCGCGAACGCCACCGGCATGACCCAGGCCGAGCGCGACACGCTCGCGCGCTGGCTCGCCTCGCGCTAGCCTCGGCGCGTGCTCGAGATCGTCGCCGCCGGCTTCACCTTCCAGGCCCGCTTCGAGGAAACGCATGCGCCCGCGACCGTCGCCGCCTTCCGCGCGATCCTCCCCTTCGAGGACCGGATCATCCATTGTCGCTGGAGCGGCGAGTCGAACTGGATCCCGTGGGGCGATCGCGAGCTCGGCCTCGGGGCCGAGAACGCCACCTGCTACCCGGCGCCGGGCGAGCTCCTGCTCTACCCGGGCGGGCTGAGCGAGACCGAGCTGCTCTTCCCGTACGGCCACTGTGCCTTCAGCTCGAAGGCTGGCGCGCTCGCCGGCAACCACTTCGCCACTCTCGTCGAGGGCCACGAAAACCTCGCCGAGCTGGGCCGCCGCACGCTCTGGGATGGGGCGCAGGCGATCTCGTTCCGCGAACGCTAGACCGCGGCAGGGGGGCCAGGCGCGCCGCCGCCGGCCATCAGAAGTCCGATCTCGTGGAGGTCGGCGCCCGCCGCCGGCATCTCGCCGACGAACGATCCCTCGTAGATCACGAGCACCCGGTCGGCGAGCTCGAGGATCTCGTCCAGGTCCTCGCTGAAGACGAGCACCGCGGCTCCCGCGTCTGCGGCGTCGCGGAGGTAGGCGCGAACCGTCTCGGTCGCGCCGACGTCGAGGCCCTGCGTCGGCGAGGCGGCCACGACCACACGCGGCTTCCCGGAGAACTCGCGTGCGAGCACGACCTTCTGGAGGTTGCCGCCCGAGAGGACGCGCGCAGGAGCAGAGGGGCCTGGCGCGGCAATCCGGTACTGCGTGATCAGCGCTGCGGCGTTCTCGCGGATCTTCCCGAGCAGAAGCATCGGCCCGCGCGAGACGGCCGGGTCGCGGTAGGAGCGCAGGACGAGATTCGCGGCGATGCTCAAACCTGGCGCGCTGCCGGTGGCGAGCCGGTCCTCGGGCACGAACGCGATCCCGGCTGCGAGCGCGGCTCGCGGGTCGCCAGGGTGAACCGGCTCGCCGTCGACGCGGATCCGTCCTGCTTGCGGCGCCCG
>Ga0307374_10009060_pt1 | contig 14749 bp, 14 predicted proteins | sample OX3MG_FD_202532 | JGI IMG/M metagenome (GOLD analysis project Ga0307374, IMG submission 202532) | Soil microbial communities from Risofladan, Vaasa, Finland - OX-3 | ecosystem: Environmental > Terrestrial > Soil > Coastal area > Acid sulfate soil | place: Finland: Risofladan, Vaasa | collected... | reverse complement strand
CTCGCGGACCTCCGCCCGCAGGCGATCACCGGCGCGAAGCCCGGCCTGAGCGAGGGCATCGATCGGGATCGTCACCTGGTGCTTGGCGCTCACCCGGGTGTAGCCGCGCCGCCGTTGCTGCTTTACTCGGTGCTCCACGAGTAAAGCTTACGTGCGCGTCAGGCGCGGCGCAAGGTCGTCCGTGCGATCGCGGACCGGGGCCCGGCGGCCTCAGCAGGCCCAGTCGTCGTCGTACGGCTTCCCGAACCACTGGGCGATCGTAACGGGACCAGTGCCGCGAACGCGCGACCATCCCGTGCAGGTCGCGCGACGTTGTTGACGAGGCCACTGCTGGCGGTCTCCCAGTGGTTTCCCTCGAACAACCTGCAGGACCACCGTCATGGCAGACTGCGGGAAGTGCAGGCCGGGTCGATCGAGGACGACCACGGCGAAGGAGAAGAGGCATGATCGATCGTCGGCACATCACCTCGGGGTCGCCGTTCGAGCCGCGGATCGGCTTCAGCAGGGCGATACGAGTCGGTGACCGGGTGCTCGTGTCGGGAACGGCCCCGATCTGGCCCGACGGCTCCTGCGACCCCGATCCCGAGGCTCAGACGCGACGCTGCCTGGAGATCATCCTCGGCGCCCTGGCTGAAGCCGGTGCGGAGGCGCGCCACGTCGTCCGGACCCGCATCTATCTCGCCGATGTGAGCGTGGCGGAGGCCGTCGGTCGAGCCCACGGCGCGATCTTCGGGGAGGTCCGTCCGGCGAGCACGATGGTGGTCGTCGCGGCCCTGCTCGATCCACGCTGGAAGGTGGAGGTCGAGGCGGAGGCGATCCTCGGCTAACGTCGGTGGCGGGTGCGGCGCGGTCGCGCCGGGTCAGCGCCGGGCCCAGTAGTCGTGGCTCGTCTTGCTTGCTGCCAGCGCCGTGGGTGTCTCGAAGCCGGGAGCCATCGAGGCCGCATCGCCGGCCAGGACCTCGTGGTGCTCGATGTTGAGCAGGCGCAGCCAGCTCTGCTGGCCCATCGTGAGGGCGATGAAGTAGCCAAGCTCGACGAGCTCCGGCTCGCTGAAGTGCCGCCGCAGCCGTTCCCAGAACGCGTCGCCTGGATCGAGGTGCCAGGTGATCGCCTCGGCGTACGCCAAGGCCGCCTTCTGGCGCTCGTCGTAGGCGCCCGAGGTTTCGAAGTTCAGCAGCTCGTCGTATTTGCCCTCGCTCAGCCCCTGGGCGGAGGCCTGCACGGATCGCTGGTTGCCGCAGTACTCGCACTTGACCGTGCGCGAGACGTAGACCCGGCAGAGCTCCTTGATGGTGTGGTCGCAGACGCCATCGCGGAACACCGCCTGCCAGGAATTCGCGAACGACCAGAACACGGCCGGGACATGGGCCCGGATCGCCTGGCTCTCCGGCCGCGGGGTGCCGAAATGGGCGCAGCGCTCCAGCTCGGCGCGCATCTCCGCATCGACGGATTCCGGCCCGACGTAGCTGATCCGTTGCCTGTCCGCCATCACGGCCTCCTCTGTCGGCGCTCGCGGCCGTTCATTCCGGCCCGGCGTAGGTGCCGGCCGTCTGGGGGAACATCGCCTTGACGATCTTGAAAGCCGAGACGTCCACCGTCGCATCCATGTGCAGGTAGACCGATGCGTCACGCAGGTATTTCTCGATCCCCACATCGAGCATCGATCCGTGGCCGCCATGCAGCTCGAGAGCGTGACGACAGACCTCGAACACCTCTTCCGAGGCGAAGACCTTGACCATGTTGCAGAGCTTGTCGGCATCCGCGGCGTTCTCGTCGACCGCCCTCGCGGCGTGGCGGACGAACGCGCTCACGGCATCGAGCTTGATCGCCATCTTCGCCAGTCGGAGGGCGACCGCCTGGTGCTTGATGAGGACGCGGCCGCCCTGGACGTGCTGCTGCACGAACGTGGCGGTGTCCTCGAAGGCGGCGAGCCCGGTGCCGAGGTTCTTCGCCGCCTGGAGGATCTTGCCGGGGCGGAAGTAGACCCCCGCCTTGCCGAGGGCGTCGTTCCGCACGAGGAGATGGTCCTCCGGTACCCGGCAATCCTCGAAGACGATCTCGCCGTTGTTCATGTAGCGGCCACCGATCGTCTCGTTGCACCGGGTGACGGTCAGTCCGGGCGTGTCGCGCGGGACGAGGAAGCTGCTCGTGCCCTCCAGCATCCCGACCGCCGGATCGGTGTTCGCATAGACGACATAGAGGGACGCGTCGTAGCCGTTGCTGATGTACTGCTTGCGGCCGTTGATCGTCCAGTGGCCGTCGGCGAAGGTGGCCCGCGTGTCCATGTTCGCGGCGGGGACGTTGTATGGCAGCCATCGGTCGGACGCGCCCTTCGGTTCGGTCAGGCAATGGGCCATGAGGAACGACGGGTCCGCCATGTAACGCGCGAACCAGCGCGCCTGGAGGTGCTCGGGAGCGACGTTCCGCAGGAGCACCGAGACCTTCCAGCCCTGGGCCAGCTTGTCGGCGAGCCCGGCATCGCCGCGCCCGAGCTCGGTGGCGATGACCGCGAACGTCTGGGCCTCCGTTCCCGGGTCGAGCTCCACCCCGCCGTAGGCAGCGGGCACCCCGAGTCCGCGCAGGCCCGCAGCGTCGGCCTGATCGAGGATGTTCTTCGGCAGGCGCTCGTCCGGATCGAATCGCCACTCGCGCAGGCGGTCGGCCCGGATGAACGGGATCACGACCCGGTCCACATACTCGCGCGTCGTCTGCTGCATGAGCCGCTGCTCTGCGGAAAGCTCGAGCTGGTCCATCGTCATGGTCATGTCCGATCCTCCGCGACGTGCTTCGCTACTCGGCGGCGGGTCCCGGCGGCGCCATCTCCGGTCCGACCCAGATCGTCTGGACGTTGGTAAACTCGCGGATCCCGAACGGGCCGAGCTCGCGCCCCCAGCCGCTCCGTTTCACGCCCCCGAACGGCAGCCGTGGATCGGATGCGACCATCCCGTTGATGAAGACCGCGCCGGATTCGATCGTCCGGGCCAGTGCCTCGCCGGCGGCGACATCGCCGGTCCAGATGCTCGCGCCGAGGCCGTACTCGGACCCGTTCGCGACCGCGACCGCCTCGTCTGCGTCTGCAACCCGTCGAACCGCGGCGACCGGGCCGAACGTCTCCTCGGCGAGGACGGGCATGCCATCGCGGACGCCGACGAGGACGGTCGGCTCGTAGAAGTAGCCGGGCCCCGGTCGCCGCCGCCCGCCGACCAGCACCGTCGCACCCTCGCGGACCGAGGCATCGACCTGCCGCTCGAGCGCCTCGCGCAGGTCCGCCCGGGCGAGCGGCCCGACCTGAGTCGCCGGATCGAGGGGATCGCCGACCCGCAACGTCCCGACGGCCCGTGCGAAGCGCTCCTCGAACTCGTCGGCGACGCCCTCGGCGACGAGGAAGCGCTTGGCCGCGATGCACGACTGACCGGCGTTCTGGTTGCGGGCGCGGACCGCGGTGGCCGCAGCCGCCGCCACGTCGGCGTCGGCGAGGACGATGAACGGGTCCGACCCGCCGAGCTCGAGGACCGTCTTCTTGAGCGCCGCCCCGGCGACGGCGGCGACCCGCGCGCCCACGTCGGAGCTGCCGGTGAGGGTCACCGCGCGCACCCGCGGATCGCGGATGACCGACTCGACAGCCGCGCCCGGCAGCAGCAGTGTGTGGAAGAGGCCGGTCGGGAAGCCAGCCTCCTCGAACGCGGAGGCGACGGCGAGGGCGCATCGCGGGATGTTCGAGGCATGCTTGAGGAGTGCCCCGTTGCCGGCCATGAGCGCCGGCGCGGCAAACCGGAAGACCTGCCAGAAGGGGTAGTTCCAGGGCATGATCGCGAGGACGACCCCGAGCGGTTCATACGCGACGAGGCTGCGGCTGGCACTCGTCGCGACGACCTCGTCGCCGAGGAAGACGGCGCCTCGATCCGCATAGAAGTCGCAGGCCCAGGCGCATTTCTCGATCTCCGCGACCGCCTCGCCGATCGGCTTGCCCATCTCGAGCGTGATCAGGCGGGCGTACTCCGCGCGCTGGGCACGCAGGTGCGTCGCGAGGCGGCGCATCGCCGCCGCTCGTTCGTCGAACGAGGTCCGCCGCCACGCTCGCTGGGCCGCGTCGGCTGCGGCGATCGCCGCCTCGACCTCGTCCGGCGTCGCGGCGGTGAAACGGGCGAGGATCTCCTCGGTCGCGGGGTTGATCGATTCGAGTTCGTTCGTCATGCGCGGAGTCGCTCGCTCATCCAGTCGGCCATCGCCGGCCGGTACTTGTACGCGATGTTGTTGCAGACGTGGTTGCCGTCGGGGTACATGAGGAGGGTCGCGTCGGGGGCCTCGCGAGCGATCCGCTCTGCCTGCTCCGGCGGGAAGAGGCGGTCCTTCGCGCCGTGGATGACGAGGAGTGGCTGGTCGACCTGGGCGAGCACACCGTGGAGGGCGAGGCTCTTCGATCGCTCGAAGGCCTCGGCCTCGTCCTTCGACTTCGTGTAGAAGACGTAGCCACCCCGGGTGAGCGAGTTGAGGGCGGGCCAGCACTCGGACAGGTCGTACGGGCCGGCGAGCGCGACGAGCGCCCGGATGCGTTTCTCGCGGGCCGCCGCGAGCGGGCCGTAGATCCCGCCCATGCTGATCCCCATGAGCCCGACCCGCTCGCCGTCGACGTCGGCACGGGCGGCAAGCACGTCGATGATCGGCCGCACGACGCTCGACCAGTCGGCCCGGATCGCGAAGCGGGGTGCGCTCTCGCCCTGACCGGGACCGTCCACCGCGAGGGTCGCCATCCCGCGGCGCAGGAAGTCCTGCTCTATCGCGAACAGCTCTTCCTTGACCGAATCGAGGCCGGGCACGAGGAGGACGACCGGCGGTCGTGCGACGCCATGCGGCCGGCGCAGGTTGCCCGGGATCGTCGTCCCTTCGAACGGGATCTCGAGGCGCTCACCGGGTGGGTCGAGGTAGGGGAGCGCGCGGGCGTACATCGCGCTCACGAGGGCGTTCATCTCGAGGTGGAGGTCGAGGTCCTCGAACCAGAGGAATTTGCCGAGGTGGTAGGACCAGGCTGCCCGCTGGAAGGCCTCGGCCGCGCTCACCACGTGGCCACCGCGGACGGCCTCCTCGGCGAGCTCCCGGTGCATGTCCCCGACGGCCTTCCAGTTGGGTGCCCACTCCGCCCATTCGGTCGTCGCGGCCTGGACCCGCTCGAAATCGTTGACATCGATCCCGTTGGCGACGAAGCGCGGCTTCCAGTGCGACACGGCGAGCTGAACGCGGTTCGCTGATTCAATGGCCATGGGTGGACTCCCTGGGCTGGACCGGCACGGTGGGCGACGCGATCACGGCAGGCCGCCCTCGAGCCGGGCCGCGAGATCGGCGAGGAATGCGGCCGCCTGGGCGCCGTCGACGACCCGGTGATCGACGGACAACGTGAGCGTCACCATGGGGGCGACCACCGCCGCGCCGTCGCGGGCGACGACGAGGTCGCGGACGCGGCCGACCGCGAGGATCGCCGCCTCCGGCGGGTTCACGATCGCGGTGAAGCGATCGACGCTCTGCGGGCCGAGGTTGGAGATCGTGAATACCGCGCCGAGGAGGGCCTCCATGGGAAGCTTCCCGGCGCGGGCGCCCTCCTGCAGCGCCGCCCGTTCGCGGGAGATCGCGGCCAACCCCTTCGTGTCGGCGTCGCGGAGCACCGGCACGAGCAACCCGTCGTCGAGCGCGACCGCGATGCCGAGGTGGATGCCGTCCGGCGGGATGAGCCCCTCCGCGTCGTAGCGCATCGCCAGCCGCGGGTGGGCGGCCAGGGTACGGGCGACCGCCGAGATGAGCACGTCGGCGTAGGAGACCCCAGCTGCGGTGCGAGCGGCGCCGGCGGCCATCATGTCCACGTCGCGCGACACGGAGAATTGGGGTACGTCACGGAACGACTGGGTCATCCGCTCGGCGATCGCCCGGCGCATCCGCGACAGGGGAACACGCGGCGCGGCGGTCTCGCCGGCCCCCGACGATGCATGGGCGGTCTCGACGTCCTCGACCGAGATCCGGTCGCCTTTCGCGGGGCGGACGGCGGCGAGGTCAACGCCGAGCTGCTGGGCTCGTTTGCGCGCTGCCGGGCTCGCCACGACGCGCTCGTCCGGGGTTCGCACGGCGGCGGGCGGTGCCGACGCGATCTCAGCGGGAGGTCCTTCCTCGTCCGGCGTGACCGCCGGGACGGCGCCCGACGGGATCGTGAACGGCTCGTCGGCGGTGCTGGAGATGAGGGCGATCACCTCCGTGACCGGGACCGTGTCCCCGGCTGCGACGAGCAGCTTGCGGACGTATCCGGTGGCCGGTGCTTCGACCTCCATCGTCGCCTTGTCCGTCTCGACCTCGAACAGGACCTCACCTTCGGCGACCGGATCGCCCTCCCTCTTGAGCCAGGACACGAGGGTGCCCTCGTCCATGGTCAACCCGAGCTTCGGCAGGATCACCGCGGTCACGCTCACCCGACGAGCTCCTTCGCAACCCGCACGATGTCCTCCACCTGGGGGATGACGCCGCGCTCGAGATGCGCGGCATACGGGATGGGCGTCTCGACGCCAGCGAGGCGGCGCGGCGGGGCGTCGAGATCGTCGAAGGCCTCCTCCGCGACGAGCGCCGCGATCTCGCCGCCGTAACCACCTCGCTTGATCGCCTCGTGGACGACGAGCAGCCGCCGGGTCTTGCGGACGCTCGCAAGGATCGCCTCGCGATCGAGCGGCACGAGCGTGCGCAGGTCGATCACCTCCGCCTCCACCCCGTCGGCGGCCAGCTTTGCTGCGGCGTCGAGCGCGAACAGCACCTCGCGCGACCAGGTCACGATCGTGAGATCGCTCCCCTTGCGCTTCACGTCCGCCGCGCCGAGCGGGACCACGTGCTCGCCCTGCGGCACCGGTCCCTTCGTTCGGTAGAGCAGCTTGTGTTCGATGAACATGACCGGGTCGTCGTCGCGGATCGCGGCGGTGAGGAGGCCTTTCGCGTCGGCGGGCGTCGCCGGCATGACGACCTTGAGGCCGGCGACATGGGTGAACCACGCCTCGAGGGACTTCGAATGCTGGGCCGCGTTCCCGCGGCCCGACCCGCCCTGCGTCCGCACGACGAGCGGCACGCGCGCCTGTCCGCCGAACATGAAGCGGTTCTGCGCCGCCTGGTTCACGATCTGGTCGATCGCCAGGCCCGAGAAATCGATGTACATGAGCTCGACGACCGGGCGCAGGCCGGTGAGCGCCGCGCCGACGCCCGCCCCGACGATCCCGATCTCGCTGATCGGCGTCTGGCGGATCCGGTCGGGGCCGAACTCGGCGAGCAGGCCGGCGGTCACCTGGAACGCGCCGCCATGCTCGGCGATGTCCTCGCCCATGACGAGGACGCGCGGGTCGCGCTGCATCTCGGAGCGGAGCGCATCGCGCAGCGCCTCGGCGTAGAACTGCTCGATCATCGCGCCGGGGGCCCTGCTGGGGGCCGTCTCAGTAGCTGGCATAGATCTCCTCCGGCGTGATCGGCGAGGCGATCGGGCCCGTCTCGGCCCAGGCGATCGCAGCCTCGGTCTCCTCGTCCACCGCCCGGTCGACGGCGTCGATCTCCTCATCCGTCGCGAGGCCGTCCGACGTCAGCCAGGCGCGGGCGTTGACGATCGGGTCGAACGTCGCCCGCCAGGTCTCGATCTCCTCCTTCGTCCGGTACTGCTGCGGATCGCCGTAGTAGTGACCCTCGTGGCGATACGACTCGGCGACGATGAGGGTCGGGCCGCCTCCCGCCCGCGCCCGCGCGATCGCCTCGCCGGCGACCGCGTACACGAGCCGCACGTCACGGCCGTCGACGTTGACCCCGGGCATCCCGTAGCCGATGGCCCGCGAGGCGATGTCGTCGGTCGCGAAGGCCCGGCTCGCCGGAAGGCTCTCCGCATACTGGTTGTTCTCGCAGACGTACACGACCGGCAGCTTCCAGATCGCGGCGAGGTTGAGCGACTCGTGGAACGTGCCCTGGTTGGCGCCCCCGTCACCGAAGAACGAGACGGCGACCTGGTCGGTGCCAAGCTGCCGGGCGGTCAGGCCCGCGCCCGTCGCGATCGGGATGCCGCCCCCGACGATGCCGTTCGCCCCGAGGTTGCCCTTCGACGTGTCGGCGATGTGCATCGACCCACCCCGGCCACGGCAGTAGCCGGTCTCGCGCCCGAGGAGTTCCGCGAACATCCGGCCGAGGTCGGCCCGCTTGGCGATGCAGTGACCGTGGCCTCGATGGGTCGAGGTGATCCAGTCGTCATCGCGGAGGTGTGCGCAGACACCCGCGGCGATCGCCTCCTCGCCGGCGTAGCTGTGGATCGTGCCCCAGATCTTGTTCTCGCCGAAGAGGGTCGCTGAGCGCTGCTCGAAACGGCGGATCGTCCGCATCACGCGGTAGAGGTCGAGCGCGGTCGCCCGGTCGATCGTCATCGGGTTCTCCTTCACGGGGCCACCATCACCCGGATCGCGCCATCGCGGCGCTCGGTGAAGGTCGCCCATGCCTCGTCGAACTGGTCGAGTGGGAAATGGTGGGTGGTGAGGCTGGCCACGTCGATCGCGCCCGACGCCAGGAGGGCGAGGGCTCGCCCCGACACGCCTTTCGGGTTGGCCACCGAGCCGAGGACGTCGAGGTGGCCCCGCACGATCGTCGAGAGGTCGATCTGCGGGAAGTCCACTCCCTGGCCGGTCGCCCCGCCCAGCACGACGCGACCGCCGCGGCGAGCGCCCAGGATCGCCAGCCTGGCGGCCTCCGAGGTGCCGCCGAACTCCACCACGACGTCGGCCGTCCCGGCGAGGGCGTCGGCATCGCGCTCGTCGACGACCCTGTCGGTGAACCTGGCAGCGCGGGCCAGGCGCTCGCCGCGACCGACCAGGGTCACCTGCCCGGCGCCCATCGCCCGGGCCAGCTGGGCGGCGCAGAGTCCGATCGCCCCGGGCCCGATGACGACGACGGACTCTCCGGCGAGCAGGTGCGCTCGCTCGAGGGCCCAGAGGGCGACACCGAGATTGTCCGTCCACGCGCCGTCGGCGGTGGTGACCGCGTCGGGCAACGGGTGGAGGGCGGCGACCGGAACGTTGGCGTACTCGGCGAGGCCGCCCGCGATCGTGAACCCGACGTGAGCGTGCCCCATCTCCGTCCGGCCGTAGTTGCGGCACAGGTTGTACAGCCCTTCGCGACAGCGATCGCAGACCCCGCAACCGACGTGGACTTCCACCCCGACCCGCGTCCCGAGAGGCGGTCCGATCGTCGCGGGTCCGAGCGCGGCGATCGTCCCGGCGAACTCGTGGCCCGGCACGTGGGGGAACTTCGTGCGGCTGAACGTCCCGGCGAGGATCTTGCGGTCCGTCGCGCAGACCATCGACGCCTCGACCCGCACGAGGGCCTGGCCGGTCGCGGGCTCGGGCGTCGCGATGTCGCGGACGGCGAACCGCCCGGGCGCCTCGAAGACGACAGCCCGCATCCGCGCCGGACGGGTCATGGCTCGACGATCACCTTGAGCGCGCCGTCGACTCGCTCGTTGAACGTCCGCAGCGCCTCGTGGAACTCGGACAGCGGGAAATGGTGGGTGATGAGGCGTTCGGCCGGGATGCGTCCGTCGGCGATCAGCGGGATCACCGACTCCATCGTATTGCGGTTGGCACGGACCCCGTAGAGGTCGATCTCCTCGAGGACCACCTTCTGGAAGTCGACCTGGGCCGGCTCCTTCGGGATCCCGGTGAAGGCGACCCGGCCGCCTTTGCGGACCATCCCGATCGCCTGGCCCACCGAGTCGGGCGAGCCTGCCGAATCGATGGCGACGTCCACGCCGATCCCGCCGGACCAGGCGCGGACCTGGGCGATAGGGTCGCCGTCGTGGTAGTCGACCGTCTCGAAGCCGAGCTCGCGAGCGCGCTCGAGGCGCTTCCCGCCGCCGATGACGATCACCCGGGCCGCTCCGAGGACGCGCGCGCACATCGCGACGAGCAGGCCCATCCCGCCCGAGCCGACCGAGGCGACGAGATCGCCGGGTTCGATCCCGGGACGGCGCACCGAGTGCAGGGCGATCGAGGCCGTGTCGCACAGGGCCGCCGTGTCGTACGGCATGCTGTCCGGGATCGGGAAGACGCTCTTGATCGTGTGGACGACGTATTCCGCGTACGCACCCTGGGTGTAGTGGCCGTACTGCCGATGACCCAGATCCTCGCGACCGTAGTTGAAGCACAGGTTGTAGCGGCCGATTCGGCACATCCGGCAGTAGCCGCAGCCCGAGTGCGAGGTGCCCGCCACGCGCGTCCCGACCGTGAACCCGTTCTGCTCGGCGATCGGTCCGGCGGCGACGACTTCGCCGGACCATTCGTGGCCCGGGATGAACGGGTAGGCCCGCGGCCAGCGGCCGGCGAAGCCGCCCTCGATGATCTCGGCGTCCGTGCCGCAGATCGCGATCGCCCGGACCCGGCACAGCACCTCGTTCGCCGTCGGCTCCGGCCGCGGGACGTCGCGGATCTCGAACGCATGGGGAGCGGTGAGGACGAGCGCTTCCATGTCTACTCCTCCACGAATGCGGCGACGCGGCAGATGCAGCCCTCGCCCCCCTGCCAGCGCCACGGGAAGGCGCCCATATCCACCCGCCTGCCGGCGACCTCGGCCAGCTCTCCGCCGAGGTTCTCCAGCATCGAGATGTCGTTCCGCGCAGTCGCGTAGTGGATGTACTCGAAGTCCGCCTGGGGCAGCGTCTCCTCGATCGGCCGGCCGCTCAGCGCCTCGTATTCGGCGACGAGGTCGGGACGCATCAGGCGGACCCGGGTGTGCAGCGAGTGGTCGATCGAGGCCAGGTCGGCGCCGATCCACTTGATGCCCCTGCCGATGAGGTAGTCGATCACCTCGGGTTGCGGGCCGGGATGCCGATCGAAGTAGGTCACGTCGTCGCGGGTCGGCTTGGTCCAGTTGAACTGGTCCCAGCCGGTGTAGAGGACGACGATGTCGCCATCGCGGATCGACTCGCCGGGCGGGATGTGGGCCTCGATGTCGGCGAGGCTGTAGTAGCTCCACGGCCTGCTGATGGGCCGCAGGTCGATCACGAGCCCCGTTCCGTAGAGCTCGTCGAGGCCGATCCGGCCGAGGTCACGGCCGGTCTCGCAGTAGTGGCTCGGGGCGTCGATGTGGGTGCCCGTGTGCATGTTCGTCTTCACCAGCATCGTGCTCTTGCGATCGCGGTGGTGGGTCGTGATGTCGGTGACCTCGATCGAGGCGAACTGGGGCCAGGTCGGCATCCGATCGCCCCACGGCTGGGTCAGGTCGACGAGACGTGTCATGGCTGGGCTCCGTTGGTCGTGAGGGATTGGTTCACCGTGTCGCCAGCGCTGCTGGCGGGGCCGACGAGGCGCGGATGACGAGCTCGGTCGGCAGGGTCAGGCGGACGGCGCCGATCGGTCGACCCTCGATCCGGTCGATGAGCAGGCCCGCGCCGGCGATGCCCATGTCGAGCTGGGGCACGCGCACGGTCGTGAGCGCAGGCTCCAGCAGGCCGGCGAGGGGTATGTCGTTGAAGCCGACGATCGAGACGTCGCCCGGGACGCGAGTGCCGATCTGGCGGAGCCGCTGCAGCATGCCGATGGCGATGAGGTCGTTGGCGGCGAAGACGGCGGTCGGCCGGGCGGAGCCGGCGAGCATGATCCCGAGGGCCCGGTAGCCGGCTTCCTCGGAGAACGCGTCGGCCTCGACGACGAGCTCGGGATCGTCCGCCAGGCCGTGGGCGAGGACGCTGGCTCGATATCCCTCGCGCCGGTCGACGCCGGTCGTCGTGTTCTGCGGCCCGGCGATGTGGCCGACCCGGCGATGGCCGAGGGTGGCGAGGTGGGCGACCGCCGCGACGGATGCGGCGTAGTTGTCCACCACGACCGCGAGATCCTCGGTGTTCTGGGTCGCGCGGTTGAGGAGCACGAACGGGAAGGCCTCCTCGCGAAGCTCGGCGATCGTGTCGTCGGCCATCTGCGACGACGCGATGAACAGGCCGTCGACCTGGCGTTCGCGGAGCACGCGCAGGTAGGTGGCCTCGCGATCCGGCTGGTCCTCCGAGTTGCAGAGGATGAGGTTGTAGCCGCGTTCGCGGGCCGCGTCCTCGGCGCCCTTGATGATCGACGAGAAGAACGGGTTGGTGATGTCCGGGACGAGCATCCCGAGGGTCAGTGTCCGCTGCAGCCGAAGGCTGCGGGCAAGGGCGGACGGCCGATAGCCCAGCCGCTCGGCGGCCGCGAGGATCCGATCGCGGGTCGCCGGCCGGATCGTCGACGCAGCATGGCCGGTGAGGACGCGCGAAACCGTCGACGGGTGGACGCCGGCTTCCGCCGCCACGTCGGTGATCGTCGCCCGAGCTCTCGCCGTGCCCATCGCGCTACCTCGTCGCGCGGGTCATACCGCAGCGCTTTCGCCGAGGTAGAGCCGCTTGACCTGCGGATCGTCGAGCAGCGCCTGCCCTTCGCCGCGCAGCTTGATCGCGCCGAGCTCCATGACGCAGCCGGACCCGGCCGCTCCGAGTCCGATCCGAGCGTTCTGCTCGACCAGCAGGATCGTGACTCCCTGCTCGTTGAGCTCGCGCATCTTCGCCATCACCGTGCGGGCCGCCCGGGGCTCCAGGCCCAGGGTGGGCTCGTCGAGCAGGAGGAGGCGCGGTGCGGTGACGACCGCTCGGGCCATCTCGACCTGCTTCTGCTCCCCGCCGCTGAGGAGGCCGGCGCGGCGTCCTCCCTGCTCGACGACGATCGGGAAAAGCTCGGCGGCGGCACGCAGACGCTCCCGCACGAGCGAGCGGTCGCGGATGCTGTAGGCGCCCATGAGCAGGTTCTCGTGCACCGTCATCTGAGGGAACGTGCTGCGGCCCTGCGGGACATGAGCGATACCGCGCCGGAAGAGCAGGTCGGGGCGCCATCCTCCCACGTCCACGCCATCGAAGCGGATCGTCCCGCGGCGCGGCCGGATGATCCCCGAGATCACCCGCAGGAGGGTCGACTTGCCGGCCCCGTTCGGCCCGATCAGGCAGACGAATTCACCGGCGGCGAGGTTGAGGTCGACTCCCCGGAGGATGTCGCCGCCGCCGCCGTAGCCTGCGCGGAGACCCTCGATCTCGAGCAGCATCGCTAGTCTCCGAGGTACGCGTCGAGGACGATCGGGTCTTCGCGCACGACCGCCGGCGTGCCCTGCGCGATCACCGTGCCGCGGTGCATCACGATGACCGGGTCGCAGAGGTTCATCACGAAGCCCATGTTGTGCTCGATGATGAGGAAGGTCACCCCGCGCGCGTTCAGCTCGCGGACGTGGCCAGCGACCTTGTCGATCATGACCGGATTCAACCCGCCGGCGGGCTCGTCGAGCATCAGGACATCGGGCTCGGCCATGAGCGCGGCGACGAGCTCGAGGAGCTTCTGCTGGCCGAACGAAAGGCTCCCCGCGGGCTGGTCGCGGAGGTTCTGCAGGCCGACGAACTCGAGCAGGGCCTCCGCACGCTGAGCTTCGTGGCCCTTGATCGCCGCGCTGAAGAGCGACCGCAGCGTCAGCTGGCGGACCGGCACGATCATGTTCTCGAGGACCGTCATGCGGCGGAAGATCCGGGTGACCTGGAACGTCCGCATGAGGCCGAGGTGGACGATGTCGCTCGGCCGGCGGCCGGCGATCGGGACACCCTGGACATGGATCTGGCCGCTGGTAGAACCCGGTGATGCAGTTGAAGAGGGTGGTCTTGCCCGACCCGTTCGGCCCGATGAGGGCCGTGATGCTGCCCTTCTTCACCTCGAGCGAGCAGTCGATGAGGGCGGTGATCCCGCCGAAGGACTTGTCGACCGCGCTGACGGCCAGGCAGACCGGCGCGTCACGCCCGGACTGCTGTGCCTTGTCGTTGGTGGCCGCGGCCTTCTCCGGGGCACTCACGCCGGAGCTCCCGGCAGGCTCGCATCGGTCGCGTCCGCCGTGCCCGTCGACCGTGTCTCGCCGCGGCCCTGTCGCCAGGTGCGGTAGGTGGTGATGATGCCGTCCGGCATGAACATCACGACGAGGACGAGGACCACGCCGAGCGCGATGAGGTGGACCTGGCCGGCGATCTCCGAGGGCATGAGATAGATGAGGTATTGCGACAGCGGCTGGACGATGAAGGCACCGAGCACCGGGCCCCACACGGTCCCGCGGCTCCCGACCAGGCTCATGATGATGAGGTTGAGCGTGATGATGAGCTCGAAGGCGAGGTCCGGGTCGACGTAGTTGAGGTACTGGGCGTGCAGCGCGCCGGCCGCACCCGCGAACGAGACGCTGATCGCGAAGGCCAGGATCTTGTAGAGCGACGTGTTCACCCCTGAGCCGTCCGCCTTGCCCTCCTCTTCGCGGATCGCGATGAGGCCGAGGCCGAATTTCGAGCGTCGGATCGCGATCGAGACGAGGATCGCCACGACGAGGAGGATGAGCATCGAGTAATAGAACGGCAGGATGACGAGGTTGCCCGGGAGATCGAGCAGCGGCAGGTAGAGACCGGCGCTGCCGCCGGTGACGCCCCGCCAGTTCAGTGCGAGCAGCTGGACCATGTAGGTGAACGTGAGCGTCACGATCACGAACGAGGTCCCCCGCGCCCGGAGCGAGACCCATCCCAGGCCGGCACCGATGACCGCCGCGAAGATTCCGACGAAAGGAGCGCTCAGGAAGACCGGGATTCCGTAATGGACGACGAGGAGGCCGCCCACGTACGACCCGATCCCGAAGAATCCGACGTGCCCGAGCGAGACGTAGCCGGCGTAGCCGCCCATG
>Ga0307374_10009059_pt1 | contig 14750 bp, 10 predicted proteins | sample OX3MG_FD_202532 | JGI IMG/M metagenome (GOLD analysis project Ga0307374, IMG submission 202532) | Soil microbial communities from Risofladan, Vaasa, Finland - OX-3 | ecosystem: Environmental > Terrestrial > Soil > Coastal area > Acid sulfate soil | place: Finland: Risofladan, Vaasa | collected... | reverse complement strand
CGATGGGCAGGGTAGCATGCACCACCACCGCGACATGCGGCAGGGCGCCCCCGGCCAGTCGGCTGATGTCGTAGGTGCCGCGTGCCGCGGCCGCCAGGCTGAAGGGGATCACGCGGGTCTGGCCCACTCCATAATACAGGGTGAGGGTGCCCTGAACTGCCGCTGTGTTCGAGTTGAGGACGGCAATGGATTCGTCGGTACCGCCTGCTGTCTGCCCAGCGGCGAAGTACCAGGTGGTGGCGCCGGTGGTAAGGGTGCTTACGGGCACCGAGAGGACCGTAACCCTGGTGGTGCCGACCTGCCGCGTGGTTTGACCAGTGGCGCTGATGATCAGGGCCCCGGCCGCGTGGCCGGCGGGGATGGTCAGTTGGGTCGAGAAGGCGCCCTGGGCATTGGCGTGGAGGTTCAGCAGCACGGTGCCCGGGATGGTGATTTGGATCGGTTCGTTGGCGCCGAATCCACTCCCAGTAAGGGTCAAGGCGTTGCCGGCGCTCATGTCGTTGACGTTGGACCGGACGATCACGTTGCTCCGGGTAATCGTGAGCGCGGCGGTTGCCGTACGATGGGTTTGCTGGCCGGTCGCGACGACCTGGACGGCACCGGCCGCGTCAGTCTTCCCGAGCGTAATGTTGGCCGTGAACGCACCTTGCGCGTTCGCGGTTACTTGCTTGGCCAGGGCATTGGCGACGCTCAGGGTCACCGGTTCGTTGGCCCCGAACCCACTTCCGGTCACCGTGAAGGCGCTCCCGGCCGCGGCCGAGCCCGTGCTCAGGGTGATCTTGGGGGCGGTCGTGACCGTGACCGTAGTCGCGCCACTGATGTGGCTGGTCAAGCCGCTGGCGGTAATCGCCAGCGCTCCTGGCGCCTGCGAGGCCGAGAGAGCCAGCGGAGTGGAGAACGTGCCCTGGGCGGTCGCCTGGATATTGAGCAACACATGGCCAGGAATGGTAATCTGGATCGGCTCGCCGGCCGCGAATCCACTTCCGGTCAGGGTCAGCGTAGAACCGGCGGCAATACTATTGACATTCGCCCGCACCGTCGCTCCCGCGCGAGTAAAGGTGGCGTTGGCGCTAATCAGGCTGCTGACGCCGCTCGCCGTGACCGGCACCGAGCCGGACGCGCCGGCGGGAACGGTGAAGGGGACGGAGAACGTTCCGGAGCTGTCGGCCGTCGCCTGCGCCACCACGACGCCGTTAAAGGAGATCCGTACAACTTCGCCCGCCGCGAAATCGTGCCCTACCGCGGTCAGCGTGCTGCCCGCCGCGCCGCTGGTCGGGCTCAGGGCGAGGGTAGGAGCGATGACCACATAGGCGGCGCTCCCGGTCATGTGGCTGGTCGATCCGGTGGCGACCATGCTTATGGTCCCCGCGGAGAGTCGTTGCGGCAGCGTGAGGCCGGCCGAAATCTGGCCCTGGCTGTTGGCGGTGGTCGTAACCAGCACGGCGGTTCCCAGCGAGATGGTAACGGGCTCGTTCGGGCTGAAACCGGAGCCGCTGGCCGTCAGGCGCATCCCGGGAGCACCGGTGGTTGGCGAGATCGTGAGCGCCACCGGGGCGCCGATGCGGGTGAAGGAAGCATTGGCGGTAATCTGACTGCCGGCGCCCGTCGCCACGACCGCTACCGCGCCGGACATGCCGGCGGGAACGCTGAAGTTGGCGGAGAAGGTGCCGGAACCATCGGCGGTGGCCTGTGCAACCTCCGCGCCGTTGAAGGCGACGTGTACCGTTTCGCCCGCCGCGAAGTTATGCCCCACGACGGTCAGGGTACTGCCCACCGCGCCGCTGGTCGCGCTCAGGGTTACGCTGGGCGCATCAACCGTATAGGTGGCGCTGCCGCTAATCTTGCTGGTCGAGCCGGTCGCGACCAGACTGATTGCGCCAGGCGAGAGCCGTGGCGGCAAGGGAACGGCAACCGAAATCTGGCCCTGGCTATTGGCCGTGGCGTTGGCGAGCGTGGTGGTTCCCTGCGCGATGGTCACCGACTCATTCGGGGTAAAGCCGGAGCCGTCCACCTGAATCTGGGCCCCAGGGGCGCCGCTGGTGGGCACGAGCAAGACCGTGGCCGTGGGGGCGAGGACTTGCAAGGAGGCCGCGGCCAGGAGGGTTCCCCCGGTGGTGCCGGCGGTAACGGAATGATTCCCCGTGGTAGTGCCGGCGGGAACCGTCAAGGTCGTGGGTCCGAAGTCGCCCACGGAATTGGTTGCGACGGTCGAGGAAAGCGTGGTCGAATCCAGCTTGATGACCAGGGTCGTGTTAGCCGTGAACCCAGTCCCACTAAGAGAGAAAGTGCCGCCCGCGGCCACGGCGGTCGGGCTAACCGACAGAGTAGGGGCTGGGGCGGCGTGCGCGGCGCCGCCCATGGCCAGCGCGGGCAAAAAGAGCCCGATGGCCAGAAGCGGAAGCAAAATAAGTCTGAACAGTCGCATGTTAAAGCTACCTCCATGGCAATGGTTGTATGCGGGTGGAGAACCGCCGCGGATGCGGGGCTCTGGTAGACGATCGCGACGGCGCCCGGCCGGTTGGCGTCGCGCACCCAGACGGCGTACCGCGCTGGGTGGTGATCGCTTGGTCCGTATTCCACGTTACCGATCGAACCTGAGATGAATATGAGGAATGGCGGACGCCGACCGTGACCTTGCATGCCTGCAAGAGCGGCTTGAGGCAATAATCGTGGGAGAATCAGGGGGCGGGGGCGCCTTCTCGCGGACTCTTGGCTAGGGGAAGGCGCACGGTAAAGCAGCTTCCCTCGTCCACGGCACTCGCGACCGTGATCGTACCCCCGAGTTCCTCCGCGATCTGGAGCGCAATCGCTAGCCCCAGGCCGCTGCCGGGCACCGATTGTTCCCCACTGGACGCTCCATGAAGTTCGCTCCGCCCATGGGCGCGGTCGGCCCGATAGAAGCGCTCGAAGATGTGCGGCAGGGCGTCGGGAAGAATGCCGATGCCGGTATCCCGCACCTCCAGGACCGCCCGGCTTTCCTCGGCTCGCAGGTCGCAGGTGATAGAACCCCCGGGAGGCGTGTATTTGATGGCGTTGTCGAGGAGATTGATCACCACCTCCTCCAGCCGATCCGGATCAGCGCGCACCCAGACCTCTGGACATGGACCGAGGGTAAGCCGCGGCATGGCCGGCCGTTCGGCCAATGAACGTACCAGCGCGTGCATGAGCTCGTTCAGGCGCACCGGCTGCGGGGGACGTTGGCGGCCCGCATCGCCCCGCGCCAGGGCCAGCAGGCCATCCACCAGGCGCGTGAGGCGGGCCGCCTCGGCCGCGATATCCCGCAGCGCGTCGTCGCGATCCGCGGGCGTGGTAGTCGGGTCCAGCAGGAGAAGCTCGGCGTTGCCGCGGATCGTGGTGAGGGGGGCGCGGATCTCGTGTGAGGCATCGGAGACAAAGCGGCGTTGGGCCGCCCGAGCCCCCGAAAGGCGCTCCAGCATGGCATTGAAGGTGGCGGCCAGGTTTCCCACTTCGTCGCGTCTGACCGGGGCCTCCACGCGAGCATCCGGGTCGCCCGACTGGGCGATGGTCGCCGCCGTGGTGGTAAGGGCGGCGATGGGGGCCAGGGCCCGCTCGGCAAAGCGCCACGCCGCGGCGGAGACTAAGGCCAGGCATAATACGCTCCCTGCCGCCAGGAGCGCCAGCATGGTGTTCAGGGTGTCACTGATATAGCCGATGTCATGGCCCACCAGGATGAAGGAAACCGGCCCGCCAGGCGGGCGCCGGAGCACGAAGACCCGGAACGGCTCCCCCGCCACCTGGCGATCATAATAGGATTCCGCCGGGAGAGCCGCCAGACCGTCTAGCCGTCCTCGGGAGCAGGCGCCGCGGCACGCAAGCGGCGGCATCCCTTCCCCCACGGTTCCCGCCAGGACGGCCCCGCTTGCATCGGTGAGGGCGATGACCACCCCTGGAGAGGAAAATACTCTCACTACCCGATCGAGGGCGGCGCGGCTGGGCGGGGCGGCGTCACTAGCATGTAACAGGGTATCGGCTCGGTGGGCTCGCCCCGCGATCACCTGATCCCCGGCATCACGCAGGGTATGGCCGGCGGCCAGCCAGAGCAGGGTGGAAAAGCCCAACAATCCGACAGCCAGAATGGAGCCGCACCACAGGGCTAGGCGCAGGCGGATCGGCACCGGTCCCCCTTCCACTCTGGAGGCGTTGGGGCCTCCCTACTCTTCACGAAGCACGTACCCAGTACCGCGTACCGTGTGGATTAGCCGAGGCAAGCCGGCTTGCTCCAGCTTGATCCGCAGGTACCGGATATAGACCTCCAACACGTTGGATTCGCCCAGATAGTCCAGGCCCCATACCCGGTCCATCAGTTGCTCACGGGTAAGCACTTGACCGGGATGGCGCAGCAACAGACGAAGCAGCTTATATTCCGTGGTGCTCAAGGGAGTAGCACGACCGCCGCGACGCACGCATCGAGCTCCGGTGTCGAGCACCAAATCGGCGAACTCCATGATCCCAGGCGGGTCAGGCTCGTCGTCGTCCGGCTCAACGGCACGCCGGAGCAGGGCGCGGACCCGCGCCAACAACTCCTCCACCGCGAACGGCTTGACCAGATAGTCGTCGGCGCCCGCGTCCAACCCCAGTACGCGATCGGGGATGTCGTCTCGGGCGGTAAGCATCAGGATGGGCACGTCTCCCAGCAGCCGCAGTCGGCGGCAGACCGCCAGGCCGTCCATCCCGGGAAGCATTACATCGAGAATGACCAGATCGGGCGGATGCTCGGCCGCCGCGGCCAGACCTTGGGGGCCATCCCGGGCCTCACGCACCGCGTGGCCGGCGAACCGGAGCGCGCGCTGCAACAGGCTGGTGATCCGTGGATCATCATCAATCACCAAGATTTCGGTAGACATGACTGGCTCCTCGGAGCACGACCACGCGCCCCGCATTGGTGATCGTACCAAGGCAACCTGAAAGGAGAATGAGAGCTATGGCGGCGAGGAGGGCATTCGCGGGCAAATCAGCCAGAACGGGCAGGTTGGACACTCGTCGTCCGGGCTGGGAATGAATCGGTTCGCGGCGATCCCCGCCAGGCCCCGATCGCACTCCTCCAGGCGTCGGGCCAGGGTGCTGGGCCTAGCTTCCTCCTCATCGATCGTTCCATGCAGCAGGTACTGCCTCCGCACCCGCCCCTGGCCGTGAAGGGCGCGAATCGCCTCCTGATAGAGAGCGGCCCGCCAGTCGCGCCGATGCCGGTCGGTAGGTCGGCCGGTGTGGAGGCGCACGGCAACCGGCATGCCGTCGGGTCCCGTTTCGACCTGATCGAGGGTTACTCGCACGATGCCGTGCGGCCGGACGAGCGACACCACGACGTGGGAGCACCGGTCCCTAGCGCCCTGTTCCGCCCCAAACATACGCGACACAGCGACTCCGGCGCGCCGGCGGAACGACGCTTCCTGGGGATGGGGAGCGTGGGGAGCGGCCCATTCCTGTTCCAATATCGCCTCGGCGGTCCGTGCGTCTCGAATGGCTTCCGAGTCGATGCGGGCCAGGGCTCGTCGATGCGTGTGGTGGAAATGAACGAACCCAGTGCCCGGAGAGCCTTGCAGCCCCAGTACCTCACCATAGTAATAGCGGCGGGGACAGGCGAGGTAGGTTTCCAGGGCGTAATGGTCGATCTCCGGCAGGTCGACGGCGGCAGGCTGAGCTTCCAGCGCCGACCCTTCCTCCTCACCCGCCGGCACGCGTGCGGCCGGCGTACTTCCTCGCCAGCCGGCGCGCTCAGGGGGTTCGCATTCGAAGGCATCCTGCGTCAGATCAAGGAGAGGATTGACCCCGATCACCTTTCCTTCATAGCGTTCGGCGCGGCTGAGGATCAGCCGGTCACGGGCTCGGCTGATCGCGACAAAGAAGAGGCAGCGCGCGTCGGCGGCGCGCGCGGCTTCATCGGAGATGTCCAGGACCCCGGCCGTCGGCGCCATTCCGGTTTGGCCGCGGCCGGGGAAGCGGCCCTTCGCCAGGTTGGGCACGAAAACCACCGGCCATTCCAGCCCCTTGGCGGAATGTACGGTCAGGACCCGCACTCCCTCGCCGGTTTCAAAGGGTATATCACCTCCGATCCGCTCGCCCGCCGCCAGCAGCAACCTGACCTGGGCCGCCAGGTTTGTCTCCCTGCAGCTCTTTGGCGTCCGATCATAGGCGCGAGCCGTAGCCAGGAGGGTTGATAGTCCTTCCAAGGCCGCCCGCGCGCCCGCGCGGATCAGAGGACGCGCGGCGCCATACGGCTCGCCAAAGAGGTAGGCAGCCAGCAAAGCCCAGGACTGCTCATGCCCTTCCTCCGCGTCGCGGGTGACACTCCATGCCTGCAGGAAGCCGCCTAACCGGCGGCAACGCTCCTGATCCTCGCTCGCGATGTCCAAGGGCGGAGCGCGCAGGATCGCCACCGGATGCTCGTTGCGTACCCTGGCAAGCCGCGCCACCGATAAGGCAGCATCCCACGAGATGAGTCCATCACCAGAGCCGGCGATCTGGTCGGTCAGACGCAGTAGGGCATCGCCCTCCCCGGCGGCCACGGCCAGAAGGGCCAGCCCTTGCCGCGCCGCGCCTTCGCAGTCCGGCGCTCACGCTGGTGGCCTGCGCGTTGGTCGCGCAGAGCACGGCATGGTCGCGGGCGCGGATCCCCTGGGCCATGCTCGTATGGATGGAGGCAGCGATTCCATCCAATTCAGCTTCCCCGTCTCTTGCCGTGGCCAGGATGATTGGCGCCGCCGGGCCGCCGGGCTCGCCGCGCGCGGCCTCCCAGTGCGCGGCCTCCCCGTCGGATTCCATGGCCGACGCGACTCCGGCGCAGAGGCGGGCAAGGGGGCCGCCGGATCGATAATTGACCGTGAGGGCGACCATGCCCCCCGCCTGGTCATCCAGCAGGGGAAGTTCCTCTGGGTTTGCCCCCCGCCACCTGTAGATCGATTGTCGCGAGTCACCTACCATCCAGAGGCCGGTGGAAGGAGCCAGAAGGGCGAGGAGGGTAGCGCCCGCGCGATTGAGATCTTGACATTCATCCACCAGCACCTGGGCATAGAGGCCCCGCGCCTCATCGCGAATCGAAGGCCACCGAGAGCAAGGAGGAAGCGCATCATGAGCCCAGAGGCCGTCCTCAGTCGTATGCTACCAGCCGTGGAGCGGCTGCTCAAGGGGGTGGTAGAGCAGGCACTGGCCTTCGAGCGGCCGCCGACGCTCTATGAGTTGGAAGCGTTGACCCAAACGGTGCTGCCGCGGATGGGGCAGGTGGTGCTGCAAGCACTGACGACGGCGCAGGGGAGTGGGCTGGTGGGACCGGCCCGTCCCTGTGGGTGTGGGGGGGAGCAGGCGTATCATGACCAGGCGCGGTGGCTGGTGGCGCAGACCAGTTCGTCGCGCGTACGGGTACCTGGAGATCTAGGGGATTGCCCTGGCCGGATCTTCGGCACGCACGGTCTCGATGACATCAGACAGAGTATCGGCAAAGCGCGCCGGCACCAGGACGGTGAGGCGGTCGCCACGTTGAAGCATGGTCAGGCCATTGGGAGTAAAAGCGTCGGCGCCCCGGCGAATTGCTACCACGAGCGTCGATGGGGGCCAGGCTACATCCTTCAAGCGGCGTCTCACCGGGGCATGGTCTTGGGTGAGTTCAAGATCGACGATGCGGTAATCGCGGAGACGGCCAAGCAGCGACGCCTCTCCATCGGCGCTCCCAGTCGTGCCCGCACCCGGCTCACTCGCGGCGGTTGCCCGCATCACCGGGATTCCTTGCCGCTCCGCCGCCCCCAGGCTCTGCTCCAAGCGCGCGTTATAGGCCCGCAGGACATCGTGGTGCGTGAGCCAGCCGGCGATCCCTTGATTATCCTTGGTCAGGACGGGGAGCCCGTGGCGCTCATCCCGTACCAGTAAGCCGAGGGCGCGCTCCAGACTCTGGGTAGGAGAAAGCGTGGGGATACTCCGCGCCAGGTCCCCAGCCACCGTATCCAACGCGTTGTCGCGGACGGCCTTCTCGACTTCCTGCGAGCTCACCGTGCCGCGATAGGCGCCGTGTTCATCCATGACGGGGAGCGCCTCGGCATTGTCCAGAGTGAAGCGCTCGATCAGTTCGTTGAGTGGCAGCCCCTGTGGTACGCCAAGGGGAATAGGCCCCATGGCGTCGGCCACCGTGAGCACCTCCATCAGATTCGCCGAGCGACCGCGCATGATGTCAATCCCTCGCCGCCGCAACTTCAAGGTATAAATGCTGTCGCGGCTCAACTGCTTGCTCGCGGCGGTGGCCAGCACGATCGCTGCCATCAGCGGCAAAATAATGGAGTAGTCGCCGGTCAACTCAAAAAGGATAATCACGGCGGTGATCGGCGCGCGGGCCGCTCCGGCAAAGACAGCCCCCATGCCAACCAAACCGTAGGCCCCAGCAGGCCCGGTAAGCGAGGGCAAGGCGCCATGGATCATGTCACCATACGCCGTGCCGAGCATGGCGCCGATGAAGAGGGAGGGCGCGAAGACGCCGCCCGAGCCGCCGATCGCGATGGTCAGACTGGTCGCGATCATCTTGGCGGCCATCAGGAGAAGCAGGAACCACACTACATAGTCGCCCCGGATACCCTGTTCCAGCACCGGGTAGCCCACGCCGTACATCTGGGGCAGCACCAAGAGGAGAAGGCCGAGAAGGAGGCCCCCCACCGCGGGCCGGGCCCACTCGGGGCCATGCCACACCCGGTCGGCCACATCCTCGACCGCATAGAGCACACGGGTAAAGCCGATGCCCACGCCCGCCGCCAGGAGACCCAGCAAGGCATAGAGCAGATACTCCCAATAGGAGACGAGATGAAAGTCGGGCAGGGTCAGGAACGCCTGGGCGCCGAAGGCGGCTCGGCCGATCACGGCGGCGGTGATCGAGGAGAGGACCACGGCCCCGAAGGACTCCGTCTCGAAGTCGCGCAGGATGAGTTCAAGCGCGAAGAAGACGCCCGCGATCGGTGCGTTGAAGGTGGCGGAAATACCGCCCGCGGCGCCGCAGGCCACGAGGAGACGCAGACGCGACTCGGGGAGGCGGGCCAGCTGGCCCAGCGCCGAGCCCAGGGCCGAGCCAATCTGCACGATCGGCCCTTCGCGTCCGACGGAGCCGCCACTACCAATGCACAGGGCGGAGGCCAGCGACTTGACGACGGCGACGGCGGGACTGATACGCCCTCCGCGCTCGGCCACGGCCAGCATGACCTCGGGTACCCCGTGTCCACGCGCCTCGCGCGCGAATCGATCAATGAGCGGCCCGTAGATGAGGCCGCCAATCACCGGGACTGCAACCACGAAGGCGATCCCCAGCCACGGCGTATGGGGGTTGACGGCACCGGAGAAAAAGGGATGGGTGCTGTTCCCGGTAGCGCTGTAGTCGTCATGGCCCGCGAAAAACCGCGTGAACCAGAGGATCAGGTAACGGAATACGATGGCGCCCAGCCCGGCACCCGCGCCAATCACCAGAGCGAGGATCATCAACCCAGACGGGCTGCCGCGTACCCAATCGTAGATCTTGGTGGTACCGGAGAGGGGCAGGTGCAGCGTTCCGCGTGGGGAATCGAGGGGTGCGCTCATGGCGTCGGCTCCCCCGTGAGCAGGACATCAAGCGCGCGCCGGATGTTGACCCACTGGAAGGCGGCGGGGTCAAGCCCGGCGTGGAGCAGTAGCCCATCACACAGGGCCAGCAGGATTGAGGCACCGGCATTGGCAGGCACATCCACGACGTCCCCGGCCATGATGCCCTCCTCGATCCAGCCCCGCAGGCGGGCGCGGCGCCGCTCGATCGTGGCCGAGAAACGCGCGCGCACCACTTTCTCGGTCAGGATGTCGGCCCAGAGATCGGCCCGTACCTGGCTCCGTCCCGGATCGTCGGCCAGGGTCAACATGGCCTGGGTAAACTGGCGCAGCCGCTCGATGCCGCTGAGCGGCACGGCGGCCAGTTCATCCATGACCCGCTCGAGCGTGGCGGCGCTTTCATCCAGCAGTTCAAGTAAGAGATCCTGTTTGCTGGCGAAGTAACCGTAGAAGGTGCCCTTGCTGACCCCGGCGGCGGCGCACACCTCGTCGATAGTCAGGTCGCCAAAGCGTTTAGTCGCCGCGCAGCGCCAGGCGGCGTCAATAAGCACATGGCGGCGCTCCCAACGGACCTCAGGCGCGATCCGTGGCATGGCGATGACCTCTCCCGGTGCCGGCGTCCCACTCTTGGTGTGGCAAATAAAACTGACCGGCCAGTTTGGATCCTATCACGGCGGCCGCGGGCGCGGCAAGGCTTTCCGGTTTTCGGCTATCCTGTTCTCTCGGCCGCGCGCGGCCGACCCGGGTGCGCGGATCGACGCCAGGCTGCGGTAGCATCGCGATTGCGGCGGACTGGCTTGCTCTGCGCGCCCTGGCCGGGGATGTGCCTTCGCCCGAGCGCGCTTATCGCGGTGACGGAGAACAAAGTGAACCGGGGGATGGGCGGCGGCGTCTTCCCCAAGCGCACCGCTTTATGCCACGCCCGCGGGCGTGACCGGTGTATCGATCTGTGGGATCCACGTCCCTCGGGCATGGGAGGCCCGGGACGCGGTGCCGGAAAGCGCCGGAAGCTGGGCACGACACTTCCAGCGGGCGGCTTTCGTCGCTATGAACCCGCAACAGGCACCCCCACCTTCGCGTACGGTGCGTTGCAGTGGCACACCTGGGGCAGTCGCTTCTTGGAGTGGACGGCGCTGGATATGTCTGTCTGGACACGCGGCAAGGCGCCGAAACGATGCCGAAGGCATAGGATAAAAGCAACGCTCCGATAGGAACCGTTAAGCGGTCGCGGGCGCATGGACGCGGCCTGAAAATGTTTACAATTGGCTCCGCACCGTGCCGTGAAGCAACACCCCAGTTTCTGATGGGCACGCCGCGGTGATCCCGACCAGGCACGGGTCGGCGTCACATGCAACGCTCATTCTGACCGACTATTTTCAGACCGTGGGCGCATGGAGCGCGTTCTCGACAACCAGAGGCCAGAAATGAAGATGGCACGTCAGTCGGGGAGATCCTGCGGGACCACGTGACGCGGGAAATGGAGTCGCTTGACTGCGTGCTATAGATAGTCAGATAAAGCATGAGAATCTGGCAGCATCGGCGCCTCTCGCATGAGCACGCGATGTCTCTCAAACCGTATCTGAATGTCTATACCACCTGCGCCGCTTGCGCCCGGACGAGCTTCCCGCGAAGCATACGCGGGGCACACCGCATGTAACAGGGCCCCTCCCGCGTCCAGACGGATATTGCCAAGCGCGTGCCCACGGGTTGGTCCGGGAAAAGGCTCAGTCCTGCCGCTGGGAGCGGGCGAAGCGGGCCAGCTCCATCTCCTCCAGGCGTTCCATCATGCCGGCGAACATGGGGATCGCGGCGCAAACCAGGACGGCATCGCCGCCAACCATCATAATAGTGCCGGCAAACGACTGATCGATCAGGACCGACATGTCCCACATCCGCGGCAGCGCCGCGTAAAAGGGATAGAGCGCGGTGCCGGAGAAGATAAACACCATCCCCAGAAGGGTGCCGGGCACCATGGCCGCCAGAATGTAGAGCACACGCCACCCATACGCCACCCGCGGGCGACCAGGATAGGGCTGGACGATCACCCACCAGAACATGATCCCGGTGACCAGGAAGCAGAGGTGCTCCAGGTGATGCACCCCGTCATTACCCAGCGCGGCATCGTAACAGACCGGTAGGTGCCAGGCCAGCAGGTTTCCGATAAACGCCGACCAGGCGAAATAGGGAGCCGTCAGTAGGCGGGTCAGCCGGCGAAACCAAGACCGGCGGGCATGGCCGCGAGCCAGCCACCGCACCAGGGGGCGGGGGGCACCGACCACCAGCACGGGGATCGGCTTGCCGAGCAGCAGCAGCGGCGGCGCGATCAGCAGCAAGAGCAGATGCTGCACCATATGGGCGGTGAGCAGCCGATTACTTAGCGCGTCGATTGGCGACTCCAGCGCCAGGACAATGGCCAACAGCCCCAGGGCAAAAAATAGCACATGACGCGGCCCGACCGAACGATGGAGCCGGCCGCGCCTACTCAGCTCCCGCAGGCCGGCCACGTAGATCAGCGCGACCATCACCAGGCTTAGGACCACGTTGGGGTCGAAGGACCAGGCGGTTAGAACGGTCACGAACGAGGGATGAACTGGCATGGCGGCATCTTTCCCGGGACGGCGCGCGGCCGCGCCGCTATAGTGGGGCCCAGACCCAGTGTAGCGCAATCGGGCACAGGTGATCCCGAGCGGACAGTCATAGGGCCAGCCTGAAGAATGTGCTGGCAGTGGCGGATCGAAGCTCGTTTGCGCGCCCAGTTCTTCTCGGAGAAGACCGCGCCCCTTGCCTGGATCCAGGGAACCTAACCTGGATCAACTCGCGGGCGCGCCGGCCAGGGCGTAGCTGCGGGTCAGGTTTTGGTTGTAGATCGCTTGCTCGGCCAGGAACGGCAGCCCGCTGAGCGAGCGCATCTCCCCCCCGTGGACATCACCTGGGAGAGAAGTCACCGAGCGGAGCACATCGACCGTTACCCGCGCATTGGCCGGCACGTTAAAGCTGGCCCGCACAAGCTGGCCGCTGGAGGCGTGATAGGTGATCAGGATGTCGTTGGCGCGTGGGTTGGGATTGTACAGCAGGTCGAACTCCGCCTGGCCGGGACGGGTGTCGCCACTGGCGAAGATCCAGCCGATGGCCGGAGTGGGCCGCCCGAACACGTCCGTGCCGCCCGCCGAGTTACCGTTGGGAGCTCCGAAGTAGAGGGCACGCTCGGCGACGATGGGCAAGGTGCTATGGAGCACGGAGGCAATGGATGGCGACGAACGCGCCGCCGACCGTGATGATCGTCGCGGCGGTGGTGACCAGCGCCGTGGGGATCAGTTTCTGCATGGTCTCTCTCCGTAATTCTCTCATCCTAGCGCGCGAAGCGCTCACTCTGGATGTGTGTGCGCGGCAGGCCGGCGTACCGCAAGTCGCGTTCAAAGGGCGCGCATCATCGCGGGCGGCCCGCAGAGCTAGACATCCCGGTTGCCGATATCCGGCCCGATGTGGCGCAGGTACGCGGGCGACAGCAGAGGGCATGGTCCCCCACCACGAAGCACAGCCTGAAACCGTGCGGGCGCGAGAGCCGTTCCAGTTCCGCGCAGGAGATCAGCTCCTCCTCGCGTAGCTCGCGGTAGATGAAGATCAGGTCGCCGGCCATCTGCTCCATTCCGGCGAGCGTCCTGCGGTCGCGCCGACTCTCACCAGCGGTCTTGTATCTCCTCTAGGCGTTCAGCTAAAGATCTGGGATCCCGGATGACTGGAGATCCTTGAGGAGGCCACGGGCGTCTCCAAAACCGAACCTGCACAGCCTATTACTGTCAGTATCGGTGGAAAAGATGATAATCTGATGATGGTTTTGATGACCGTACCATGACACGCGGGGGCCCTCACGGGCTGCCCGGATCGCCCCTCGTCGCAGCCTCGGTCATTGTGCTGCCCAAGCGGCCAGGTGCCGAGGCGACGCCGCAGAGCGCGGGGGCGCGGGGGCGCGAATCTTCCGAGATGGTTGCATCAAGTTTGGGAGCATAGGGTGGCAAACGGGACACGGAGAGTCGCAGGAACAGGGCGGTTCTTGTCGGCTGACTGCCTACGCTGGCTTGAGCATTGCCCGCAACTCCACCAACCGGGTGAGGAACTGCTCCCGCTGGACCCCCAAGGGGAACCACCTCGTGCATCCGGCTGCGGTGCCGGAAGTAGTCGTGCCATTCATCGTGGGCTGAGCAGACGTGCGCTGCCAAGTGGAAGTTGCCGAAGCCGCACGTCGAGTGACCGCGTAGCAGCCGGACGCATATGTATGCGCCCTGAGGCGCAAGGCGGGGGTCCGTGCTAGCTAAGGCGGCTGGCTGGAAAGCCTTGCCGATGGCGCCTGCCAGCGCGATCGATGCGCCGTTATCACTCATGTTGATCAAGATACTATACACCTCGTCAGCGACAGGCAGGCACATCAGCAACCAGGACTGTTGTACCGGCTACTTTGTTCGGCCGCCTTAAGCGTGCCCTAATCCAGAGGATGCAGATATGACGTCAACGAGCGGATCGAGTCGTTCATGTGCTGCGAATCGGGTCCTGATTTCCGGTCGGTCGGACAAAGTAGCCGGCACCGCCGCTCGCTTCTCGCCCGCTACGCTCCTTGCTCGGCCCTTTCGAGGAGTTCCTTGATCTCGGGATGGCCGCCGTGCTCCGCCCAGCCGGCGGCGGTTGTGTCGGAATGGTGGATGGTTGAGCGCACCTTCCTGCTCTTGCTGCACGGATCGGCGCCGTGCGCCAGGAGGTAGTCCACCAGGGGTCGGTGGCCTTGCATAGCGGCGTAATGCAGTCCCGTGCCGGCATAGTCGAAGCCGGGCGGGATGGCGTTGATCCGGACGCCATGCCGCAGCAACCGATCCGCCGCCGCGATCCGGCCGCTCATACAAGCATAGACGAAGGCATTGTCGATGACATCCTGCGGGTCCTGGCTCCATCCTTCGGCCGGCTCACCGAACGGCCAGGCGAGCGTGCCGGCCTCGGGCTTGAGGCTGTTGTCGGGATGGAAGAAGCCATCAATGAGGTCTGCCCGGCCGATCCCGGCCGCAATCCGGAGGTTATGGATGGTGGCGCCTCGTTCGAGCAAAAGGATGACGATCCGGTGCTTTCCGAAAGCCAGCGCATCCTCTATCGGCGACCACGTCCCGTTGCCGTTGATGGCGGCGTCGGCATCCAGGAGTAACAGG
>Ga0307374_10009057_pt1 | contig 14753 bp, 11 predicted proteins | sample OX3MG_FD_202532 | JGI IMG/M metagenome (GOLD analysis project Ga0307374, IMG submission 202532) | Soil microbial communities from Risofladan, Vaasa, Finland - OX-3 | ecosystem: Environmental > Terrestrial > Soil > Coastal area > Acid sulfate soil | place: Finland: Risofladan, Vaasa | collected... | reverse complement strand
ATTCGACGAGTTCGCCCGAAGCGCGGCGCACCAGCGGCGGCACGTGCCCGGCATTGATATATTCGAGATTGCCGGCAGGATCGAGGACGCCGTAAAAAAGCGTCGCGTAGCGATCGTCGCTCGAACGTTCGCAAAGAAATTGATTGACGCGCCGCGTCACTTCCGCGAGCGGGATATCGAGCGCCGCCGTGGTGTAAAACACGCCCTGCAGCAGCGTGGCGAGCAGCGATGCCGCGATCCCTTTCCCCGCAACGTCGCCGACAAAAAACCCGTAGCGTCCTTCGCCCAACGCGACCACGTCGAAGCAATCGCCGCCGACTGAATGGCATGCGAGGGTCGAGCCGGTGACGGCAATGTGCGGCATCTGCGGGAAAATTTTCGGAAGCAATTCGCGCTGTATCTGGCTGGCGATTTCGATTTCGTGGTCGAGGCGCCCTTTCGCGCGGGCCGCGGCGAACAGGCGTGCATTTTCGATCACATTGGCAGCTTCGCGCGCGAGCGTCCGCAAAACCTCGCGGTCGATTTCGCTGAAAGCGGTCGAAGGCGAACGGCTGTCGAGATACAGCACGCCAAGCAAATCGGCTTCCTCGGACGTAATGGTGAGATCAACGGCCGCAATCACGGGAAGTTTTTCGATCGGGATTGCGACGATAGTCAGCAACGACATGGAAGCGACGCTGGCCTGCTGCCCGATAGCCGCTTCGCCGCCCGTGTCGCTGACGATCAGTTCGCGGCGCGAAGTGGCCACGCGCTTGAGCACGCCGGAAGAAATCTTGAGGTCTTCGACTTTGAGCAATTCGCCCTTGGCATCGCGCGCGATCGTCGGCTTTAGCTCGCCCTGTTCGTTTCCCAGCAGGAGCACGCCGCGCTCAGTGCGCGTGACGCGGATGGCCGCGTCCACGACGGCGGCGAGAACGTCTTCGAGCGAAAGTCCCGAGCCCAGAGTTCGCGCTACTTCGAGCAGGACGCCCAGATGATAAAGACCCTGCGTGCCCGGAGTCGCCGGCGCCGGTTTTTCCACCTGCTCGATCAACTCTTCGAGTGTTGCGTCATCGCCGAGAAAAACCAGTTTGAACGAATCGGGCATGCCGAAATCAATACTGTCTTTCGGCCGTAGTGGCCGGGTGTCGCTGATGCGTTCACCGTTGACGAATGTCCCGTGGCGGCTGCCGAGATCTTCGAGGAAGTAATCACCATTGGAGACGACGATTTGGGCTTGCAGGCGGCTGATCCGGCTATCGCGCAGCACGAGTTCATTACCGGTCTGGCGGCCCACGCGGAACGGAAACGCAGTGACCTGAACCTCGCGGCGGACTCCGGCGGGATCAAGAACGAGCAATCGAGGAGGTCGCGACATCGTTTTTTCGCATGGGTGGCGCGGCGACGAAGAGAACGCCGGGATGCACCCAAGTCCGCGCCCATGTTAGGAGAAGTTATCGCGGATGGCAACCCAATTGGCCGCGGAGGAGCAGCTGCATCCTCACGGGACTGCGCGTACATTCGCGGTTGATGTGAATCACCGCCCGTTAATTAAGCAGAGTGAAGGCTGGAATGCTGGCGCCCCCATTCGGAGCTGAGGCAACGGATCGTTTCGCGCAAGCGCACGGCGAGGTCGACAACTGTCTCGAGACGCTGGACAGAGACAGGCGCCAGATTTCCGCGGAGCTGCGACAGAAGAAGTTCCGCGTTGCCGAGAATCCCGGTCAGGGGATTGTTGATTTCGTGGCGCAACAACTCGGCAAAATCGGAAGGCAAATCGGCGGCCCACGCGGAGCGGAATTCCAAATCGAGGCGCCGCGGCGGCCGGAGATGCCGTTCCACAAGCGCCGCAGCCACTGAAATAAAGTTGCCTGAACGCGCCACAAAATCCACTTCGCCTGTGGCTATCGCGCTGGCGAAGTCCGACTGCTTTTCGGGCGGCGCAATCGCGACCACCGGCGCGAAGACCGCCAGCCGGCGTGCGCCGTCCGTGAGCGAAACGTCCGGCGGCAGAACGCTTTCGTCGAGGACGATGGCCTGCGGGGCAAGGCGCGCGACTCCGGATTCAAGGCCCATCCAGTTCGAGGCCACAACGCTCTCCCGCTGAACGCCGCGATGGGCATTTTTGCCCGCGGCGAGCGCGAGGAGCGCGTCGCATTCCGCACCTTTTGCCATGCCCACGAGCACGGTGACTTTCTTGAAATCCATGCCGGCGTGATCCCCTACGGCATCTTGTTTCATGGTCATTGGCGGCCTTCCGCGCCGAGCATCTTGATTGGGGTGGTGGCGGTGCTTCCCGTTAGGACGTGGTGGGCAGCGAGCTTTAGCTCCTCGACCAGGAAAGGCTTGGCGAGGAATGGAAGCTGGCGGGATTTCAAGAATTCAACCGTGCGCGGCCCAAGCGTGTCGCCGGTGATAAAAAGGATCCGGTGACGCGCGGGGCTGCCCGTGCGTACGAGTACATCGTAGAACCCGGGGCCGTCGAGCCGGGGCATGCGCAGGTCGCAAATGATCAAATCGTAGCTGCCGCGCGCAATGCGCGTCAGGCCTTCCTGGCTGTCGAGGACCGATTCGACGCTGTGACCTTCCTCATGCAGGACATCCGTGATGAGCTGCGCGACCGTAGGCTCGTCTTCCACCACCAGAACGCGGCCGGCGGACACGGTCGTCGAATGGTGAGGGGGAATCGCGGTGCGGGGAAAAACCTCGGATGCAGGAACTGTGACCAGAGGAAACTCAACGGTGAATTTTGCGCCGCCGCCGGGGAGATTCTCAAACGTGACGTCGCCGCCATGGCGCTCGACGATACCGTAAACAATCGAAAGGCCGAGGCCGGTACCAATGCCGGAAGGCTTGGTGGTGAAAAACGGATCGAAAATGCGCGACGCGATCTCGGGTGGAATGCCGGGGCCGTCGTCGGATACTTCAATCGCCAGACGGGATTCGGACGCTTTGCGAGTGCGTAATTCGATGCGCCCCCGGCCGCGATTTTCGAGAATGGCTTGCTCGGCGTTGACGAGCAAATTCAGGACGACTTGCTGAAGCTGGTGCGGGTCGGCCAGAGTAGCGGGCAAATCGGGCGCGAGGTCGCAGCGAACGGCAATGTTTTCAATTTTCAGCTCGTACCCGCGGAGCGGGACAGTGCGCTCGATAATTTCGTTCAGGTTGACGCGGGTGCGTTCGGGCTGCGCTTGGCGCGCGAAAAATAAAAGATTCTTCACGATGCGGCGCGCGCGCTCCGCTTCCTCGAAGATCATGGTCACTTCGTTGTGCGGCGATTCCGCTGTGCGGCGTCCCAGAGCCAATTGCGCGTAGCCCATGATGGACGTGAGCGGATTGTTTAGCTCGTGGGCGATTCCAGAAACTAATTGACCGAGGGCCGCCATTTTTTCCGTTTGCAGGAGCTTGGATTGAATTTGCCGCTGGTGCGTGATGTCGGAATAAATTTCGAGCCAGCCCAGCGGCTGTCCATCGTCGCCGAGAACCGGGCGGGCGTAACGTTCCAAGACGCGGCGAGCGTGGCCCGCAAGTTCGAGTTCGTCGCGCATGGAGTCTCTGGATCCCGCGACGAAGGATTTCAAGGGCGCGATAAACGCGGCCGAAGAACGGAAGCGCGGCTCAATCAGCGGCAGCAAATCGGCGATGCCTTCGAGAGCATCCACGGTTTTCGCGCCGAGGCCGAATAGCGTTTCAAAGCGGGCGTTGGCGAAGCGAATCCTGCCATCCGGCGCAAGCAACAGGACGCCGGAAGGAACGGCGTCGAGCACGCTGTGCAGTTCGGCTTCCAATTGCTTTCGTTGTTGCTGGGCGCGCTGGACAACGGCGCACGCCTCGAGCAATACCTCGAGCGGGTCAATATCAGTGACACCGCCAGCGACACCACCAGCGACGCCGCCGGGCGTTCCGCGAAGGGTGGGGACGCCTCGATCCGCTGAACGAACCAGCGGCAGCCAGGAGCGACGCCACATGCTCACGTCACCGTCCTGAACCGAGGATCCAGTAACAGGAAAGAAGAGTTGCGCCACAGAAAATCAGAATATTCACCACGCGGCGGAAGAATTTTGCGACTCGGTACTCCCGGATGTAATCCAAGCTCAATCTCCTGTGCGCATAAGCGTCAATGCAAAAACCCTTGGTCACTGAAACTTCTTCGCGAGCACTCAGGCAGGCCCACTCGTTCACGCAATGCTTAATGCACAGCGATTACCACGGACAGGGGTTCGGGAAGTTATTGCCAGCCAAGGATATATGGGATGGGCGCGGATAAAACGAGCTTGCTTGATTCCCACTTCGATACCGGACATCCGCTATGGGGAATGGAATTAGCGGATCAAAAAAACGAGGGCAAGAGCGAAAAAGAACTACGTATTCAGCGCGCGAGTCATTGCAAGATGACGTAGCGAAAACGTATGAGAGATCGTAGCGAACGACCGCGACAGCGACCCGCCTAACTCTGGCCTAAATGCGCCTCGTACTGCTTGAGCTTGCGATAGAGGGTGGTCTTACCGATGCCCAGCAACCGCGCGGCCATTAACTTGTCGCCGCCGGATTCGCGCAGGGCCCGGAGAATGGCGCGGCGCTCGAGTTCATCGAGGGAGAGAAGCTCGTCTTCCGAGGGCATGCGATCGGTGGAACTGGCGACCGCATATTGGAGATTCGAAGGCAGGTCGCCGGAATGAAGAATTGGTCCGGAACCCAATGCCACGGCGCGCTCAATCGCATTTTCGAGTTCGCGGACGTTTCCCGGCCAATCGTACGCTGTAAGTCGCGTCATGGCGTCTTCGGCCAGCGCGGGCGAGGGTCGTCCCGGGTCGGCGAACTTCTCGAGGAAGGACTGAACCAGCACGGGAATGTCACTCTTGCGCTCCCGCAGCGCGGGCAGCTTGATTTGCACTACATTCAAGCGGAAGAAAAGGTCCTGTCGAAATTGGCCGGCGCGGACGGCTGTCTCGAGGTCCTTATTGGTCGCGGCAATCACGCGCACGTGGACCGCTACCCGGTCGTTAGAGCCCACAGGCTTGACCTCGCGCTCCTGTAGGACACGTAAGAGCTTGGCCTGCATCTCGACCGGCAGATTGCCGATTTCATCGAGGAACAAGGTGCCCCCATCGGCGCTTTCGATTAAGCCTTGTTTGGCGTGTAACGCTCCCGTATACGCGCCCTTGGTGTAGCCGAAAAGCTCGGACTCGATAAGCGTGGGGACCAGCGCGGAGCAATCCACGGGCACGAAAGGCTTGTGCTGGCGAGCCCCGGAGTAATGAATCGAGCGCGCCACGAGCTCCTTGCCCGTGCCGCTCTCGCCCAAAATCAGCACGGGATAATTGTCGCGACTGACTTTCTCAATCAGCTTATACACACGCTGCATTTTCGCGGAAACGCCAATCAGTTCGCCGTAACCGGGGCGGGTGCGAAGCTGCTCGCGCAAGACGCGATTTTCCTGATCGAGTTCTTGCTCCCTTATCAGACGCTGGATCTTGCGGCGAAGTTCGTCAATATGAAAGGGTTTTGTAACATAGTCGGTCGCGCCCAGACGCGTTGCCTCGACCGCCGTCTGAATCGTGCCATATTGCGTGAGAACCAGAACGGAGACTTGAGGATAATGCTCGCGTATGCGACGCAGCAATTCCAAGCCGCCGAGTTGCGGAACCTTAAGGTCGGTAATGACAATTTCAACGGGATACTGATCGAGTTCTTCAAGCGCTTGCTCAGTGGTGGTCGCCGTGCGCACGCGCAGCGCGGATTCCAAGGCAATGTCGGTGCAAATCCGGAGCGTCGATTCTTCGTCATCGACGATCAGAATTGTGGCGACTGCCGGTTGGCTTTGAAGTGGTTCTGGCGTCCCAAGCTCCGTTGGCATCTGGCCTCCGTGTTCGCCCCGGATTCCCATTGCGGGGCGAATGCGTTCCTGAAAGCACGCAAGGAACCAAATGCGGAAAAGTCTCTAATTGGTTCCAGACACTGGATTTGCAACTGTGAGGGTTGTCCCGTACCTCATAGTTGATTTCCAGTTTGGGAACGGATTCTATACCATACTAATGCAGCTATCAAGTAAGTATATTTGATTTCAGATGACTGCCAATGTGGTAGAGAAATAATTGCCAAATCGGGAAAAGCGGGGTTTTCATTGCTTGGAAGCGATAAGGCAAGCAACGAAAGTCCCCGGCGGGATTTTCACCCGCCGAGGATGGAATTTGGGCGTTTTATCTGACTTTCATAGTAACAGAACGGCGCAGCCGAAATACCAAGCGGGACTCGGCTGGTATGGATATTTCCTTCTTGCCTGTAAAAGCCGCGCCCGCAGTTCCAGCGCCGGCACCCGCGCCCGCGCCAATAGCGGCACCTTTGCCTCCGCCTGCGAGGCCGCCGATCAGCGCGCCCACGGCCGAACCGCCTCCAATGGCGATGATGTCGCGCTTCTTGTGGGATTTTCCTTCCAAAGTGACGAGCCGCGTATTGATATCAACCCAAGAGCCGCCGGCTTGGACGGAAGTCAGCGCGACGCTGAGAAGAGCAGGGGTAGAGAGGCGTCCCGAATGTCGCGCCTTGACTACGGTTCCCTTGGCTCGCGCGTCGCGCGGCACCACAACCTTGCCGCCGATGATGATCGGTTCGGAAACTGTTCCTTCGAAGGAATCTCCGGATTGGCTTGTGCCGCTCGAGATCGTGGAGCCCAAAATGAGGTGTATGTCGGTGCCGGCGGGGATCGTTACCGGCTTGGGGCCTTCGATCCGGCTCAGTAAGCCTCCCGAGCTTCCCCCACTCGGCGAGGAAGAATTCCCCGCGGAATTTGCGTTTTCCCCCTTGTTCGAACAACCTGACAAACACAGGGCCGTGGCGATCAAAATCATTAGGGGTAGTACTGCATAATTCTGGTTCCTCAAATGACGCCTCCGCGATGAAAATGCCGCAATTAGAATTCCAGAATACCCGGTAAGTAAGGTTCCTAAACTCAGCAAGATAAAAGACCTTGCGGAATCAATTAACAGCGCGGAAATTCCCCACCGACGGTAAAAGCTACCCGGAAGGCGCGGGCGCAAATTCGTGGATAAGCGCGCAGCGATTTTTTGCGGATTAGAGTTTCCACGAAAATTCAAAAGAAAAAGAGCCGGCGGGACGCCGGCGCTGCGGAAATCCGCTCTGGCTCGCAGGAAATAGACAGAGCCAAGATGGGAAAAGAGCCGGCCCCTCGAAGCGCGAGGCAAACGGGACGACTCTCGCCACCACTCAGAATGAGGCGGCGCTACGGAAACCCCATTCCGCGCCCGATGGGTTCTTGGCTTTCCGTCATTTGACTGTGGTAGATTGAATTTCTGATGGCCAGCCATGCACCATTTTCTTCGCACCGCATCCTCATCGTCGAAGACGAGGAGAATGCCCGCAAGGGCTACGAAGCACTTCTTCACAAGTGGGGCTGCGAAATTCTGGGAGTTGGCAGCGCCGAGGACGGCCTTGCGAAGTTTGTGGAATTTCAGCCCGCCGTGGTGCTCGCGGATGTCGAGCTGCCCGGCATGAACGGCCTCGAACTGCTCGCCGAACTTCACGAACACGCGCCTGAAACGCCCGTCATCATCATCACGGGCCGCGGCACCGACGAGCGCGCTGTGCAGGCCATTGAGGCGGGCGCGTTCTGGTACATCGAAAAACCGCTCAAGCCTCCCGTGCTGCGTTCGCTGCTCGATCGCGCGATGGGAAAAGCGCGCGACCGCCGGGAGGTCGCCGCACTTACGCGGCAGTTGCGTGACGCGGGGCGCCTGGGCGAAATGGTCGGCGCGTCGAAAACCATGGCGGACGTGATGCGCCAGGTCGAAACAGCGGCTCCGTCGACCGCTTCGGTGCTCATCACCGGCGAAACGGGTTCCGGCAAGGAGGTGGTGGCGAGGACGCTCCACGCGCTCTCGCCTCGCGCCAATCAGCCCTTCGTCGCCATCAATTGCTCGGCGATCCCCGAATCGCTGATGGAAAGCGAGATTTTCGGGCACGAAAAAGGCGCATTCACAGGCGCCGCCGAACGGCGGCTCGGCTGCTTCGAGCTTGCCGACGGCGGAACGCTGCTGCTCGATGAAATCGGCGAAATGCCCGCGCAAACGCAGGCAAAGCTTTTGCGCGTGCTCGAAGATCACAAAGTCCGGAGGATTGGGAGCAAGGTAGAAACGGCCGTCAACGTTCGCGTCCTCGCGGCGACGAATAAAGATCCGCAGCAGGCCGTAGCGCTCGGGCACCTTCGGCAGGACCTATATTTCCGTCTCAATGTGTTTCATGTCCACCTGCCCCCTTTGCGCGATCACAAGGACGATTTGCCGCTGCTTGTCGAGCAATTGCTTGCGGACATCAATCGCAAGCACAGCCGTCATGCGCCCGGTGTGAATACGGAAGTAATGGAGCTGTTCAAGGCGTATCCGTGGCCGGGAAACGTGCGTGAGTTGCGCAATGTGCTGGAGCGCGCGGCCATCGCCTGCGATCACGGCCCCATCGGACGCCAGCATTTGCCGGACGATTTCGCGCGGGGTCCCGTGGCGCAGTCGAGCGAGCTTTCCGGCCTGCGCTTTCCGCCCGGCACCACAGTGGAAGCGGCCGAGCGCGAGCTGATCGTTCAAACACTCGCCGCGACGAATCAGAATAAAACGCGCGCCGCGGAGCTTCTGGGCATCAGCCTGAAAACACTTCACAACAAGCTCAAGGAGTACGAGGCGTTGCGCCAAAATGCCGCTAAGCCTGAAAAATAAATTCACGCTGGCGACATCCCTGTTGGTTCTGGTTGTCGTCGCCTTGATTTCTGGCCTGTACGTGGCCCGGCTCACGCGCCAGGTGATCGCGCAGGCGAATGATCGCGCCCAATTTGTGCTGCAACAGGTGTTCGTCTCGGCGCAAAACGCACTGCGCGAAGCGGCGGAAAGCGGAGAAACTCCCGCATCGTCAAGCCCGGACGACATCCACTCCTATATTCAGCAGACGCTCGAAGACAATCGGGGTTTGTCGGCTCTGATTGAATCCGACATGAGTTTTTCGCCGACGATTTACGAAATCACGATCGGCGATACGGGCGGAGCAGCGCTCATCTCCAGCGATCCTTCCCTTTCTGGCAAGCCGATTTCGAAACGGCCAAATCTTTCGCAGCTGGTGCACGCGAGCTTTTTGAATCAGTTGCGTATTCTGGATGGCCCTCCGAGGGTGTATGAAGTCACGATGCCATTCAACATCGGCAATCAGCCATTCGGAAAAATCCACGTCGCGCTCGCGTCGGCGCTACTGCGCGACGAAATTTGGCCGGGACTGCATTCGGCGGCGTGGCTGGCGCTGGGCGCTGTGCTGCTCTCCACTTTATTCACGGCGTTGGTCAGCCAGGTGGCGCTGGCGCCTCTGTCGCGCATCTCCACGCAACTGGACCGCATTTCGGCGGGCGAATTCGATCTCGAGCCTGTGACGCGCGCGGGCGAACTCGGGCAAGTGTCCAATAAGATCAGCCGCATCGGGCAGCAATTGCGCGACGTGCGCGAAATTTTCAGCACCTTGCGCGAAAACATGAACCAAATCATGGTCGGCCTCGAAGATGGCTTGGTCCTTTTCAATGCCGAAGGCCGTGCCGTGTTGGTGAGTCCGTCGGCGGAAAAATTCCTGGATGTGGATTCGGAAAACCTACTCGGCCGGAAAATTGAAGAGATCTTTCCCCCCAGCCACCCGCTGGCGCAGGCGCTTCACATTGGACGAAAAGGAGAAGTCGCGGCCGAGGGCATCGAGCAGGTGGAGGTGGAATTGCCGGCCGATCACGGGATGCACCGCATAGGCGCGAGCATTCAGGCCATACAAGAAGGCGGTACGCGCATGGGTCTGCTGGTCACGCTGCGCGATCTGGAATCGCTCGAACGCATCGGCTCGCAGCTACAAGTCTCGGAGAGGCTGGCGGCGCTGGGGCGCGTCACGGCTGGCGTTGCCCACGAAGTGAAAAATCCGCTGAACTCCATGCGCGTGTGGCTCGAAGTGCTGAAGGCAAATCTACCGGTAGATCCGGAAACACAAGAAGCCGCAAAAATGCTGGATACAGAGATCGATCGGCTGGATCGCGTGGTGAAAACGTTCCTGGAATTCAGCCGTCCCGTGGAATTGGAACGCGAAGAAGTAAATCTCCCCGAATTGATCGAAGGCGTTCTCGCCGCCGCCAAGCCGGGAATTACACGTTCCGACGTCACATTGGTGAAGGAAATTCCGGCGTCATTTCCGCCGCTCGAATTGGACAAGCGGCTGATCGAACAGGCGGTCCTCAACCTGGTGCTCAATGCGTGCGATTGCATGAAGACGGGCGGGCAATTAACCGTATCCCTGACTCGCGCTGGCGATATGGCGGAAATCCGTGTGGGTGACACTGGCCCGGGCATCGCGCCCGAGAATCGCGCGAAAATATTTCAGCTTTTTTTCACCACGCGCCAAGGCGGCACAGGGCTTGGGCTGGCCAACACATTCCGATTTGTACAACTGCATAATGGTTCGATAGAATTCGATACCGAGGCCGGGCGTGGCACGACGTTTCGCATCGAGCTGCCCCTGACGCGCGTCGCCAGCCTGCCCGCATCTAACTTTAGAGACTACGGCCAGCCGTTCGCGCGGCAGACATAATCTGAGATGAGCTGTCCAGCCCCAACCCGCCCCACGAGCTGGCACGCGGCACGTCCGCGGAAGTCGGCGCTTTTGACGTGTCTCGTCGCGGGGGCGCTCGCGCTGTTTAGCTCGGGTTGCTTACGTCACAAAGTTCACGCCGCTGCGCCGGTTACGCTTCCGCTCGAGCCGCCCAGTCCTGTGGTGACGTCTGAACCGGCGAAATCGCCGGCTCCCGTCCCCGCCCCCACGACGCAGGGGCCAAAAAATCCGGAACCCTCCACTCCTCCGCCGGGCCTTACGCCGAAGCCAGACACCCTGAGGCGGCCGGTGACGGCTGCACCCGAACCCGAGCGCCCGGCCGCTCCGCAAATTTCCCCGCAAATATCGTCTTCGGATCAAGCTCAACTGACGAAGCAAACGCAGCAATACATCGGGGACGCGCAGCAGAATTTGCGCCGCGCCGGCGGCAGGCAACTCAATCCGAGCCAGCGCGACATGGTCGATAAAATCCGCGGCTTCCTCGGTCAGGCGCAGGACGCGATTCGCACGTCAGACTGGTCGCGCGCGAAGAACCTCGCGCAGAAGGCTGACCTGCTCTCTCTTGAACTCGTCAAGACGCTCTAGCCTCCTCGCGCAAACGAATAATATATTGATAAGATTAAGACATGAAAAGTTATGGCACCGTCATCGTGGGCGGCGGAATCATTGGCGCGTCGCTTGCGTTTGAGCTTGCCCGTCGCGGCGAATCGGTGCTCGTCCTCGACCGACAGGAGCCGGGCCGCGAAGCTTCCTGGGCCGCGGCCGGAACAATTTCGCCAGCGCCAGATCGCGAATCACCCGCCATAGCAGCGCTTGGACGCGAAAGTTACCGCCTTTATCCAGAATTTGTCGCCGCGATCGAATCTGCCTCGGGAAAATGCGCAGGCTTCCACCCAAACGGCGCGATGGAGTTATTTTTCGATTCTGAGGGCGAAATCGAGCGAGATCGCCGCCTCGAAGAAATTCGCAGCCACAGCATTGCCGCAGAAGCAATTTCACTCAGCGAAGCAAAGCGCCGCGAGCCTGCCATCAGCTCGGCTGCGCGCGCGGCCCTGTGGATCAATGACGAAGCATATCTTGACCCGCGCGTGATCACGCATGTTGCGCTCACTGCGGCGTCCAAGGCCGGCGGGGAAATTCGTGCGAACGCCGAGGTCATTTCCGTTCAGATCGAGCGAGGGCGTTGCCGTGGAACGCTCGTCGCGGATGCACAAAACACTTCTGCAGACGGGCTCCAAGTCCGCGCCGGAGAAAAGATTGCCGCGCGCAATGTTGTGATCGCAGCAGGATGGCGCTCGGGACAAATCGGTGGCATCGAATCCTACGCGCCAACAATTCCCGTGCGCGGCCAGATGGTCGCTCTGGGGCACATTTCCGGCGCGCCGCGAATAATTCTTCGCAGCGGGCACGGCTATATGGCTCCGCGCGATGATGGACGCACTGTCGTGGGCAGCACGCTCGAAAGCGGCGCATTCGAGAAGCACGTGACTCCCGCTGGCCTGCGAAAAATTCTGGCTGCGGCGACGGAGATGGCTCCGGCACTCGCGGATGCGCCAATCCTTGAAATTTGGGCCGGCGTGCGCCCCGACTCGCCCGATCATCTACCGATCATAGGGCCAACCGACATTGAAGGCTTGCTCATTGCGACGGGCCACTACCGCAACGGAATGCTGCTCGCGCCCGCTACGGCGAAATATCTCGCGGACTGGATTGCAGGAAAAAAAGTTTCAGGCTGGTTCGAGCCGTTCAGCCCGCTTCGTTTCGCAGCCGCAACACGCGGCGCTCGCGGCTGACTCCCGGGCACGCGAATGTTAGTAAGGAATTATGCCGGCACGCCGCCGCGGCTCGCGATTGGGAGGACCCGCCAGCGTCGATGCTTGCCCGGGAGTCGTGAAGTTCGCCTTGCTCGAAAGCAGATACAGCGGACGGTTCGTCATCACATCCAAAGTCGTTCCGCGCGGCAGTTCCGCTTCCGGCCCGCGCGTGAGGAGTACAGCAAGCAGTCCCGCCGCGGCGCCCACGCCCGCGCCAATTCCCGCGCCTTCTCCGCTCCGCCCAACAATTCCGCCCAGTCCCGCGCCGGCCATAGTCGTTTCGAGAACTGTTCCCGCGTCGCCCGCTTTATTCGAATCGCCCGTGATCGTGCCTTCCTTGCCGACGGTCTCGTTGCCGCCGGTGCCCGCGTCGGTTGGCGACGCATTAAAACTGGCCTCGTAGCCATTCGGCAGAATTAAATTGTCGAGCTTGATTTTGATTTGCCCGCGCCCGTGGATGCGTCCGGGACGCTTTGCTTCGGTGATTTCTCCGCTCACATAGGAGCCTGCGGGGATCAGAATGCGGCTATCGACGATGATGGGAAACAGCGTTTCGAGATACACGGGATCGCCCGGTTGAGCGCTGCGCGTCGTAATTGCATTGTGCAGCACGAGCGGAAGCCGCGTTCCCGCGGGCACGACGAAATACTTCGGGACGGGAGGGACAGCCGCGGACGGTGCAGCGGAAGATGGCAGCGCAACGGGTGCATTCGCCGGCGGCGCGGGCTGCGATTGTGGCGTGGTGACTCCCGGGCGCGCGGCAGAAGATTGCTGCGTCGCTGCGGGATTCGGGGACTGAGAACTCGTGGATTGCGCGCGCAGAGCTGGAGCCATCGCGAATGCAATGATGACCGTGGCAACCAGGCCGCCCGCTACATGCAGCTTCATCGCCGTCCCCTCCACAGGAATTCCGATTATGCGACGCCCTGCCTTTCCATCAGGATGCCCCGGCGCACCGCTCGTGTCAATCGGCATGGTTCTGCAACGGGGTTCTTCCGTCAGCGAAACCAACTCCGACGCACGACTCTTCGCCGTTTGACTCTCGCGGCGACGGCGCTTACGCTGTCACTTCAGCGCAAAATGAGGGGGATACGGATGGCGAATCTTGCATTGGTCTATGGGATGCGGCTTTTTCCGGCGACGGACCTTGACTCGGTCGGCGAGGCCACCGTGCAACTTAAAAACGGCCGCACGGGCCGCATCACGCTGCACTTGATCGAGGGCAGCAAAGAAGAAATCGAGCGGACGCTCAAGCAATCGCTCGACGCATTCTTCGATATGTACCCAGAGATTTAATCGCGCCGGGAACGCGCCGGCAATGTCACGCGAAGATCATCAGGTGAGGATCACCGTCTGGCCCGTCAAATCGAAGCGCTTACGGCAGCGAATGTTCCGGCACGCGGCCATGTCGTCGACGCGAACCATGTACGAACGAGCCTTTGCGAAATGCGCGCGATCTTCTTCGTTTGACCCGCGCGGCAGTTCCGCTTTTTTCGTGCGGACTTTCCAGCGGATGGGATAGGTATTCTCCTGGCGGCAGTGCGGACACGTCAGCGGGATCTGCTTCGTCTCATCCTTCTCGTCGTAAAACTTTCGGTCGTCCATGGGTTCCTGCTTTCTGGCTACGTTTTGCCGTGCGCCGTTGCGGGCGTGCTCACGGGCGGCGTCGCGCCAATCGCAGCAAGCGTCACGAAACGAAGGCCCGCGTCTTTCCACCTCGGCAGCCAGTGCTTGAGCGCCGCGATCGTGTGGCGGCGGTCGCCTTCGAGCACGCGATGATCACCGTCGTGCAATAGAACGATATCGCCACCCGCGACGCGCCGCAAGCGGCGAATCACGCGCTCGGCGGGCTGCGGCTTCCAATCCCACGCCCATTTCGACCACATCGCCACACCCGAATAACCCAGCGCGCGCACGACGCCATCAAGCTGCGGTCCGCGAAAGCCAAATGGCGGCCGCGTCCAGCGCACTTCGCATGAAGCGGCTTGCGTAATTGCGTCGCGGCAGCGTTCCAGTTCCTCTCGCAGTTTTGCACGCGAAAGAAAAATCAGGCTTGGATGCGTCTCGGTATGATTGCCAATCGCATGGCCGCGCGCGGCTATCTCCCGCACGAGCGCTGGAAAAGCGCGGACGTGACGTCCAATCAGAAAAAATGTGGCGCGCGCATCGTGCGCATCCAGCAAATCGAGCAGCGCGCGGGTCGCCGCCGGGTTTGGGCCATCGTCGAAGGTAAGCGCGAGCGCCGACGAATCGCCCGTCTCGCGCATCGTGTGTCCAAAAAGCTGCGACCGTGGATACACTGCGCCCCAGGCGCCAATCGCCGCGCCGCCG
>Ga0307374_10009050_pt1 | contig 14757 bp, 14 predicted proteins | sample OX3MG_FD_202532 | JGI IMG/M metagenome (GOLD analysis project Ga0307374, IMG submission 202532) | Soil microbial communities from Risofladan, Vaasa, Finland - OX-3 | ecosystem: Environmental > Terrestrial > Soil > Coastal area > Acid sulfate soil | place: Finland: Risofladan, Vaasa | collected... | reverse complement strand
CCCCGGGAAGCGAAGTCGGCGTGAGCACAAGCGGGACGCGCGCCGCACCGGCCCGGCGCTGCTACAGCCGGGCCGGGCAGGCGCGCTGGGGCCCGCGCCCACAATGTCGCTGTTTTTGCTCTAGAATCAGCCCATGGATTACCTGTTTTCCCCCTGGCGCTATCGCTATTTGGCGGAGCGCGCCGAGGCCGAGGGCTGCGTGCTGTGCGCGCAGTTGGCCTCCGGCGACGACGAGGCCAGCCTGGTGGTCCACCGCGGCGCCTTGGCGGCGGTGATGCTGAACCGCTATCCCTATACCAGCGGGCACGTGATGATCCTGCCCTACGCGCACGCCGCCACGCTAGCCGCGTGCGGCGCCGAGGCGCGCACCGAGATGATGGAGCTGGCCGCGCGGGCGGAGGGGATCCTCACCGCCGAGTACCGGGCGCAGGGGCTGAACTTGGGGATGAACCTGGGCGAGGCGGCGGGCGCGGGCATCGCCGGGCATCTGCACCTGCACGTGGTGCCGCGCTGGACCGGCGACGCCAACTTCATGACCGTGGTGGGCGAGACGCGGGTGCTGCCGGAGGAGCTGGCGGCCACCTACGCCCGCCTGCGGCGGGCGTTTGCGCGCTAGCGCGCAAGCGGCCGTGGTGTGGCCCGTCCCGCCGGCCGCGTGCGCTCTCCGGGCAGCGGACCACAGCGACGCTGTTTTTGCTCTAGCCCTCCCAGGCCTTGAACAGCAGCGCGGCGTTGGTGCCGCCGAAGCCGAACGAGTTCGACAGCAGGTAGCGCAGGCGCATGGGGCGGGGCTGGTTGGGCACGTAATCGAGGTCGCACTCCGGGTCCGGAGTCTGGTAGTTGGTGGTGGGGGGCGCGACTTGGTGCTGCAGGGCGAGCACGCTGATGCCGCCCTCGAGGCCGCCGGCGCCGCCCAGCAGGTGGCCGGTCATGGACTTGGTGGAGCTGACCGCCAGCCGCCGGGCGTGGTCGCCGAAGAGGCGCTTGATGGCCAGCGTCTCGAAGCGGTCGTTGTAGGCGGTGGAGGTGCCGTGGGCGTTGATGTAGTCCACCTGCTCGGGCGCCACCTGGGCGTCGGCCAGGGTCTGCTGCATGGCGCGGAAGGCGCCGTCGCCGTTCTCGGCGGGCATGGTGATGTGGAAGGCGTCGGCGCTCATGCCGTAGCCCACCAGCTCGGCCAGGATGGGCGCCCCGCGGCGGCGGGCCCGCTCCAACTCCTCCAGGATGAGGATGCCGCTGCCCTCGCCGATGACGAAGCCGTCGCGGTGCAGATCGAAGGGGCGGCTGGCGTGGGCGGGATCGTCGTTGCGGGTGGAGAGGGCGCGCATGGCGGCGAAGCCGGCCACGCTGAGCGGGGTGATCGCCGCCTCCGCCCCGCCGGCGATCATGGCGTCGGCGTAGCCGTGCTGGATCAGCCGCAGGGCGTCGCCGATGGAGTGGGCGCCGGAGGCGCAGGCGGTGCAGGCGGCGGAGTTGGGGCCGCGGGCGTTGAAGCGGATCGAGACCTGGCCGGCGGCGAGGTTGACGATGGAGGCGGGAATGAAGAAGGGCGAGACCTTGCGCGGCCCGCCCGCCAGCAGCGCGCTGTGCTCGCGCTCGATCACATCGAAGCCGCCGATGCCGCTGCCGATGTGCACCCCCAGCCGCGGCGCCAGCGCCTCGTCCACCTGCAGCCCGCTGGCCGCCATCGCCTCCACCGCCGCCGCCAGCGCGAACTGGATGAAGAGCCCCATCTTCTTGAGCTCTTTTTTCTCGATGACGGTGAACGGATCGAAGTCCTTGACCTCGGCGGCGAAGCGGCAACTGTAGGCGGAGGCGTCGAAACGGGTGATCGGGGCCACGCCGCTGCGCCCGGCCAACAGCCCCGCCCAAGTCTCCGGCGCGGTCCGCCCCAGGGCCGACACCAGGCCCACTCCAGTGACCACAACCCGCCTGCGCACGCTTAGCCCTTGCTCCCCGTCTTGTCCTTGATGTAGGCGACAGCGTCCTGCACGCGGCGGATCTTCTCGGTGTCCTCGTCCGGGATCTGAATCTCGAAGACGGATTCGAACTCCATCACCAGCTCGACCAGGTCGAGGGAGTCGGCGCCCAAGTCTTCCACGAAGGAAGCGGTGGGGGTGACTTCGCCCTCCTCGACGCCCAGCTTTTCGACCACGATCTGCCGGACTTTGTCCTCGATTGACTCGGCCATGCCTTCGTTCCTCCGCAATGCAAGCGCGAAAGTTTCATGATACACGAAATGCGGCGGGCGTCCCGGCTAGAGGAACGGGGCGAGGGCGGCGGCGGGAATGGCGCCCGGGCGCAGCAGCCGGGGCCGCGGGCCGGTGAGGTCCACCAGGGTGGAGGGCTGGGCCAGGGGCGAAGGCCCGCCGTCCACGATCAGCAGCTCGGGGGCGTGGCCGAGTTGCGCCTCCACCGCGGCGGCGGTGCGGCAGTCGGGACCGCCGCTGCGGTTGGCGCTGGTGGCGGTGAGCGGATAGCCGGTGGCGGCGAGCAGGGCGGCGAGCAGCGGCAGGCGGGGCTGGCGCAGGCCGACACTGCCGCTGCCGGCGGTGAGCGCCGCCGGCAGGCGCTCGCCCGCCGGCACCACCAGGGTCAGCGGCCCCGGCCAGAACGCTTGCGCCAAATCGGCGAAATGCGGCGGCAACCCCGCCGCCAGCTCCTCCGCCTGGGCGAGGTCGCGCACCACCACCGGCAGCGGCTTGTGGAAGTCGCGTCCCTTGAGCGCGAACACGCGCCCCACCGCCGCCGCCTCGAGCGCGTTGGCCGCCAGCCCGTAGAGGGTGTCGGTGGGCAGCGCCGCCACCCCGCCCCCATCCAGATGGCGGCGCAAGGCCGCGAGCGCCTCCGGGTCGGGCGCCTGCGCATCCAGCTTCAGCCAGCGAGCCATGGTTATCACTCCGATACCCGGCGAAAAAAACGAAGGGGGACGATCCTCTCGTCCCCCCTCGCCCAATTCCCGAAGATCGTGCGTTGCTACTTCTTCGAGGTCTTCTTCTTGGCCGCGGGTTTTTTCGCAGCCTTCTTAGCGGGTTTCTTCGTAGCCTTTGCCATAGAACTATTCTCCATTCGAACAAGATCTGCGCAGGTCGGCCCACACAGGTTTAGTGAATGTATAGAATTTGCCAACGCGGGTGTCAAGAAAAAAATGCGCGCTGCAACGCCGCGGGCGCGCGCATCGTCTCATAGGGATGAGGAGTGCGCGCCCATGACGAACGCAACCACTGCCGATCGCAAACCGAGCGCGGCGCGCTCGCGGGCCCTGACGACATTGCCGTCCGCGTTGCTGCTGCTGCTCGCGCTGGCGCCGGCGCGCGGCGCCGCGCAAGAACTGCCGGGAGCGCGCATCCACCCCGTGGCGCCGGCGGCCAAGCCCCAGCAGCAGGCGGGCAAGCCGCCGCAGGTGCCCACCATCATCGCCAACGCCGACTTGGTGAACATGGTGTTCAGCGTCGAGGGCAAGCACGGCAGCTATGTGCCCAATCTGGGCGAGGGTGACTTCCGCGTGCTCGAGGACGGCCGCCCACAGCGCGTCCAATTTTTCTCGCTCGAGGACCAGGTGCCGCTCACGCTGGGGCTGCTGCTCGACACCAGCCCCAGCCAAGCGGGCATCCTGGGCGAAGAGCAGCAGATCAGCGACAACTTTTTCCGCCAGGTGATCACTCCCAAGGACCTGGCCTTTGTCATTGGCTTCGACGTGGACACCTCGCTGCTGCAGGATCTGACCCCGACCACGGCGCGGCTGAGCGCGGCGGTGGACCACGCCCACATCGGCGGCGGCGACGCCGCCGGCTCGATCGTCAACCCTGGCCCCTTCCCCAGCCGGCGCAACGCCGGCGCCACCCATCTGTGGGATGCCATCTACCTCGCCTGCCACGACGAGCTGGCGCACCAGGTGGGGCGCAAGGCCATCATCGTGGTCACCGACGGGGGCGAACAGGGCAGCAGCTACACCGACCAGGACGCGCTGCGCGCCGCCCTCGACAGCAACACCATCGTCTTCGCGGTGATCGCCTCCGACCCGCGCTTCGGCGGCTACGGCGGCTTCATCGGCCCCGGCCCCGGCCAGCTCGCCAAGATCGCGCAGCAGACCGGCGGCCGCACCATCCGCGCCGGCAACCACCTCGCCCAGGCCTTCGACCAGATCCAGCGCGAGCTGCGCAGCCAGTACACGCTGGGCTACCGCTCCGACCAGCGCGCCCACGACGGCAGGTTCCGCGCCGTCAAGATCGAGCTCGCCCCCGCCGCCACCCAGGGCGCCGCCAAGGGCGCCAAGGTGCGCGCCCGCACCGGCTACTTCGCCCCCGGCCCGGGCCATTGATGCCCAGCGCCGGCGGGGCTAGCGGGCGGCGGGCGGCGCCGCCCGCTCGGCATCGAAGCGAAGGTCCTGAATCAGCGCATCCAGGCTCTGCTGTGCCTGCTGCTGGCGCGCGCGCAGCCCGGCGGCGGTCTGGGCCAGCACCGCCAGTTGCGTCTCCTGCTGGCCCAACTCGGCCACGTAGCGGGCGGCGAGGGCCTTCTCCGCCGGCGCATCCTGCAGCGCCTTGAGGTCGTCGCGGACGCGCCCCTGGTCGCTCACCAACTGATCGCGCTGCGCCTGGGCGGCCGCGGCGTCGGCGGACACCTTGGCCAGCGCCGCCTTGGCCGCCAGCACCCGGCGCAGCGAAGCCGCCAGCGCCGGCGTGACCTCGCGCTGCGCCCGCCACATCCGGAAGGTGTCGTCGTTGAGGTTGGAGAGCGCAAACTGCGTCTGCCCGGGCTGGCTCTCGTTCACCACCAGCGTGGCGGTCTGGTGGGGCGGAACCGCGAGGCGGAAACGGGCGGCGGCGGCGGTGGTCTCCTCCGGCTTGGGCACGGCCGCGAGCTTCCAGCCATAGGAGAGCGCGTGCTCCAAGATCAGGGTGCGGGGCGTGTCGTCGGCGTTGCGGACGGTGTAGGTGGTGCGCCGCCGCTGTTCCGTGCTGCGCACCAGCACGCCGCGCGCGACCGAGATGTGGGTGACCCTCTCGGGCCGTGTGTCGCCGGTGGAGGCGACCTGCAACCCCAAGTCGGTGGCGTAGGAGATCAGGCGGCGGTCGCCGGGCTCGATGGTGTCGAGCAAGCCCTCGCCACCGAAGGCGTCGCCGTCCAGGATCTCCAAGCTGCCGCCGTCGAGCACCTCGCCGCTGCTGTTGGTCAGCCAGAGGGCGCGCAGCGGCCGGGCCAAGCCCGGGTGCCAGAGCGAGACCCGTTCCGCGCCGACCGTGGCATCGAGAATGGGCAGCATGGCGGAGTGGTTCTGGGCAATGGTGACGGGATCGCGCAGTTGGTACTGGAAGAGCTCGCCCACCGCCTCCCCTTGCGCGGCGGGCTGCAGCGCCACCGAGTACGCCCCTCCCGGTCCGTTCATGGGCGCGACGCGTTGATTCATGAAGGCGGCTTGGGCGCCCGCGGCGGTGACCGCGACGGTTTGCTTGGCGGCGTCGGTGACCGCGAGGGCGGAGGCGTGCGTCTGCGGCGTGGCCTGGTACTGCTGCGGCAACGGCACCACCGGACGGCGGGCGTAGTAGGGCTGGGCAAGTTGCTGCACGAACGATTGCGGCGCGCCGGCGGCGAGCGCCAGCGCGACGTTGTTCCAGTCCTCGCCTACGGTATTGTCCACGATCGCCCAGCCCTGCAGCCGGGCCGGGGTGCTGGCCGCAGGGCTGGCGGCCGGCAGCACGATGCGGTAAGTGGTCTTCCACACCGGCACCTCGCTGATGTAGCTCACCTGCAGTTGACGCTCGCCTTGGCCGTTGGCGCTGAGCAGCAGGCGGCGCGTCGGCCGCGAGCGGGACGCGTCCAGCAGGCCCAGGGCGCGCGCCAGCTCGCGCTGCAGCCGGGGATCGGCGAAACGCAGGCTGACGGCGGCGCCGAGCGCGAAGCGGCGCAGCTCGCCGGCGTCGTTGACCAGCGAGACCTCCAGCCCCGCCGCCTCGACGCCCCCGGGCCCGCGCCGCGGCGCGCTCTCCGCCGTCAGCAGCCGGCCGGTGAAGCTGGCGGCCGCGGTGCGCACCTCAAGCCTTGCGCCGCGCAGCGACTGCAGCGTGTCGAGCAGGGAGTGCGCGCCCTCCACCGCGACCGGCAGCGCCTCCAGTTGCCGCGCCAGCGGCTCGGCGGTGTTGTAGGCGGCGCCGACGACGCGGCCGCCACCCAAGTCGAGCGCGGTGAGCGACTGCAGCACATCGTTCAATTGATCGCTGGTCAGGTCAATCTCAACCTGCTGGTTGCCGGTCACAGCGCCCGCGTGTTCAAAGTAGCCGACGCCGGACTTGTAGAGGATGATGCGGCGCAAGGGCAGGTGGCGGGGCGCGGGCGCAGCCGCGGCCGGCGCGGTCGCCGGGCGCCGAGGCGCCTGTTGCGCCAGCGCGGGGCAACCCACGACGAGGGCGGCGGCACCCAGAACGAGCACGGACACTGCAAAACGAGCATGCGTCATGAGGGACTCCTGGTTCCGAAGTGCTAAGTTCGAAGGCTATTACGGTAATGCAGCGGAAACGTGAGCGCGGGCGGGGCGGCGGGGCCGCCGGGGGCAGGCCGGCAAGCGCGGCGAGGCAGAAGCGTAAATAGGGCATGGAACCCCCGGCGGCCTAAGTACGGGCCCACCTTATCACATCCGGTGGATCAGCCAGCAGCCCGATAACTGTGCTTTTGTCTATGACTCCGCCACCGGCCACCGGGTTCCCCCCGTGAGCGTGACCTGCTCCTCCGGCCAGGCGAAGCCGGGCTGCAGCGCCAGCGCGGCGCCGCCCACCGGCGCGAAGCTGCGGCGGTGCAGCGGCGTGGGGCCGCAGCGCTCCAGCGCGGCCAGGTGGTGGGGCGAGCCATAGCCCTTGTTGCTGGCCAGGTGGAAGGCGGGAAAGATCGGGTCCCAGCGCCGCAGCAGCGCGTCGCGAAACACCTTGGCCACGATCGAGGCCGCGGCGATGGAGATGGAGCGGGCGTCGCCCCGAATCAGCGCCTGCTGCGGCCCCGGCCAGTCCAATGGCACCGCATCCACCAGCAGACAGTCGGGGCGCAGCCCCAGCCCTTCCACCGCCTCGAGCATGGCGCGGCGCGAGGCCTGCAAAATATTGATGGCGTCAATGCAGGCGGCGTCGGCGGCGGCCACCGCCCAGGCCAGCGCCCGCTGGCGGATGGCGCGGTCCAGCTTCTCGCGCACCTCCGGAGCCAGTTGTTTGCTGTCGTTGAGGCCGCGGATGCGGTCGTGGGGATCGAGCACCACCGCCGCCGCCACCACCGGGCCGAACAGGGCGCCGCGGCCGACCTCGTCCACGCCGGCGACGCAGGCGTAGCCCTGCGCCCAGGCCTGCTGTTCGAACTGGATGCCGCAGCGCGTGGAGGGCCCTCCGGCAGGGGCCTAGGACTTGGCGGCCTTGGCCGGCTCGGGGCGCGCCACCTCGCGGATGCGGGCGGCCTTGCCGCGCAGCCCGCGCAGGTAGAAGAGCTTGGCGCGGCGCACGCGGCCGCTGCGCACCAGCTCGACCTTGTCAAGCACGCGCGCGTTCACCGGGAAGATGCGCTCCACGCCCTGGCCAAACGAGATCTTGCGCACGGTGAAAGAGTGGCGGGCGCCACGGTCGTTGCGGGCGATGCAGACGCCCTCGAAGGCCTGGATGCGCTCCTTGTCGCCTTCCTTGATCTTGACGTGCACACGGACGGTGTCGCCGGGGTTGAACGGGGGCAGGGCCGCACCGGCCTGCTTGTCGTTGAACTTCTGGATGGCTGGCTTCAAACTCATGGTTCACTTCCCGCGGCGAGCGCCGACTGGAAAAATAGACCTCTAGTTTAGCAGAGGGGGCGCCCGTCGGGGAAAATCGGCTACTCCAGCCCCTCGCGGTCGGCGGGCGTGAGCGACAACTGGGCAAACAAATCCGGCCGCTGGGCGCGGGTTTTGCGCAGCGCCTGCCGGCGGCGCCAGCGGGCGATGTTGGCGTGGTTGCCTTGGCGCAGCACCTCGGGCACCTCCCAGCCGGCGAACTCGACCGGGCGGGTATAGTGCGGGCAGTCCAATTGCTCCGGCGCCGAGAATGACTCGTTGAGCGCCGACTCGGGATCGCCCAGCACCCCCGGTAGCAGGCGGGCGGTGGCGTCGAGCACCACGGCGGCGGCCAGCTCGCCGCCGCTGAGCACGAAGTCGCCGATCGAGATCTCCTCGTCCACCATGTGGGCGGCGACGCGCTCGTCCACCCCTTCGTAGCGGCCGCAGATCAGGATCAGGCGCTCAAGCGAAGCGAAGCGGCGGGCGTCGGCCTGGCGGAAGGCGCGCCCCTGGGCGGAGAGCAGCGCCACCCGGACGCCGCTCGCCGGCGCCGCCGGTCCAGGCGCGCGGCCCAGCAGGGCGGCGAGGCAGGCGTGGATCGGCTCCGGCTTCATGACCATGCCCTCGCCCCCGCCGAAGGGGCGGTCGTCGGTGATGTGGTGCGGCGGCGGGGCATAGTCGCGCAGGTTGTGGATCTCGATCTGCAGCCGCCCCGCCTGCCGCGCCCGCGCCACCACGCCGTGCTCGAGCGTCGAGGCGAAGAACCCGGGGAAGATGGTGACCAAGTCGAAACGCATGGGAAGACGGCTAGAGGTCGAGCAGGCCCTCGGGCAGCGCCATGGCGATGCGGCGCTCGGCGAGCGAGAGCGATTCCAAATAGGCGGCGGCGAAGGGGATGAGCAGCTCCGCGCCCTCCGGGGAGCGGACGTGCAGCAGCGCCGGCGCGCCCGGGATCTCCTCGACCGCCTCGATGCGCCCCAGGGGGCGGCCGTGGTCGAGCACCTCGCAGCCCTCGAGGTCGGCGGAATAATAGCGGTCGGCGGGGGCGGGGGCGCGCTCGGCCCGCGGCACCTGCACCTCGGCGCCCAGCCAGGCTTCGGCGGCGGTCATGTCGGCGATGCCTTCGAAGGCCAGCACCACGCGGCCCTTGTGGTACCAGTGCCGCACCACACCAAACGCCTGGCGGCGTCCGGAGGGATGCAGCAGCGAGACTTGGCGCAGGTGGTCGAACCGCCCGGGAATGTCGGTGAGCAGGTCGGCCCCCAGCTCGCCCTTGTGGCCCTGGGTCTTGACCAGCCGCGCCAGCGTCACCCAGGCGCCCGGATCAGACCGGGCGGCCATCGTCTTCCGGATCCATGATGTTGAGTCCCGGACGATCGTAGCTGTCCCCGCCCTGGGAGCGGTAGCTGCCCTCGAGCAGGGCGCGCAGGGCGCGGGCGGTGCGGCCGCCCCGCCCCACCACGCGGGGAAAATCGGCCGCGGCGACGCGCAGCTCCAGGCTAGGTGGATCGTCGGGGCGGCGGGCGACGGAGGCGATGCGCACCTGCTCGGGGTATTGCACCAGCCCGCTCACCACAAGGCGGAGCAGAGATTCCATGGCAGCCTCCTAGGCGGCGGGCGGGACGGCGGCGCGCTCCTGGCTGCGGCGCAGCAGGTTTTCGATGGTCGAGGAGAGCTCGGCGCCGCGCGCCACCCAGTAGGCGATGCGCTCCTGGTTGAGCTCGATGTGGGCCGGGTTGGGCACCGGGTTGTAGGTCCCCAAGAACTCCAGCGAGCGGCCGTTGCGGGCAGCGCTTTTTTCCAGCAGCACCACGCGGTAAAAGGGTTTCTTCTTGGTTCCAATGCGGGCGAGACGAATGGCGAGCACGGCGGTTTCCTCTTTCTCTCTCTATTGCAATTGGCCGGGCAGGCGGGAGTTCATCAGCTTTTTGCTGAGGAACGACGAGCCCGCCACGGACTTGAACATTTTGCGCATCTGCACATACTGCTTGAGCACCTGGTTGACCTCTTGCACGCTGACGCCGCTGCCGCGGGCAATGCGCTTGCGGCGGCTGCCGTTGATCACCTGGTGGTGCAGGCGCTCCTGCTGGGTCATGGAATTGATGATGGCCTCGACGCGGGCGATCTGGCCCTCGTCCACCGCCCCCGAGGCGCGGTGCAGCTCCTGGAAGGGGCCCACCCGCGGCAGCATCTTGATCAGGTTCTCCAGCGGACCCAGCTTGCGCACTTGGCGCAATTGGTCGCGGAAGTCGGCCAGGGTGAAGCTGTCGGTGCGCAGGCGCTGCTCCAGCTCCTGCGCCTGCTTGCGGTCCACCGTCTGCTCGGCGCGCTCAATCAGGCTGAGGATGTCGCCCATGCCCAGAATGCGGCCGGCGATGCGGTCGGGGTGGAAGACCTCCAGGCCGTCGAGGCGCTCGCTGGTGCCCAGGAACTTGATGGGCTGGCCGGTGACGCGGCGAATGGAGAGCGCCGCGCCGCCGCGGCTGTCGCCATCCATTTTGGTCAGCACCACCCCGGTGAGCGCCAACTGCTCATGGAAGGCGCGGGCGGAGCGCACCGCGTCCTGGCCGGTCATGGCGTCGGCGACGAAGAGGATCTCCTGCGGGGCGAGCAGTTGCTTGAGCTCGCGCATCTCCCCCATCAGCCCCTCGTCCACGTGCAGGCGGCCGGCGGTGTCCACGATGAGCACGTCGCAGCCCTGGCGGACGGCCTCGCGGCGGGCGCCCCGCGCCAGCTCCAAGACAACCGCAGTGGCGTCGGCCGCGCTCGGCGCGTCGCCCAGCCCCGCCACCACCGCCTCGCCGCCAAAGAGCGGTGCCGGAAGCTGCTCGGCCAGCAGCGCCAACTGCTGCCGCGCCGCCGGGCGGTAAACGTCCACCGAGACCAGCAAGGGGCGGTGGCCCTGCTGCCGCAGCCAGAGCGCCAGCTTGCCGCTGGAGGTGGTCTTGCCCGAGCCCTGCAGCCCGGCCATCAGCACCACCGCCGGCGGCCGCGGCGTCTTCAGATTGAGCTTGGCCTCCCCGCCCAGCACCTCGAGCAGCTCGTCGCGCAGGATCTTGACCACCTGCTCGGCGGGGGAGAGCGAGTTCATCACCTCTTGGCCGAGGGCGCGGGCGCGGATCGCCTCCACCATCTCGTCGGCCACCTGCTGGTGGACATCGGCCTCCAGCAGCGCCAGCCGGATCTCGGCCAGCGGCTCGGCAATGTTGGCCTCGCTCAGGCGGCCTTCGCCGCGCAGCGTCTTGAACACGCGCTGCAACTTGTCGGATAGGGTCTCGAACATGGTCTCGACGGTGCCTAAAAACGCCAAACCGGGCGGAACGCCCGGCGGAGGCAACATCTGATTGTACGGGGGCCAGCCGGGAACGGTCAAATCGGGGCTGGCCCGCTGCCCCCGGAACGGTCCCAAAGTGGATACACCGCCCCCGGGCGGGCGGTTGCGCCCGGGCCGGGGCGTAGGGTATCGTATCTTGCGCACGCTTTTCGTGTCTGGCGCACCCCCTCGGAGGATCGAAACCTTGTCGTTGCCACGGATTTCCCTGCCCCGCACTGTAAAATTCTTGCTCGCCCTGCTGCTGGTCGGCGCCCTCGGGGGCGTGCTCACCGCCCACGGGTTCGCGCAATCCCCGGTGCCCGCCGGCGAGGCCCGCCTCGTCCTGCCCGATCTCAACCAAGGCACCTTCCTCGGCACCAGCGGCCGGGTGATCCTGATGTGGGGGCTGCTGGTGTGCGGCCTGGGGCTGCTGTTCGGCTTCATTACCTACGCCCGCCTGCGCGACCTGCCGGTGCACACCTCCATGCGCGAGGTCTCGGAGCTGATCTGGGAGACCTGCAAGACCTACCTCTTCACCCAGGGCAAGTTCCTGATGGCGCTGGAGGGGCTGATCGCGGTCATCATCATTATCTATTTCGGCTACTTCGACCAAATGTCGGCGCTGAAGGTGGCCACCATCCTGGCCTTCAGCCTGTTGGGCATCCTGGGCAGCTACGCCGTGGCCTGGTACGGCATCCGGGTCAACACCTTTGCCAACTCCCGCACCGCCTTCGCCAGCCTGAAGGGCAAGCCCTTCCCCTGCTACGCCATCCCGCTGCGCGCGGGCATGAGCATCGGCATGGTGCTGATCTCCATCGAGCTCACCATCATGCTCTGCATCCTGCTGTTTGTGCCGGGCAGCTACGCCGGGCCCTGCTTCATCGGCTTCGCCATCGGCGAGTCGCTGGGGGCGGCGGTGCTGCGCGTGGCCGGCGGCATCTTCACCAAGATCGCCGACATCGGCGCCGACCTGATGAAGATCGTCTTCAACGTCAAGGAAGACGATGCCCGCAACCCGGGCGTGATCGCCGATTGCACCGGCGACAACGCCGGCGACTCGGTGGGCCCCTCGGCCGACGGCTTCGAGACCTACGGCGTCACCGGGGTGGCGCTCATCACCTTCATCCTGCTGGCGGTCAAGAGCCCGCTGGTGCAGGTGCAACTGCTGGTGTGGATCTTCATCATGCGCGTGGTCATGGTGCTCACCGCCGGCGGCTCCTACTTCCTCAACGAGGCCTTCGCCAAGGCCAAGTACGGCAACGCGGAAAAGTTCAACTACGAGAAGCCGCTGACCTCGCTGGTGTGGATGACCTCGATCGTCTCCATCGCCGCCACCTACCTCGTCAGCTACTTCGTCATCCCCGAGATCGGCGGCGACCCCTCGCTGTGGTGGCAGCTCTCGACCGTGATCACCTGCGGCACGCTGGCGGGGGCGATCATCCCCGAGCTGGTGAAGGTGTTCACCTCCACCGAGTCGCGGCACGTGCGCGAGGTGGTGATCTCGTCGGAGGAGGGCGGGGCCTCGCTCAACATCCTCTCCGGCTTCGTGGCCGGCAACTTCAGCGCCTTCTGGCTGGGCATCACCATGCTGGCGCTGATGGCGCTGGGCTACTGGGTCTCGACCGGCAGCCTCTCCGATCCCAACCTGATGGTGGCGCCGGCGGTGTTCGCCTTCGGCCTGGTGGCCTTCGGCTTTTTGGGCATGGGCCCGGTGACCATCGCGGTGGACTCCTACGGCCCGGTCACCGACAACGCCCAGTCGGTCTATGAACTGTCGCTGATCGAGCAGGTGCCCGGCATCCGCGAGGAGCTGCAATCCCGCTACGGCTTCACCCCCGACTTCGAGCGCGCCAAGGAGAACTTGGAAGAGAACGACGGCGCCGGCAACACCTTTAAGGCCACCGCCAAGCCGGTGCTGATCGGCACCGCCGTGGTGGGCGTGACCACGCTGATCTTCTCCATCATCGTCGCCCTCACCAACGGCCTCACCACCAACCTCGACAAGCTCTCCATCCTCTATCCCCCCTTCCTGCTGGGCCTGCTGGCCGGCGGCGCCATCATCTACTGGTTCACCGGCGCCTCCACCCAGGCGGTCACCACCGGCGCCTACCGCGCGGTGGAGTTCATCAAGGCCAACATCCACCTGGAGGGCGCCACCAAGGCCTCCATCGCCGACAGCAAGAGCGTGGTCGAGATCTGCACCAAGTACGCGCAGAAGGGCATGATCAACATCTTCATCGCCGTCTTCTTCGCCACCCTGGCCTTCGCCTTCGCCGAGCCCTTCCTGTTCATCGGCTACCTCACCTCCATCGCCTTCTTCGGCCTCTACCAGGCCATCTTCATGGCCAACGCCGGCGGCGCCTGGGACAACGCCAAAAAGATCGTGGAGACCGAGTTCAAACAGAAGGGCACCGCCCTGCACGCCGCCACCGTGGTGGGCGACACCGTGGGCGATCCCTTCAAGGACACCTCCTCGGTGGCGCTCAACCCCATCATCAAGTTCACCACCCTGTTCGGCCTGCTCGCGGTCGAACTGGCCGTGTCGCTCACCGCCCAGAAGGGCGCCGGCCTGGACGAGCTGCTGGCGGTGCTCTTCGGCCTGGTGGCGCTCACCTTCGTCTGGCGCTCGTTCTACCGCATGCGCATCGAGCGCCAGGCCCCCGTGGCCGAGCCCGCCGCCGCCGCCCGCCCCTAAAACAAATGCCGTTGGCGAAGCGTGGGCCTGCGGGTGCTCACGCCCCTCTACTTCCAGCTCGGCCTGGGGCAGCGGACCCGGCTCCCGCCCCAGGTGGACCGGCGCGCCGGGCTGAATCCGCAGGCCGCACCCATTTTGGAGTAGCTCTCCGCCCAATCCCACGCAGCGTGCCGTTTTCGGTGGAGGTGGCCGAGGCGCTGGAGGCGCCCGGGCGCGCCGCCGCTCGCGCCCTGGGCCACTGAGCCCGGCAATCCTCTCGCGGGGGTCGCGCCGCTTTGCCTGCTGGCATAATCGGCGCGAAAGGCCGCGAACCGGGGTCCCCAAGCCGGCGCGAGCAATAGCGGGACGCGCGCCGCACCGGCCCGGCGCCGCTACGGCCGTGGCCGGGCAGGCGCGCTGGAGTCCGCGCCCACCAATGTCGCCATGCGCATCGCCCCTGCATCCGCCCCGAACGCCGGCGCGGTTTCGTCCAAGCGGCTGAGAGACAGAAAGTTCGAGGGCGCGATGGGGGGCAATCTGGCGGTGGAACCAGGGACCCGGTCGCAACCAAAATAGCCCCGGCGCAGGCCATAACAATCGTCGCCACCGACGAGAGCGGACGGAGCAAGCGAAAGCATCGGTGCCGGGCTGGCACCAATCTGCGGCGCGCATCTAACCTCTCACCCGCTGCTGCTGTCCAACCGCGACAGTTGCCTCGTAGCCAAGCTCCGCCTAGGCAGCGCGCATCGCGCTGACGGCTGGGAGGGGGTGTTGTTGCCGTAGATCGAACGGCAGCAGGCGAGGGGATAGGAGATCGCGTTTCGAGCCGACGCGCCGTTTGCCAAGCCTAAAACCTGCGATGCCCTGGAGTGTCAGCGCCGGTGCAAAAATCCCCATAACGCCGGTTGAAAAATCCCCCACCCCTGGCGGGGAGTGAACCAGGCTTGACTCTGGTGACAGAGGAGGGCCGCAACCTGTTAAGGGGGAAAG
>Ga0307374_10009047_pt1 | contig 14759 bp, 13 predicted proteins | sample OX3MG_FD_202532 | JGI IMG/M metagenome (GOLD analysis project Ga0307374, IMG submission 202532) | Soil microbial communities from Risofladan, Vaasa, Finland - OX-3 | ecosystem: Environmental > Terrestrial > Soil > Coastal area > Acid sulfate soil | place: Finland: Risofladan, Vaasa | collected... | reverse complement strand
GTACGGTGGCCATGGAGGCGACTGGGATCTATTACCGCACCGTGTACTACGCCCTCGAAGGGCTCTTCGAAGAGCTCTGGCTCTGCAACGCTCAGCACGTCAAGAACGTCCCGGGCCGAAAAACCGATCTTTCCGATGCCGAGTGGCTGGCTGATGTGGCGGCGCATGGGATGGTGCGCCCCTCCTTCGTCCCCCCGCCCGAGATCAGAGAGCTCCGCGAGTTGACGAGGTACCGCAAGACCCAGGTCGACGCCCGGGCCAAGGAGATCCAAAGACTCGAGAAAACGCTCCAGGACGCCGGCGTCAAGCTCACTTCGGTGGCCTCGAGCGTGTGGTCCAAGTCCTCTCGGGCCATGATCGAGGCGATGATCGCCGGCGAGCGGGACTCGGTGGTCTTGGCCGACCTGGCCAAGGGGAAGATGCGCGCCAAGACCGACCGGCTCGAAGAGGCGCTCGAGAGCAACTTCGGAGCTCACCACGCCATCTTGTGCCGCCAGGTGATCGACCACCTCGACTTCTTGGACCGCTCCATCGCCACGCTCAGCGCCGAGATCTGCGAGCGCCTCGTCCCTTTTGAGCCCCAGGTCGCCCTGCTCACCTCGATCCCGGGGATCTCGGCGACCACCGCCCAGGTCATCGTGGCTGAGACCGGGGCCGACATGAGCCGGTTCCCGACCGCGGACCACCTGTGCGCCTGGGCCGGAGTGGCTCCGGCCAGCTACGAGTCAGCGGGCAAGAAGCGGCCGGTGGGCACCCGCAAAGGCGCACCGTGGCTGAGGCGTACCCTCATAGAAGCAGCCCGAGCCGCCGCGCGCACCAAGGGCAGCTACTACTCGGCCCTCTACGCCCGCATCGCCCGGCGCCGGGGACCGAACAAGGCAGCGGTCGCCGTGGCCCACTCCATGCTCGAGACCGCCTGGCACCTGCTCAGCACAGGCGCCCTCTACCAAGACCCCGGTGCCGACTACTTCGAGCGCCGTCACGATCCGGCCATTGAGGCAAAGCGGCTCCAACGCCGGATCGAGGCCCTCGGGTTCGCCGTCACCATCGAAGAGAAGGCCGCGTAGACACACCCCATCGACAACTCCACCTCGTCACGCACCGACCGGTGCCTCGTTCAGCGCGCCCGAATTCTGTTCACGGCTTTGGCATTTCGCATCAGATGGCGGGGCCGAGGTCGACCGCGGCGTCGACGGCGCTCCGGTGGGCCACCGTAGGGGTGCAGATCCACACGGCGTCGCAGCGCTCCATCAGCCGGCCGAGGTCGCTCACCACCTCCGCCCCGAAGGCCGCGGCGAAGCGCTGGGCTCGTGTCTCGCTCTGATCCAGCGCCACCGCGATGTCGGCCTCGATGGCGCCGGCCTCGATCATCGCCCGCAGTCCCAGCCCATGGGCCCATGCGATCAGCCCCGTGCCGGCAAATCCGATGCGCACCACGCCCCGGACACTACGCGCGGGAACGCGCCGCGGGCCGCCGAGTGGTTACCGGGCAGCGGAGCCGCGGCGACCTCGACGAGCGCTGAGGACTCCCTACCGTTGACGTAAAGGTACGATCTCTGCATCGGAGAGTCAGAGGAAGTGGGGAGCAGGCCCATGAGGGTTGGGCGATGTGCCGGGCGCACACGCCAGGGAGCGACGGACGGCGTCATCGCCCGCTCCGCCACCGGGACACCAGAGGTATGACCGACACCCTCCCTGCCCCCGCCCTCGCCGGAACCGACGAGCGCGGGGACCGCTACAAGTGGACGGTCCTGTCCAACACCACGCTCGGCGTGCTGATGGCCACCATCGACTCGTCCATCCTGCTCATCGCGCTGCCGGACATCTTCCGCGGCATCGGCATCAATCCGCTCCGGCCCGGCAACACCTTCTACCTGCTCTGGATGATCCTGAGCTTCCTCATCGTCAGCAGCGTGCTGGTGGTCAGCCTCGGGCGCCTCGGGGACATGTACGGGCGGGTCAAGATGTACAACCTCGGCTTCGCTGTCTACACCTTCTTCTCCCTCCTGCTGTCGATCACCTGGATGTCGGGCTCGGCCGCCGCCCTGTATCTGATCGTGATGCGGATATTCCAGGGCGTCGGCGCCGCCTTCCTCATCGCCAACTCGGGCGCCCTCCTCACCGATGCCTTCCCTGAGCACCAGCGGGGCATGGCCCTGGGTATCAACCAGGTGGCCGGCATCAGCGGATCGTTTCTCGGCCTGGTGCTGGGCGGGATTCTGGGGCCCATCCAATGGCGCCTGATCTTCTTGGTCTCGGTACCGGTCGGGCTCTTCGCCACCATCTGGGCCTATCGCAAGTTGCGGGAGGTCCCGGTACGCCGGCATGGCACGATCGACTGGCCCGGCAACATCACCTTTGCCGTCGGCCTCATCGCCCTCATGGTGGGCATCACCTACGGGATCCAGCCGTACGGTGGCCACACCATGGGCTGGACCAGCCCCTTCGTCGACGGCTGCCTGGCCAGCGGCGTCGTGCTCTTGACCGCCTTCGCCGTGATCGAGACACGGGTGGCCGACCCGATGTTCCGGCTCGACCTCTTCCGCATCCGCGCCTTCACCGCCGGCTGCGTCTCCACGCTGTTGGCCGGCATCGGCCGGGGTGGCCTGATGTTCATCCTCATCATCTGGCTCCAAGGGATCTGGCTGCCCCTGCACGGCTACGACTTCGCACGCACCCCGCTGTGGGCCGGCATCTACATGCTCCCGCTAACGGCCGGCTTCCTCATCGCCGGCCCGATCTCGGGCTTCCTGTCGGACCACTACGGCTCCCGGCCCTTCGCGACCGGTGGCATGTTGGCCGCCGCGCTCACCTTCGGGCTGCTCGAGCTACTCCCGGTCAACTTCCCGTTCCCGGCCTTCGCCCTCCTCCTGCTGTGCAACGGGCTCGCCATGGGAGCGTTCGCCGCCCCCAACCGGGCCGGCGTCATGAACAGCCTGCCCGCCCAGCACCGGGGGGTGGGAGCGGGCATGAACTCGACCTTCCAGAACTCGGCCCAGGTCCTCTCCATCGGCGTCTTCTTCACCCTCATGATCATCGGGCTCTCGTCGACGCTGCCTGGCGCGCTCTACCACGGCCTCGTCAGCCACGGTGTGCCCGGATCAGCGGCGCGACGGGCCTCCGACCTCCCTCCCGTCACGTCGCTCTTCGCCGCGTTCTTGGGCTTCAGCCCGGTGCAGCACCTCCTCGGCGCCCCGGTGCTCGCCCACCTTTCCGCGACCAACCGGGCCGTCCTCAACGGGCGGGGATTCTTCCCCTCACTGATCTCGAAGCCGTTCAAGAACGGGCTGCACGCCGCCTTCGACTTTGCCGTCATCGCCTGCCTGATCGCCGCCGGTGCCTCGTGGCTGCGGGGTGGCAAGTACATCTACTCCGAGAAGACCCAGGCCGATGTCGCCGCACCCGGGACCAACAGTGCCAAGATCCTCGATCGGGCCGTGGTGCCGGGGTAGTCGCTCAGCGACCCACGGTCAATGGACGCGATCGCGCCAGCCCAGGGCGTCGACGAAGCGGGCCGTGACGAGGACCAGCATGGCGATGGCGTGGCGCTCGCGACGGCGGATGGGCGCCGGTCGCCCCCCGCACACGGTGAGCTCGGTCTCAGGGATTGCTTCGACGAACACGCCCGAGCTGGTGGTGTCGTTGGACGGGTCGGCGCCGCTCTGAGAGCCCTGGGCGAAGGCGGTCAGCCAGCCGATGCTCGGAGCCTCACCGTGCACCTCGGTAAAGGTCTGCAGGCTGAGGTCGGCCACGGCCAGCCAGGTGAGGTCGAAGAGCGACATGAGCTGTCCCGACAGTGTGTTCATGGCTGCGGTGGCCGTGGCCGCCTGCAGAATGGCCGCTGCCGCATTGAGGACCGTGTCCTCTCGATCTTGCGCCGCCGTCGCCAGCTCGCGCACGTCTTCGACTCCCGCGCCGGGGATGTTGCGGATGCCCTTGCACACGGCATCGATCGCACCGGGCACGTCGGGGAGCTCGACCACGAATTCGTCGATCGCCACTCCCGCCTCGCGCTCGAGCACCTCGAGCGCGATGACGTTGCCCTTGACGGCCCCGATCTCCGCCGCCACCGCTCCCAACACGCCGGGGGCGTCGGGTAGCCAGATCCGCATCCGGGTCAGCACCGCCTGTTCGTCCTCCCGCGCTCGTCGGTCCTCATGCGCTAGTTCGTCCTCATGATACGAACCCCGACGTGCATCGTGTGCTCGGCGTTGCCGGCGTAGATGCCCTTGACGGGCGGCACGTCGGAGTAGTCACGGCCGCGCCCGATGGCCACGTGGCGCTCCCCCACGGGACAGTCGTTCGTGGGATCGAAGGCCCACCACGATCCCGTCCAGACCTCGACCCAGGCGTGGCTCTCCCCGACGATCTCCTCGCCGATGACGGCATCGGATTCGGGGTGGAAATAGCCCGACACGTAGCGCGAGGGCAGGCCGACGGCCTTGGTCATGGCCAGCGCCAGGTGGGCGAAGTCCTGGCACACCCCGGCGCCGTCGACGAAGGCCTCGTGGGCCGAGGTGTGCACGCTGGTCACGCCGCGGACGTAGCGCAGTGATTCGTGGGTGCGCTCCATGATCTTCTGCGCCGTCTGCAACGGACGCGGGGAGCGCAAGCTGGCCGCGAGCTCGGCCAGCTCGGGCCCGGGTGCGGTAAAGAGCTTGTGCGAGAGGTAGTCGGCCATGGTGAGCGACGCGTCGGCCACGTCTCCCCACGATGCGTCGTCGGGCGCCTCGGATCGTTGGGTGTCGATCAGTGCCGTGCCGGTGATGGAGAGCATCTCGTGGCCCCGGTCGACGTTGAACGCCACCACCTGGGTCCCCCAGTAATCGACGTAGGAGTACTGCGGAGCCGGCGGCACCGTCGCGATCTTGGTTTCGAGCGCTGTCTGCCGGCGTTCGGTGCGCGGTGTGAGGCGAAGCTCGTTGTACGAGGCCCGCGCCGGCGCGTTGTAGTCGAAACGGGTCTCGTGCGAGACGTGCAGCCGCCAGCCGTCGGCCCGGGTCACCCTCCCCCGCCCCCTCGGCGCCATTGTGTGGGCAGGTCCTGGGCGAAGTAGCGCCGGGTCACCGCGTCGCAGACCGACGAGATCGAACCCTGCAGGCGCTCGAGCCGCGTCTCGAGGCCCCGCGAGAGCGAAGCCGGAGAGGAATACTCGAGCTCGGCCCGGGCCAACCCGACCAGCCCGCGGGCGTCCTCCCAGGTGCCGTGGCGGCCCGAGTTGATCTTGTCCAGGCATTCCTCGGCCAGCGTGAGGGAGGCGTAGGCCGAGCGGGGAAAGAGCCTGTCGCGCAACAAGAAGTCGAGCACGCGACCGGGCTCGACCACGCCTTGGGACAGGCGCAGGTACGGCTCGTAGCCACCGCACGAGCGCAAGAGCATGACCAGCCCGCTGTCGAACACCTGGTCGAACTCGACCGTGGCCAGTTGGCGCGCCACGACGTCGGTCGTCTCGAGGCAGCGGCCGAGGGTGAAGAACAGCCAGGTCTGGTCCCGGCTCATCATGGTGTCGGCCAGACCCGTGATGCCGGCCACCTGGCTCTTGACGAACGAGAGGTAGGGCGCCGGCCCGGCCCGGCGGGTGGCCTCCCACTGGAGCGGCAGGGCCGACCACGTGGCGTTGATGTGCTCCCAGAACTCGACCGGCACCACGTGGCGTACGCCGCGGGTGTTCTCCCGGGCGGCCGCCAAGGCGCCGGCAATCGAGGAGCGGCTCTTCGGGTCCGTCGCCAGGCGCTCGGTGGCTTGCCAGAGCGTCTCGTTCTCGTTGTCGGGCAGGCCCATGACGGCCAGCAGACGGCGGGCGGCGTGCCCGCCTTCGGTGTCGCTCTGCTCGAGGGCCTGGAAGACCGACACGTCGAGGATGCGTGCCGTGCCTTCGGCTCGCTCCACATAGCGACCGACCCAAAAGATCGACTCGGCCACCCGGCTCAAGAGGGCCTGGGTCATGGTCGCCGCTGTCGCCACTGTTGTTGTTGTTGTTGTTGTTGGTTGCGGTTCTCCGAGTCTTCGCCGGGGCCGGCGTCCATCGGCGGGCTGGCGCTGACGGTGGCCACCTGGCGCGGCGGTAGCACGGGCGCCGGGGGTCCTCCCCCCACCACCCAGGTGTCCTTGGAGCCACCGCCCTGACTCGAGTTCACCACGAGGCCACCTTCTTGGAGCGCCACCCGCGTCAACCCGCCCGGGAGGACCCACACCTGCTCGCCGTCGTTGACGGCGAACGGACGCAGGTCGACATGGCGGCGCACCATTTCGCTGTCCACCCACGTGGGTGAGGTCGAGAGGGCGACCACGCGCTGGGCGATCCACTGCCGGGGATCATTCTCGACCTCGATGGCCAGCTGGTCGAGCTCGGGGCCCGTCGCGGCCGAGCCGATGACCAACCCCTTGCCCCCCGAACCGTCGACCCTCTTGAAGACGAGCTCGTCGCGCCGGCACAGCGCATCGGCGCGGACGACGGCGTCCTGCAGGTGCATCGTCTCCACGTTCTGCAAGATGGGGTCTTCGCCCAGGTAGTACTTGATCATGGCCGGCACGTAGGCATAGACGAGCTTGTCGTCGGCCACGCCGTTGCCCACCCCGTTGGTGATGGTCACCCGGCCCGCCCGCGCCGCGTTCACCACTCCGGGACAGCCGACGAGTGACTCGGGCCGGAACTGCAGGGGATCGAGGTAGTCGTCGTCGATGCGCCGGTAGATCACGTGCACCGGTACTTCACCCTCGGTGGTGCGGAGGAACACCTCGGTCCCGTGACAGACCAGGTCGCGCCCCTCGACCAGGTGCACACCCATCAGGCGGGCCAAGAGCGCGTGCTCGTAGAAGGCGGAGTTGTGCACACCCGGGGTGAGCACCACCACGGTCGGATCCTGCACGCCCGTCGGCGCGGCCCGGCGCAGGGCGTTGACGAGATGGGCCGGGTAATCGGTCACCATCTGTATGGGCTGGCCCCAGAAGAGCTCGGGCAGGACGCGGGCCATGGCGGCCCGGTTGGCCAGGACATAGCTCACCCCCGAGGGGCTGCGGACGTTGTCCTCCAGGACCCGGAACTCGCCCTCCTCGTCCCGGATGACGTCGATGCCCGCCACGTGGATACGCACGCCGTTGGGAGGGGAGAGGCCGAAGGCGGCCCGCACGAAGCCGGGCGAGCTCGTCACCACCTCGTGCGGGATCAACCCCTCGCTGACGATGCGGGCCGCCCCGTAGACATCGGCCAGAAAGGCCTCGAGGGCGCGCACCCGCTGGGCCACCCCGGCGGAGACCTCCTTCCACTCGCCCGCCGTGAAGATCCGCGGCACGACATCGAGGGGGAAGGGTCGTTCCTCACCGTCGAGGTCGAACGTCACCCCCTGGTCCATGAAGGCCCGGGCCAGGCGGGTGGCCCGGGCGGAGACGTCCTCGGGGCCCATCTGCGACAACGAGGACGCCACCCCGGCGTAGGGCGAGCGGGTCGTGCCGTCCTGGCCGACCATTTCGTCAAACGCAGCCTTGGTCAGGCCGCGTGCGGCCTCCCCGTAGCCATCGAACAGATCGCCCACTCCCTTCACGCTTACAGCCTTGTGTTTCGCGGGGGTTTCACGAGCGCGAACGGTCGATGACACCGGGAGGCGAAGGGGTGACGACCCCGGTGCCGTCACTCGATGAGGCCGAGCTCCCGTACGTCGTTACGTTCGCTGACCAGCTCCTCGGTGGTCAGCGCGATGCGCTCCCGGGCGAAGTCGTCGTGGACGAAATTCTCGGCCACGGACCAATTCCCCCGGCCGTCGGACACCACGGGGAAGCCGAATTGCAGCCCTTCGGGGGCGCCATATTCCCCGGAACTGGCCACCGCCACCGAGGTGCAGTCGCCGGCAGCCGTCTTGGTGCGCAGCGAGACGACGGTGTCGATGGCGGCACTGGCGGCCGAGGCGGCGGAGGAGGAGCCGCGGGCCTCGATGATGGCCGCCCCGCGCTTCTGTACGGTCGAGATGAAGTCGCCCTGCAGCCACTCGTGGTCGGTGATCGCCTCGTTGGCCAGTGTGTCCCCGATGCGGGCATTGGCGAAGTCGGGGAACTGCGTGGCCGAGTGATTGCCCCAGATCGCCATGTTGGTGACGGAGCCGACAGGCGCCGCCGCCTTGCGGGCCAGTTGGGCCTTGGCCCGGTTCTCATCGAGACGCGTCATGGCGAACCAGCGATCGGCCGGGACCTCGGGCGCGTTGGAGCGGGCGATGAGACAATTGGTGTTGCAGGGATTGCCGACCACGAGGATGCGCACGTCGGAGGCCGCGTTCTCGGCGATGGCACGGCCCTGCGGCTTGAAGATGCCGCCGTTGACGCTGAGCAGGTCACCTCGCTCCATGCCGGCCTTGCGCGGGACGGAGCCGACCAGGAGGGCCCACGACGTGCCGTCGAAGGCGGTCTTGAGATCGGCGGTGGCCACGATGTCGGCAACCAGCGGGTAGGCGCCGTCGTCGATCTCCATGACCACGCCCTCGAGCACACCCAGCGCCGGTTCGATCTCGAGCAGGCGCAGGACGATGGGCTGGTCGGCGCCGAGCAGCTGACCCGAGGCGATGCGGAAGAGGAGCGAGTAGCCGATCTGGCCCGCGGCGCCGGTGACGGTGACGTGGACGGGCGCTTTGGCTGTCGGGGGTTGCTGGTCTGCCATGGGGTCTGTTCCTTTCTCAGAGTCGGTCGACGATGGCGGAGGCGAACTCCGAGCACTTGACCTCGGTGGCGCCCTGCATCTGGCGTGCGAAGTCGTAGGTGACGATCTTCTCGCCGATAGTGGCCTCCAGGGAGCGCACGATGTCGTTGGCCGCCTCCTGCCACCCGATGTGCTCGTACATGAGGACCCCCGAGAGCAGGACAGAGCCCGGGTTCACCTTGTCCTGGCCGGCGTACTTCGGGGCGGTGCCGTGCGTGGCCTCGAAGATGCCGTGGCCCGAGACATAGTTGATGTTGGCCCCCGGTGCGATGCCGATGCCTCCCACCTGAGCCGCCAGGGCGTCGGACAGGTAGTCGCCGTTGAGGTTGGTGGTGGCGATGACGTCGAACTCCGAGGGCCGCGTGAGGACCTGCTGCAGCGTGATGTCGGCGATGGAATCCTTCACGAGCAGCTTGTCGCCCGCGTCCCCGCCACAATCGTCCCACCCGACCGCCACGTCGGCGAATTCCTCGTGCACCAGCTCGTAGCCCCAGTTCAGAAAGGCACCCTCGGTGAACTTCTGGATGTTGCCCTTGTGCACCATGGTCACCGACTCGCGGCCGTGCTCGAGGGCGTACTTGATGGCGGCCCGAACCAGGCGCTTGGAGCCGAGCTCGGAGATCGGCTTGATGCCGATGCCCGATCCGTCACGGATGGGCCAGTGCATCTCGTCACGCAGGAACGAAATGAGCTTGAGCGCTTCGGGAGTGCCCTCCTGCACCTCGTACCCGGCGTAGACGTCCTCGGTGTTCTCACGGAAGATGACCATGTCGACCAGCTCGGGGTGGAGGACCGGCGAGGGCACGCCGGTGAACCAGCGCACCGGACGCAGGCACACGTAGAGGTCGAGGATCTGGCGCAACGCGACGTTGAGCGAGCGGATGCCGCCCCCGATGGGCGTGGTCAGCGGTCCCTTGATCCCGATCAGGTGCTCCCGGAAGCTCTCGACCGTCTCGTCGGGGAGCCAGTTGCCGGTCTCGTCGAAGGCCTTCTGGCCGGCCAGCACCTCCTTCCAGGCGACCTTGTTCCCATGCTTGGCTGCGGCGGCATCGAGCACCAGCTTGGCCGCAGGCCAGATGTCGACCCCCGTGCCGTCGCCTTCGATGAAGGGGATGATGGGTTCTTCCGGGACAACGAGCGCGCCGTCGGCGCCCATGGAGATTTTCTCTGGCATTTCTTCGATGCTAGGGGGTGGGCTGACGGCGTCCCAATTGGGCAGGTCTCAACGGCTCAGCCGGTGGCGGCCAGGGATGGACCCAACCCGAGAGCAGCGTAGATCTCCCTGGTCGCGCTCGAGGTGTTGAAGGTGTAGAAGTGCAGCCCAGGGACACCGAGCGTGAGCAGATCGGCGCAGAGTTCGGTGGCCAGCCGCACCCCCTCGCTGCGCACGGCGTCGGACCCGCCGGCCTCGTGCGCCGCCCGCAGACGGGCCTGCATCCACTCGGGGGCGGGAGCGCCCATGGTGCCGAGGCGCCCCATGGAGGCGAGCGAGGTCACCGGCAAGATCCCGGGAAGGACGGGCGTGCGAACCCCGCGGGCCTCGAGGTCGGCCCTCAATCCCTGGTACTCGGACACCTCGAAGAAGAACTGTGTTATCCCGAAGTCCGCCACCTCCAACTTGGCCGCGAGGAAGTCCCGGTCGCTCCTGGCGTCGGGCGAACGCGGATGTCCGGCCGGGTGGGCCGCCACCCCAATTGAGAACCCGCCGATGGCGCGGGCCAGCTCCACCAGTTCAGTGGCATAGGCCAGCTCACCCGGGCCGGCATCGGGGTCGGCCGGGGGGTCGCCGCCGAGGGCCATCAGGTTCTCGACCCCGGCTTTGCGCAAGGTGACCAGGATCTCGGCCAGCTCCAAGCGGCTATGGGCCACGCAGATCAGGTGCGCCATCGGGTTGAGCGAGGTGGTGTGCAGCATGCCGCTCACCAGGTCGAAGGTGCGCTGCCGGGACGCCGCCCCGCCCCGGTAGGTGACCGAGACGAAGGAAGGGTTGAGCGGCTGGAGCTCGCTGATGGTGCGGGCGAGCGTGGCCAACTCGGCGTCGTTCTTCGGAGGGAAGAACTCGAAGGAGTAGGTCTGTCCCGCCGCCAGCAGATCGGCGATCTTCGTCACCCCTGACCCCCGCCCCCCGAACGTGCTGGAGCCGGCGAACCCGCTGGAGTGGGTTGGTTCTCTGGCCCGGCCCGCCCGAAGTCGTCTTCGAGCCGGACGATGTCGTCCTCGCCGAAGTAGGTCCCGTGCTGCACCTCGACGAAGACCACGTCGTCAGCACCCTCGTTGGCGATGCGGTGCGCCGCACCCATGGGGATGTCGATGGCCTGGCCCGGGGTGAGCTCGGTCACGGTGCCGTCGAGGGTCACCTGGGCCGTCCCGGCCACCATGAACCAGTGCTCGGCCCGCTTGGCATGGCGCTGATAGCTCAGCCGCCTGCCCGGGTGCACGACGATGCGCTTGACCTTGTGATCCGAGGCATCGTCGCTCAGGACCGTGTAGTTACCCCACGGGCGCTCGGAGAATTCTCCCTCGGTCATATGGCTCTGGCCTCCCTGACTGGCCCGACCGGCGCGGCCGGCATCACGCGGCACGCTCAGCCGCGCGCACGGTGTTCCGCAAGAGCATGGCACGGGTCATCGGACCCACCCCTCCCAGCCGAGGCGTGATCCAGCCGGCCACCTCTCCGACGTCCTCTTGGACGTCGGAGAGCAGCTTCTTTCCGGCCCAGCTGGTGCCGGCCCCGACGACGGCCGCCCCGGGCTTGATCATGTCCTGCGTGACCAGGCCGGCCCGGCCGGCGGCGGCCACCACGACGTCGGCTGTGCGCACGATTGCCGCCAGCTCGTCCACCCCGGTGTGCACGACGGTCACTGCCGCATTGCAGCCCGGCCGCTTGGACGCCAGGAGGAGGGAGAGCGGGCGACCGATCGTCAGGCCGCGTCCGATGATCACCACATGGCGACCTTCCACCGGGACATCGTAGGCCGCCAGTAGCTCCACAATGCCCGCCGGTGTGCACGGCAAGGGGCCCGGAGCGCTCATCACCAGGCGGCCCAGGTTCGTGGGATGGAGGCCGTCCACGTCCTTGGCGGGGTCGACCGCCAAAAGGATGCGCTCCTCGTCGAGGCCTTCGGGCAGCGGCAGCTGGACCAGATACGCGTTGACGGCCTGATCGGCGTTGAAGCGGCGGATCACCTCTTCGACCTCGGCCTGGGTGGCCGTCGACGGCAGCTGCTCACCCACAGAGATCATGCCCACCTCGGCGCAGTCGGCGTGTTTCATGGCCACGTAGCGCTCGCTCGGGCCGTCCTCACCGACCAGCACCGTGCCCAGACCGACGGTGATGCCCTCGTGCGCCAGGCGCGCCACCCGGTCGGCCACCTCGGCCCGCACCCGGGCCGCCACCGCCTCGCCGTCCAGCAAGATGGCCGCCATCAGTGCCGGAAGTGCCGCTCGCCGGTGACCACCATGGCCAATCCGGCTTCGTCCGCGGCCTCGATCACCTCGCCGTCCTTGACCGAGCCACCGGGTTGCACGACCGCGGTGACGCCGGCTGCGGCCAGGACGAGCAATCCGTCGGGAAACGGGAAGAAGGCATCGCTCGCCCCTGCCCCTCCCTTGGCCTTCGCCCCGGCCTTGCGCACCGCGATCTCGGCCGCCACCACACGCGCTTGCTGGCCCGCTCCCACGCCGACCGCCTGGCCATCGTTCACGATGGCGATGGCATTGGAGGTGGTGCGCCCGCACACACGCCAGGCCAGTACCAGGTCGCGCCACTCTTCCTCGGTGGGCTGGCGCGCCGTCACGACGCCCCAGTCAGCCCGCGGCGAGACGAACTCGTCGACGTCCTGAACGAGCATGCTCGCCCCGAGGCTGCGCAGTTGACGCACGGCGTGTTCTGGAGCAGGGCCTGACAGCAGCCGGGTGGCCTTGCGCCGGGTCGTCAACTTCTCCAAGGCCCCGGGCTCGTAGGACGAGGCGATGATGACGTCAGCCTGGGGACCGGCGGCCACCGCGTCCGCCAGGGCCTCGGTCACCACCCCGCCTATGGCCACGACGCCCCCGAACGCGGATTGCACATCGCATTCGAGCGCGCGCTCGTAGGCGGTCACCAGGTCGTCGGCCACGGCGGCGCCGCACGGGTTGGCGTGCTTGATGATGGCCACGGCCGGCTGACCGGCGTCACCGGACAACTCATGGACGAGGCGCCACGCCGCGTCACCGTCGAACAGGTTGAGGTAGGACAGCTCCTTGCCACCGTGCTGCGCCACCTCGTCCCACCAGCTCGCGCTCCCCGCGGTGCGGTAACGCGCCCCCCGCTGGTGCGGGTTCTCGCCGTAGCGGAGCACAGCCGTCCGCTCCAAGGTGAGGTGCAGCGTCGGGGGCAGTACGGCTCCGAGCGCGGACTCATCGGGATCGGTGCCGGCGACGGGGGACGGGCCGCCCGCATCGAGCCAGCCCACGATGGCGGCGTCATAGGCCGCGGTGTGGGCGAACGCCGCCCGGGCGAGCCGGCGACGCGTGGCCTCCGAGAGCGAGCCGTCCCGGCGGAGCTCGGCCAGGACGGCGTCGTAGTCCTGCGGCGAGGTCACGATGCCGACGTGGGCATGGTTCTTCGCCGCGCTGCGGACCATCGACGGCCCACCAATGTCGATCAGCTCGATGGAGGGGTCCGACGAGAACGGGTAGAGGTTGCTCACCACCAGGTCGATGGCCTTGATCCCGTTGGCTTCGAGGTCGGCCAGATGGCTCGGCTCATCGCGGTCCGCCAGGATTCCACCGTGGATCTTCGGGTGCAGGGTCTTGACGCGCCCGCCGAGCATTTCGGGGGAACCGGTGACCTCGGCCACCAAGAGGTGGGCGACGCCGGCCCCGGCCAAGGCCGCAGCGGTGTTGCCACTGGCCACGAGCTCCCAACCCAGGTCGACCAGACCCTGGGCCAGCTCGACCAGCCCTTCCTTGTCATACACCGACAGCAACGCCCTCACGAAGTCATCTCCTCACTGCGCATGCGCGCCCGCGGCGCGGCTGGTTCAATCGATCGTCCGGCCTCCAGCTCGCCCAAGGCCCAGGCCACGGTGGCCGGGTACAGGGTGCGCTCGGCCACCTTGATGCGTTCGTGCAACGAATCCTGGGTGTCGTCCGGAAGCACCGGCACCACCTGCTGGGCCAAGATCGGGCCGGCATCCATCTCGAGGGTGGCCAGATGCACAGTGCACCCGGTCTCGCTGACGCCCGCGGCCAGTGCGTCGCGCACGCCGTGCCAGCCCGGGAAGGCCGGTAACAGGGCGGGGTGCGTGTTCAGGATCCGGCCGGGAAACGCATCGTGCACGGTCTGGGTCAACACCGTCCCAAACCCCGCCATCGCGACCAGGTCCACCTGGTGGGCCACCAACGTCGCCGTCACCGTGGCCGTGTAGGCGGCGCGATCGAAGTCCGGACCGAACCCGCCGTAGCCACTCCGGTCGATCAGCTCCGCCGCCGCGCCATGTGCCCGCGCCAATGCCAACCCGGCACAGGGCCGGTCGGAGAGGACCGTGGTGACGGGAAGACCGGCCTCGAACATGGCTTCGAGGATCGTCCCACTTCCCGATACCAGGACTCCCACGCGCACGTCGGCCACGCTAGCAACGGCTGCACCGGCCTCGGTTCGCCCACGCGGTCCCGAGGACGGGCTCAGGCCGGTGAGCCGAAGAACGTGGCGTCGCCGAAGGTGAAGATGCCCCCGTCGGCGGCGACCATCATGTAGCCACCACCGTCTTTGGTCGCCGCCATGCCCACAATGGGCTTGTTCAGGGGGATGGCGCCGGTGGATCCGAAGAACGTGGCGTCGCCGAAGCTGAAGATGCCGCCGTCGGCGGCGACCAGCCAATAGCCCTGCCCGTCTTTGGTCGCCGCCATGCCCACAATGGGCTTGTTCAGGCGGATGGCGCCGGTGGATCCGAAAAACGTGGCGTCGCCGAAGGTGAAGATGCCGCCGTCGGCGGCGACCAGCCAGTAGCCCCGGCCGTCGGCGGTGGCGGACATCCCGACGATCGGTTGGTTGAGATGGATGGCGCCGGTGGATCCGAAAAACGTGGCGTCG
>Ga0307374_10009046_pt1 | contig 14761 bp, 13 predicted proteins | sample OX3MG_FD_202532 | JGI IMG/M metagenome (GOLD analysis project Ga0307374, IMG submission 202532) | Soil microbial communities from Risofladan, Vaasa, Finland - OX-3 | ecosystem: Environmental > Terrestrial > Soil > Coastal area > Acid sulfate soil | place: Finland: Risofladan, Vaasa | collected... | reverse complement strand
CCAGCGCGGTACGTCGTCAGCACCAGGCTGCAGCGTGAGAGCTCGGCCATGCCGCTCTCGCGGCCGATCATGATCTGCACCCCGTGGTCGAGGTCCGCGGCACTGATCAGCGCCGCGAGCATGCGCTCCTCCTCCACGACCTCGATCACCTGCTGGAGCAGGTCGACATCGCCGAATTCGGGCTGATGGAGGAGGTTGCGGACGCCGTCATGGAGGATGAGGGTGTCCCGTTTGGCGTCGTTGACAGCCATGAAGGCGACGATCTGGCCGAGGAGGTCGCGCTCGAGGGCCGCATGCACGCCGACCGACTCCGGAAGCCTGGCAATCTCCGTGGCATCGAGACCGACCACCACCGCGTTCAGGCCGGCGGCGATCGCGCTCAGGACCGACTGGTCGGTTCGGGCGTGCAAGCTCAAGGCCTGCTGACGGACCAGGTTCCCCTCGAGGACAAGCACGAGCAAGGCTTGGCTGTCGTTCAGCTTGACGAGGTCGAGGTGCTTGACCCGATCGCCGAGCGCGCGCGGTGCAGTCACGAGGCTGACCGCGTCCGCGGCCTGCGCGAGTGCGGCCGCCGCGATCTCGAGGATGTCCTCCACGCCCGTCGGCATGACGGCGAAGAACGGGTCGACCTGACGGCGCACAGCGGCCGGCACATCCTCTTCATCCATGAGGAAGTCCACGTAATAGCGGTAGCCGAGGTCGGAGGGGACGCGCCCCGCCGAGGTGTGCGGCTGGATGAGGTACCCGACCTCGCTGAGCGTCGCCAGCTCATTGCGGATCGTCGCGGATGACCAGGTCGCGAGGTGCACGGCAAGTGACGCCGATCCCACGGGAATGCCCGTGCGCGTGTAGTCCGCGACGACGGCCTTGAGAATCTGTTGCTTGCGCTGATCGAGCGGGACTTGTTGCACTTCAGGCCAGAGGAGACGGTGGGGAGCGGCCGTCCGCCGGCCACTTAGCACTCGTCAGGGTTGAGTGCCAAGCGTACCAGCTCTAGGCCGCCTGGTCGCCCACCAGCCGGAGGGTCACCTGGTTGAGGACTGCCTCGCCGCGAACGGTCGCTCGGACCCGATCGCCGTCGACGACCACGAGTCCAAGGCCTTCGAGCGAGCGCGCTTCCGCAACCCGGGTGGGATCGATGCGCACGCCCTCGCGGAGGCGCAACCCGAGCATCAGCCCCTCCTGCTCACGCATCTCCGACCCGACGGACTCCGATCCGGTGACCGCCAGAGCGCCGTCACGGATCGCGCGCCCGTATGCCGCGATGCCGCGTCCGTGCCAGTAGCGAACCGACACGGTGTCCGCCGCGGCGTCAAGACCGAGCGCTGCCGCAGCCGATGCCGGGACGTGACCGTGCGCGCCCACCCCGGCCGCGAGGTAGTAGCCGTTATGCCAGTAGACGAGGTTGTGCCGGCAGGCCTGGCCGGGCACAGCGAAGTTGCTCACCTCGTACTGTTCGTAGCCCCGTGATTCGAGCACCTCAACCGCGAGGCGATGCTGACGAATCGAACGCGCGCCGTCCACCGGTGTCACGAGCCCTCGCCGCACCGATGTGTGCAGCGGCGTCCCCGGTTCGACGGTCAGTTCGTAGCAGGAGACGTGGGTCGGCCCGGCCGCGATGACCCGTTCCAGGGTGCGCCGCCACCTCGTGTCACCCAGACCCGGCACCGCATAGATGAGGTCGCAGTTGATCGACGCGAAACCGGCGGCTCGCACCTCGGCGACGGCGGCGATCGCACGGTCGGCGTCGTGCACGCGCCCGAGGAACCTGAGCGCGTCGGCTTCGAGGCTCTGCACGCCGATGCTGATCCTGTTGATGCCGGCCTCGCGCCAGACACGCGCACGCTGTTCGCTGATGCTGGACGGATTCGCCTCCATGGTGAACTCGGCGGTGTCCGCAACGGCAAACGTGCTGCGCACCGTCGCCACCAGTGCAGCAACCGACTCGGGCGCAACCAGCGACGGCGTGCCGCCGCCGATGAACACGGTGTCGAGCACGAGCCGCCCCATCAGCTCGCCGAGGCGGGCCACCTCGGTGCGCAGCGCATCCATGTACGCCTCAGATCCGGTGGTGCCGGCGACACTCGTGAAGTCGCAGTACTCGCACTTCCGCTCGCAGAACGGAATGTGCACGTACAGGGATCGCACGTCGCTGAAGCTGACGGTCAGGGCGTCGGGTCCTTCGGTTGCGCGTCACGCGCGTCCGCTTCGTCGAGCCGGGCGACATTCGACCCCCCACCCGATGCCGTGGCTGCCTTCGCGTCGGGAGCCGGCTTGGGTTCCTTGGGTGGTCGCGAACCGCGCGGCGGCGGCGGCTTGATTCGCATGCGCCGGTACAGCGGGGGATAGAGATAGAACGTCCCCACAAAGCTCAATACGTCGATGATGGCCAGGCCGGTGATGGCGACCGGTGTGGAAACGACGGTCGCGCTGCTTGCAGCGGCTGATGCGGAGGACGACGGGGACGGGGACGCCGCCGCGCTCGGTGCTGGGGACGTTGACGACGTGGGGAGCGGCGTGGCTGTTGCCGACGGCGTGCCGTTGGTCGTCGCCGGGGATGACGAGCCGAAGCCGCCCACCACGAACGTGAGGGCGACGAACAGGGCCAGCCAGATGAAGTACTGGAAGATGCCCGCCATGATCGACTCCATGAAGCGCAGCGCCCGCGTCTCCTTGGTGATGAACTTCGCGATCGGTGCAGCAACGAGCGCGGCTGCGAGGACGATCAGCGGGTTGTAGCTGAGCCCGAGGAGGTAGAGACCGAAGTCCGGGCGCGGCGCCGTCAGCGTGAAGAACGCGGCCGCTCCGACGATGAGCTCGGCGCCGGCGATGCACGCAACGAGGATCGCGTAGGAGCGTTTCGCCCACGGGACGAAGGGCTCATCGATGCGGCGCGCGCGCGGCGGCGGGCCGCCCTTGCCGGGCTTGGCGGCTTTGGGCTGTGGCTTGGCGTTTGCCGACTTGGGCTCGGGGCCGCTGCGCTCCTTCACCTGTGCCGTCTGCTTGGTGAGCGAAACCTCGGCGCGCGTGCTTCGCTCCACGGCATCGGGGCGGCGGCGGGGGCGTTTGCGAGGCGGATTGGGCCGTGGCATCAGCGGTACATCTACTCCTCGTCCATCTTGAGCACGGCCATGAAGGCCTCCTGCGGGATCTCCACGTTGCCCACCCTTTTCATGCGGCGCTTGCCCTCGCGCTGCTTCTCGAGCAGCTTGCGCTTTCGTGTGATGTCTCCGCCGTAGCATTTGGCAAGCACGTCTTTGCGCATGGCTGAAACCGTCTCACGGGCGACGATCTTGCCACCGATCGCCGCCTGTATGGGCACTTCGAAGAGCTGACGGGGGATCAGCTTGCGCAGCCGCTCGGCCAGTTTGCGGCCGTGAGCGTTGGCGCGGTCACGGTGGACGATCATGCTGAGCGCATCGACACGCTGACCCCCGACGAGGATGTCGAGTTTCACGAGTGACTCGGCGCGGAAGCCCGTGATCTCGTAGTCGAGCGACGCATAGCCCCGGCTCCGCGACTTCAGCTGGTCGTAGAAATCGTGAATGATCTCGCCGAGCGGCATGTCGTAGATGACCGCGACGCGATCCCCGGGCTGGTAGTCCATGTGCTGGAACTCACCGCGCCGCTCCTGGCAGAGCTCCATGATCGCGCCCACGTACGTGCTCGGCACGATGATCGTCGCCTTCGTGCGCGGTTCCTCGATCGCGTCGATGTTCGACGCGTCGGGAAGCATCTCCGGGTTGTCGATCGCGATGATCTCACCCGAGCGCATGCGTACGCGGTACTCGACGGTCGGAGCCGTCGTGATCAGCGAGAGGTTGAACTCGCGCTCGAGACGCTCCTGCACGATCTCCATGTGCAGCAGACCGAGGAATCCGCATCGGAAGCCGAATCCCAGCGCCGCCGATGACTCCGGCTCGTACACCAGCGACGCGTCGTTGAGGTTGAGACGCTGCAATGCCTCCTTGAGGTCGGTCACGTCCTCGGAGTCAACGGGGAAGATCCCCGCGTATACCATCGGCGTCACCGCGCGATAGCCGGGAAGTGGATGCGTCGTCGGGTGCGCGGCGTCCGTGACCGTGTCGCCGACCTTGCTGTCGCGCACGTTTTTGATCGATGCGATGAAGTAGCCGACCTCGCCGCACAACAGCTCGTCGACGCGCGTCATCGCCGGCGCGAAGACGCCCACCTCATCGACGACGAACTCGCTCTTGTTGTGCATCATCCGGATGCGCATGCCGCTCGCCAATCGTCCGTCGACGAGCCGGACGTACACGACAACACCGCGGTACGCGTCGTACTTCGCGTCGAAGATGAGTGCCCGGAGCACGCCGTTGCGGTCTCCCTTCGGCGGCGGAACGCGCTGCACGATGGCCTCGAGGACGGCGTCGATGCCGATACCCTGGCGCGCGCTGGTGAGGATCGCATCCGCCGCCGAGATCCCGATGACCTCCTCGATCTCTCGTCGCACGAGTTCCGGGTCGGCGTTCACGAGGTCGATCTTGTTGATGATCGGGATGATCTCGAGGTTGTTGTCGATCGCCTGGTAGACGTTGGCGAGCGTCTGCGCCTCCACACCCTGAGTAGCGTCGACGACGAGCAGTGCTCCCTCACAGGCCGCAAGGGAGCGCGACACCTCATACGCGAAGTCGACATGCCCCGGCGTGTCGATGAGGTTCAGCTCGTACGTGATCCCGTCGGCTGCGGTGTGCGCAAGCCGCACCGCCTGCGCCTTGATCGTGATGCCGCGCTCGCGCTCGAGATCGAGCTGGTCCAGCACCTGGTCCTGCATGTCACGCAACGCGACGGTCCCCGTCGCCTCGAGCAAGCGATCCGCGAGCGTCGACTTGCCGTGATCGATGTGCGCGATGATGCTGAAGTTGCGGATCCGGTCAAGGCGCATCAGGAAGAGAAAGCGGTCCTAGGATCCCGTTGCGACGTTGCTGTCATGCGCGGAACGAAGGATCTCCGCGATGTCGCCGACTCCGCGCCGGCTCCCCGACAACCCGGGCTTGACGCGGTGCGCGAGCACCAGCGGCGCGACATGCTCGACGTCGTCGATGGCGACGGCGGCGCGGTCCTCGTGCGCGGCAAGTGCCTGCGCAGCCTTGCGCGTCACGATGTCGGCGCGGTGCCCGTCGACCTCGAGCTCGATGCTGAGCGCGGCGATCGCCACGAGGATGCTGCGGTCCACCACGACATCGGAGAGCACGGATATTGCGCGCGCGATGCTCTGGGCCTCCGCATCCTCCGACGGCTCGAAGCGCGCCGCGAACGCCGTCGGGTCCTCCTCGAACGCCTCGCGGCGCTCGACGATCTCGACACGCTGGCGCACGTCACGGATGCCCTCGACGTCGACGCAGAGGCCGAATCGATCGAGCAGCTGCGGGCGCAACTCGCCCTCCTCGGGGTTCATCGTGCCGACGAGGATGAATCGCGATGGATGCGACACCGAGACTCCCTCGCGTTCGACGGTATTCTGTCCCATCGCAGCGGCATCGAGGAGCACGTCCACGATGTGGTCGTCGAGGAGATTGACCTCGTCAACGTAGAGGATGTTGCGGTTTGCCTCGGCGAGGACGCCGGGCTCGAACTCTTTCTCACCGCGTTTGATGGCGGCTTCGATGTCGATCGCGCCGACGACGCGATCCTCGGATGCGTTGATGGGGAGTTCGACAACGCGCATGCGTCGACGCCCGCGCGGCAACGTGTCCCCGTTCGCCACACGATCGGTGCACTCCGAGCACTGGAGATCGACATCATCGGGCGGGCAACCATAGCGACAATCAGCGACGACATCGAGCGCAGGGAGGAGCTTGGTGAGCGATCGCACAGCTGTCGACTTCGCGGTCCCCTTCTCGCCGCGAATCAGCACGCCGCCGATCGCGGGGTTGATCGCATTGAGAATGAGCGCCTGTTTCATGGTTTCCTGTCCCACGATCGCGGTGAACGGGAACACGCTTCGTCCGGTTTGCATCGCGGTCATTGTGCCATGCGCCCTCGAAGGCTCTTCTCCACACCCTCGAGGATCGCCCCCTGCGAGAGATCGAACAGGCCCAGATACTCGCCGCCTGAACGATCAGCGAGGTCACGGCATGCGTTGAATCCATAGCCACCGAAGAGGGGCGGCCGGCCGTGCGCGCCGGCTCGGGGCATCGGACGGGTGGTGTGGTCGCGTGCCGAGTCGATGACCAGCATGTGCACGCCATCAGCACCGAGCTGCTCCGCGACTCGCTGCGCCTCGACGAGCGGCTCCTCGCCGAAGAGCGAGATGTTGCCTCTGCCGTCGCTGATGAGCACGAGGAGCGGGTAGACGCTGGGATCACGCAGCCGCTCGGTGCGAACGATCCGGAGTCCGGCCACGAGACCATGCGTCAGCGGCGTGGTGCCGCCGACGGTCAGACGCTGCAGACGCTGTTCGGCGAGGTCTACGGACGACGTCGGCTGGAGCACGATCCGCGCGGACCGGCCCGAGAACACGACAAGCGAGACCTTGTCCCGGCGGAGATACGCGTCGCGGAGCAACGAGAGCACCGCGCCCTTGGTCGCCTGCATGCGCTGCTCGGCGTCCATCGATGCGCTCGCATCGACGACGAACACGATGAGCGTGCCCGTGCGCCGGCGCCGGACCTTCTGGCGCAGATCCTGGCGCTCCAGATGCAGCGCCGGGCCCCCCGTCTCGGCAGGTGACTCGGCGCGACGGCGGGTCTGATGCGGCGCGGCGGCGCGCATCGTGGCGTCAAACGCGATGTCCGTCGTCTTCTCGGTCTGGGTCGCCCGGACGTATCGGCCGCGCTTGTCGCTGCTCTGCGAGGAGCTTCGCTTGCCGGTCGTGGATCGTGTCCGCCGATCGCGGGGTAACGCGATCTTGCGCACGGGGAAGAGCTCGCCCTCGAAGAGCTGCTCGGCGCTGTGGCGCGTCACTGCCTGGGTGGCCTGCTCGCTGCCCTGCACCTGCCCGGCGCTCTCGCCCTCCTCGCCGCTCCCCGAGTCATCCGGTGGGTGGTCACCGGCCTCTTCGGACTGATCGGAGATGGTCGCGGCCTCAGCCTCCTGGGCGATCTCCTCGAACCGCTCCTTCGCCCGTTCCGCGCTTGCTCCGGCCGTCTGCGCCACGCCGTCCTGGCGGGTCCGCCGCCGGTGGGCGAGTGCGAGCTCGGCCGCGACGGTCGCGTCCGCCGTCGAGACGACGAGGCGCTCGCCCGCCTCACCTGCGGGGTCGTGCGCTTCCCGCATGCGGACCACCCTGTCAGCCTCCTCCCAGGCGCGGACCGTGCGCGCCGCACTGCTCACCACGATGTCGGCGCGGTGGCCGAGAGCGCCGGCGTCGACGCACACGAGCGCGATGAACCAGTTGATCGTCTGCGTGATCTCGGTGCGTGGCAGCAACCGTCGCGCCTCGACGATCGCAGATCGGAGATGGTCCTCGCTGCCCTCGAACTCGAGGTCGAGGCCCGCACCGTCAACGCTCCTTCGCGCTTCACGCTCGACGATGCGTACGCGTTCGTCGATGTCGCGCAGGCCGGTGATGTCGACGCAGAGACCGAAGCGGTCGAGGAGTTGCGGCCGGAGCTCACCCTCCTCCGGGTTCATGGTGCCCACGAGGATGAAACGCGACGGGTGGGCAAACGAGATGCCCTCGCGTTCGACGACGTTCCAGCCCATCGCGGCCGCGTCGAGCAGCACGTCGACGATGTGATCGTCGAGCAGGTTCACCTCGTCGACGTACAGGATGCCGCGGTTCGCCTCGGCGAGCAGTCCCGGCTCGAACCGGCGCTCCCCGTACTTGATCGCGGCCTCGGTGTCGATGGTGCCGACGACACGATCCTCAGAGGCATTGATCGGCAGCTCGACGACCCGGATGCGGTGGCTCACGATCGGAGGATCGCCCCCATCGCCATAGCGGGTGCGGCAGTCGTCGCACCAGTTCGCGGGAGCGGCCGGATCACATCGGTATCGGCAGCCTGCGATGACCTCGATGTCGGGGAGCAGGCGTGCCAGGGCGCGGACGGCCGTCGACTTCGCCGTGCCCCGCTGCCCCCGGATGAGGACGCCGCCGATGTTCGGGTTGATCGCGTTGAGGACCAGCGCGGTCTTCATCGCGTCCTGCCCGACGAGCGCCGTGAACGGCATGAGGGAACGTGAGTTCGGCATCGAACCCATTGTGCCAGCGGTGTCGAGTGTCGAGACCTGCTACAAAGCCTCGGTGCCGAGCCCACTGCGCGTCCTTCTCGAGGCGAGCTGTCTTGCCGATGGACGGCGCGAGGCCGGGATCGGCCGGTACGCACGACAGCTCGCCGACGCCCTGCACGCGATCACCGACCTGGAGGTCACCGAGTCGGTGCCCGCCTCGTCCGCCTGGAACGAATCACGGCCTGGACGGTTCCTGCACGCCCAACCGCACGTCCTGAGGGAGGCCATGGCCCGGCATCCCCATCTCGTCCATGGGGTCGGTGGTGAGCCGGTGCTCGGCTTCCCATTGGCGCGTCAGGTGGTCACGATCCATGACGTCGAGCTATGGCGCGGTTCGGCAACGCCGGGCGTCGCCGGCTCCGCACGAGGCGTCTACGCCTCGATGCTCGCGCCCACGCTCCGCCGCTGCGCCGCCGTGATCGCCGTCAGCGAGACAACGCGCGAGGAGGCGATCGACACCCTGCATCTCGATCCCGCGCGTGTCCGCGTGGTGCCGAACGGGGTGTCGGCAGCGTTCACCGGGCGGCCCAAACTCCGCGACGCGCGGGTTGCGGAGGCTGCGGGTCTCGAGGGAGCGTTCGTCCTCTGGGTGGGAAGCCTGCGTGCGCGTGATCCGCGCAAGGGCCTGGACACGCTGCTTGACGCGATGGAAGTCCTCGGCGACGACGCTCCTCCGCTGGCCATGGTGGGAGCGCTCGGGCCCGAGGCGGACAGGGTGGCGGCCGACGCCTGGCGGCGCCGGGTGCAGTTCGTGCTCTGCGGAGCCGTCGACGACGGCGACCTTGCGTCGCTCTACCGGAGTGCGTCGGTGGTGGTCGTGCCGTCGGCCCACGAGGGATTCGGGCTCACCGCGCTCGAGGCCATGGCGTCGGCAGTTCCGGTGGTCGCGACCGCCGTCGGCAACCTTCCCGATCTCCTCGGGGATGCCGGCGCGCTCGTGCCGTCCGCCGACCCGGCCGCGCTTGCTCAGGCGCTCGACGACGTGCTGACGGACCCGGTGCGGAGTGCCCGGATGCGCCACGCCGGCATCGCGCGTGCGGCCGAGTACACATGGACGAACACCGCCGAGATGACCGCGGACGTGTACTGGGAGATCGCGACCACCGGGGGCGTTCCGCGCCGCCGCTAACCTCGCGGCGCTAAAGGGCTTCGGCGATCGCCCGGCGCTGGTCCTCGTCGAGGCTGACGACGACAGCGCAGGCGGCATGGTCGGTCCCGGTTGCAATTGGCGAACCACTGACGATGGCCTCGCGCTGCTCGGGCCCGAGCGGGAAGCGCACGTAGTGAGCGAGGGCGCTCTCGCCGGGCGCGAACACGTCATCCGGCACGCCTCGAACGCGGGTTCCCGCCACCTCGAGGAACAGCGTCTTCTCGATACCGTCGAGTCGCATCACCGCGGCGTTGAGATCGGCGGGATCCGCGACCTCGAGAAACAGCGCGGCGGTCAACTCGCCGGGAGCCGGGATCAGGGCGTTGAAGGCCGCGATCTCCCCGGCGACACGCTCGGGGTCCTCGATGCGCTCCGTCCGCAGCGCCTCCTCGAGGGTCGCGCGAATGGTGTCGCGGGTCTCGAAGACCAGCGCCAGCGATTCACCCAGCCGGACGCGGCGAAAACGCTTCAGGTCCGCCACTCGGCGCCGCTCGTCTCCGCGCATGTCCTCATAGGCCACTCCCACGCGCACCTCATCGAGGCGGAGCGGGGCCGATCCGTCAAGCGACACGAGCACCTCCGACCAGCATCAGGCAGGCCGATTGGCCTGATCGCTGCGGACTCTCGCACTTCTCACGGAGCCGGTGACACTGCAATACCCGACCTCTCCAGTATGCTTTCCACCGATGGCACGCATAGCGTTCGACCGCAGCGTTCTCAAGGTGAATCAAACGATCCTCATGATCGCCATCGTGGTGGGGTATGTCGTCGGGCTGGCGTATCCGGCGGTCGCGTGGATCCTGCCGGTGCTTGCCGTCATGATGCTCGCCGCCGTCGCGTCTCCCGCGCTCAACGTCCCACGGATCCTCTACACCCAGGTCTTGCGGCCCTCGGGCATCGTCAAGCCGCGGATCGTGCAGGAGGACCCGGCGCCGCACCGGTTCGCGCAGCTCGTTGGCGGTGTGTTCCTCGCTGCGGCGTCGGTTTTCGTCATCGCCGATCTGCTGCTGGCCGCGTGGGTGCTCGCGTGGATCGTTGCAACGCTCGCCTTCCTGAACTTCGCGTTCAACATCTGCGTCGGTTGCATCATGTACGCGCAGCTGGTCCGGATCGGAGTCCTGCCGCTGCATCGCGAACCGGCGCGATGATCCTGCTCCTTGCGCCGCTGATCGCCCTGGCGATCGTGGCCGGGACGGCGCTGCTGCTGCGGGCGCAGCGCGGCGGTCAGCGCAAGCTGGTTGGCAGCGTCGTCGAGACGCCGCGTCTGCAACGACAGCTGCCCTCGATCCTCTACTTCACCGGCGAGACCTGCACCATCTGCCATACCGCGCAGAAGCCGGCGCTGCGCACGCTGGCCGCCGGTCTGGGCGACGACGTCATCGAGATCCGCGAGATCGACATCGCCGACGAGCCCGCGCTTGCGCGGCAATATCTCGTCATGTCACTGCCGACCACCATCGTGCTCGATGCTGCGGGGCAGGTCACCGACATCAACGTCGGCTTCGCGAGCGGGGAGACCCTGCGCCGCCAGCTCGTCGATGCCGGGATGCCGGTCGCGGCGTAGTCACTCGGGTACTCTGAGGGGATGGCTGTCACCGAGCGCGCTTCACGGACGCGGGCACTGTCGCCCTCCGATCTCTACGAGGTCGACGATCTGCTCGGCGATGACGAGCGCCTGATCCGCGACACCGTCCGCGCCTTCGTGCGCGAGCGGGCGCTGCCGGTCATCCCGGAGCACTTCGAGGCCGGCACGTTCCCGCGCGAGCTGATCCCCGGTCTCGCCGAGCTCGGTCTGCTCGGCATGCACCTGCGCGGCTACGGCTGCGCCGGCACCTCGGCCATCGCGTACGGGGTTGCGTCGGAGGAGCTCGAGGCAGGTGACAGCGGGCTGCGCTCGTTCGTGTCGGTGCAGGGCTCGCTGGCGATGTTCCCGATCTGGGCGTACGGCAGCGAGGAGCAGAAGTCGCGCTGGCTCCCGGAGATGGCGGCCGGACGCGCGATCGGCTGCTTCGGACTCACCGAGCCCGACGCAGGATCGGACCCATCGTCGATGCGCACGTCGGCGCGGCGCGACGGCGATGACTGGGTGCTCGACGGCACCAAGATGTGGATCACCAACGGCTCGATGGCCGATATCGCGGTGGTGTGGGCGCGCACTGACGGCGGGGTGCGCGGCTTCCTCGTCGAGCGCGGGATGCGCGGTTTCACGACCTCCGATGTGCACAACAAACTCTCATTGCGAGCCTCGGTCACGTCGGAGCTCTGGTTCGACGCCGTGCGGCTTCCAAACACTTCGGTGCTCCCGGGGGTGACCGGTATGCGCGGGCCGTTGTCGTGTCTCAACGAGGCGCGCTTCGGGATCGGCTGGGGTGCCATGGGCGCCGCGCGCGCCTGCTTCGAAGCCGCGCTCGACTACAGCAAGGCACGTCGCGCGTTCGGCAAGCCGATCGCCGCCATGCAGCTCACCCAGCTGAAGCTCGCCGACATGGCGACATCGATCATCCAGGGCCGGCTGCTCGCGCACCGGCTCGGCACGCTCAAGGACGCGGGCACGCTGCAGGCGGTGCAGGTCTCTGTTGCAAAACGTTCGAACGTTCGCGCGGCAATCGATATCGCGCGCTCAGCGCGCACCATCCTCGGCGCCAACGGGATCACACTTGAGTATCCCGTGTCGCGTCATATGGCGAACCTCGAATCGGTGCTGACGTATGAGGGCACCGAGGAAGTGCACACGCTGATCATCGGCAAGGAACTCACCGGCGAGAACGCCTTCAGCTGACAGTCCGGCATCGGTTCGTCAGCTTCAGGCTGCGTCGTCCCACCCCTCCGTTTCGCGAAAGGAGTGGTGGCCGCGACGCGCAAGGATGAGATGATCGAGCACGGGCACGCCGAGCAGGGCACCCGCACTCCGCAGCGCCGACGTGACGACGCGGTCGGCGCGGCTTGGCACCGGATCGCCGCTCGGATGGTTATGGCCGATGATGACTGCAACAGCGTCACTCCGCAAGGCCGGCCCGAACACATCGCGTGGCTGCAGCCGGGACGCGTTGATGGTGCCGACGGCCACCGTCTCCAGGCGGATGGGACGGTGACGCGCGTCCAGCAGGAGCGCGACCACCTGCTCGCGCCGCGCCCGCCGGAGCCCGTCGAGCATCAGGAGCGCGTCGCGGGGTGACCCGATTGCGGGGCGGTCGTCATCCGTCCAGCGTTCGGCGAGCTCCCACATGGCGGCGAGTCGCTCGGCGCGCTCGCGCGGGACCCCGTGCTCACGGGTGAGACCCGCCGCGTCGAGCGCGCGGCGCTCCCACCAGGGGATTCGCGCCACACGATTGGCGACTGCACTGAGATCCGCAGCGGGCGCTGATCCGCCGAGCGCTCGGGCGAGCAACTCCGCCTCGCCGATCCGGGATTCCGCCTCCGATTGCATGCGCACAGGCTAACACATCTCTGTATTTCTGCCGTCGCACGTTCTAGCGGGTCAGGAGCATCCCCACGACGAACATGACAACGATGACGACTCCGGCGATCGCGACGATCACCCAGCCGTCAGCGGCGGCGAGCACCAAGGGCGTCGCCACGACAGGAGGCGCGCTCGGGATCGCTCCTGGCGTTCCAAGGATGTCCTTGGGCGCCTCGACCGAGATCAGCGTGACCCGCCCGGCCGCATCCTCAGGGAGCTCGGCAGGATCCAGGAGGGCGGGCGCGACCGCCACGCTTCGCCGGCGCCGCGGAGAGCGCGCCTCAGACACCGCGCTCACCCTCGGCGATCAGCGCGGCGAGCACCTCATCGGCGAACGCTCGGTACGCGACGGCCGCCTCTGACGACGGCGCCAGCACGGTCACCGGCTCGCCGGCGAGCGCCGACTCCTGCAGCCGCACCGTCACCTTGATGACGGTGTCGAAGACACGCAGGTTGGGAATCGCGCGCAACCCTTCGAGCAGGTCGCGCGAAAACCGCGTGCGCATGACCACGAACGTGGGCAGCAGCCCCAGCACACGCAGCTCCGGATTCAGCTCCTGGCGCACGTGATGCACGGCGCGCAGCGTCTCCTTGAGTCCTTTCACGGCATAGCCCGACATCTGCATGGGGATGACGATGAAGTCCGTCGCGGCGAGCACGCTGATGGTGTGGAAGGCGAAGCTCGGCGGTGTGTCGAAGAGGATGTAGTCGTAATCGCGGCAGTCGCGATCAAGCGCGCGACGCAGACGCGTCTCCGAGTCGAGGGAGCTGGGCAGCCCGGCTTCGACGGCACTGAGGTCCGGATTTGCGGGCAGCAGGTGCAGGCCGGCCCATTTCGTGCGCACGATCAACTCGTCAACGGATTGGTCGGGCTCGAGAATCGCGTCGGCGACGGTGTGTGTCAGCGCATATGGATTGAAGCCCAGCCCCGACGTGAGGTTCGACTGCGGATCCATGTCAACGGCGAGCACGCGCCGGCCGCGCTCCGCAAAGACAGCCGCAAGCGAGGCGCAGGTGGTTGTTTTTCCCACCCCGCCTTTTCCGGAAATACAGGCGATCGAAACAGCCACCGCGACCGGTTAGTCTAGTGGAGGGCGCCGCAACCGGCACACCAACGTGAGCAGATCGCGGGCGCGGGTGGTCAGCTTGCGGTCGCTCTGACGGAGGGACGAGCCGGCGGCGTGGTCGCCTTGTCGTCCTCCCAGACACGGTTGAGACGGCGCTGCACTGTCGCGATCAGCACCAGGCCCCCTGCGACAGGGAACAGCAACCAGCAGAGCACGCGAGTGGGCCGCAACTGCACGTCGGTCGTCTTGCCGATGCGATCCTCGACGATCCGCACGCGCTCCAGGGTCATGACCCATGCAACCGCGCTGAAGGGAAGGAGCAACGTGAGATACGGGATCACGATGCCGCCCGCGAGGAGCCCATACGCCTGCAGGACGGTGAAGTGCGGATTGAACGGCAGGGTGACGTTGAGCACGGCGAGAACGATTCGGGTTGCGCCGACGAGGCTGACGAGCCAGCCAAGCGCCCACGGGATCGTCACGGCGAGCGTGGATCTGCTCGGGATGACGTGCATCCGCGTGTCGAAGTTGCCGACCTCGTGATTGACACGGTTGTGCCAGACCAGGCTGTAGATCCCGAGTGTCACGACCGACAGCGCGACCACGGCGAACGTGGAGCGGTGCTTGCCCACAGGGCCGAGCGACGACGTCATGCCGGGCATCGGCCTCTCGGGGACTGCGACGCCGGTGACGGCGATCTCCGTCTCCGCGACAGCTTCCTCAGTGTCCGCCTCCGCAGCCACCGGCTCCGTCAGGTCGACTGGGTCGGCCACCGCGTCGATTGGGCCCGCGGCGGCCGGCCACGACCACGATCGGACGGGGAGTTCCTCGGTCGCCGCCGGCTCAACAGCCTCGGCGTTCTCGGGCAGGGTCAGGGTCGCGACAGCT